>Ga0209517_10004027_pt1 | contig 19569 bp, 14 predicted proteins | sample PeaSoiMetSII2010_FD_187695 | JGI IMG/M metagenome (GOLD analysis project Ga0209517, IMG submission 187695) | Peat soil microbial communities from Weissenstadt, Germany - SII-2010 (SPAdes) (version 2) | ecosystem: Environmental > Terrestrial > Soil > Wetlands > Peat | place: Germany...
CCTCGTCGGCACGGGATACGTCGGCGGGCACGCCGCCGATGCCCCAGCCCTCCGGCGGGAACTGCGTGATGTAGGTGCGGACCCGCTCGATCGGCGTGTCCAGGATCTCCGCGACCAGGGCGGCGACGCGGCTGTGCAGCTCGCGGATCTTCTCCGGCGGGCGGCCTTCCATGATGTCGATGCGGACGAGCGGCATGCTTGCTCCTTACGTCAGCCGGGGGTCGTTGGCGGCATAGCCGCGCTCGGCGTAGGGGTACCCGGCGAGCTCCAGCCGGTCCAGGCCCGTTGCTTGCGGGGAGGCGTAGTACGCGCGGATCTCGGTGATCAGCCCGCTGCCCGGGTCGAAGTGGTACCACTCGTCACCGCGCAGCACCACGCCGGCCTTGGTCTTCTCGTGCGTCCACTCGATCACCGCCCGGTCGGTGTCCGGGTCGCAGATGATCTCGTCCACGGTCCAGTGCGAGCCCAGCGTCCGCACCGCCCAGGACCACTTCGCGCCGATCGTCTCGCCGCCGCGGAACGGCCCGTCGTACATGTCCGGCGGGAAGTAGTGCACCGCGCCCGGGGCGAAGTACTCGGCCACCGCGTCCGCGTCTCCCGAATTGCAGGCGTCGAAGTAGCCGCGGATGACCTCTTCCATCCGCCGGGCCTTGGCGGTCCGGTCACTGATGCGCGCGTCTGTCACACGACCGAGCCTAGGTGGTCACCGCCCGGCCTTCGAGAACTTGTTCCGCATGCAGAAACGAGACTGGTCACCGCCCCCGGTCAGCGCCCGGCGCGCTCGCGCAGCGCCCGGACGTCCTCGGCGATCCGGAACCGGACGACGAAGGACTCCAGGACCAGCCGCCAGAACGCCATCACGATGATGATGAACAGCGGGTCTCCGATGACGAGCGTCAGGAAGCCGAACAGCGCGCTCGCGTTGAAGGCGTAGAACGTGTAGACGAGCGCGACGAGCACGGTCAGGATCATGATCAAGACGTAGAGCACCTTGATGATCCGGGTGGTCACGAAGGACGTGAAGCTGAAGTCGAACAGCGCGCCCAGGAAGCCCCTCGCGTCCGCGCCCTGCGTCGCCGCCATCGGCGACATCCCGGCTGCCGGCGGCCCCATCGGCGGCGGCCCCATCGGCGGAGCCCCGGCCGGCGGCGGAGCGCCCAGCCCCCAGCCGCCCTGTCCTGGTCCGGCCTGTCCTGGTCCGGCCTGTCCCGGTCCGGGTGGGGGTGTGCCCTGCCAGATCGGGGTGGTCGCCATCCCTGGACCCGTCCCTTGGCCGGGCATCCCAGGGCTGGGCCGTGCGGCGCCTACCCCGCCCGAGCCGGGCGTCCCGTAGCCCGAGCCTGCCGGGCCGGGCATTCCCGGGCCTGGTCTGGGGGAACCGGACGTGCCTGCGCCGTAGTACTGCTCGTCGGCGTACTGCTCGCCGGGATCGTATCCGCCGCGGTCCCAATCATCGGGCCGGCCCGGGCTGGATGATTGATCTGTCATTAATCCCCCCAACAGGGAATTCCGTCATTTCTCGGCAACCATACCCGCCTCGCTGCCCCGTCGCGCGGCGCACGGACATCACCGCTGGGTGACGGGGCCGGATGACGGGCAGAGTCTTACCCGGCCCGCAGCCGGAGCCCGCGGGGCGTAGGCCGGAACCCGGCCGCCTCGAGGGCCTGCGTCAGCGGCGAGTCGCCGCCGGCCCGCTCCCCGTCGGCGCGTTCCACGGTCAGCCGCCCGAGCGCGCCGTCGCGGACGGCCGCGGCCAGCGAGTTCGCGCTGCCCGCCAGCTGCTCGGGATCGTCGGTCCAGGACAGCAGGGTCCGGCCGCCGCGCTCGACGTACAGGACCAGTGATCCGTCCACGAGCACGACAAGCGCGCCCGCCTTCCGGCCGGGCCGGTGCGAGGAGGCCGTCTCGCCAGGCCGCTCGGGCCAGGCCAGCGCCGCCCCGTAAGGCTGAGCCGGGTCCGCCGCGGCAAGCACTAGTGCTAGCCGGGGGGACGACCCCCCAAGACCCCCCCGCTCCTGAGGGGACCCATCCCCCCAGACCCCCCTTGGGGGGGATATATCCCCCCAGACCCCCCTGGGGACCCCTGCGGGGTCCGCCAGCGCACGCATCCGGTCCACCGCCCCGGGCAGCGCGAACTGCGCCCCGCCGAGGCCCTCGACGAAGTAGCCGCGGCGGCACTGGCCGGCCTCCTCCATGGCGCGCAGTACCGGGTACACCGCGGCGAAGCCTCCGGTGATCCGCTCGGCGGCCACCGCGCCCCTGGTCAGCACGCCGTGCCGGTCGAGCAGCGTGAGCGCGAGGGCGTGCGCCCGCACCGTCTGGTCGGTGCTGTCGCCCGCTGCCTCGGCAGCACCGCGGCCGGGCAGCAGTGACCACCGGCCGCTGACCGTCGGCGGGCCCGTCCGCGTCGGCATGGACGGCCGCCCGAAGCCGTACCGCCGTCCGGGGACCCCGCCGGGCCGCGGCCGCGGCACCGTTCGCGCGGGCGCGGCCGCCCGCCGCGGCTGGCCGGCGCCGAGCAACACGCGGAGCGGGGCGAGCGTGTCGTTGGTGAGCAGCCCGGCCCACGCCAGGTCCCAGATCGCGTCGGCGACCTCCCCGTCGTTAGGCAGCTGAGCGGTGGGAAGCTGGCCGCCGAGCAGGCTCGCGACCCGGTCGCTGAGCATGCGGAAGAACAGCGCGCCGCCGCCGCCGAGCGCCTCGAGCACGGCCAGATGCAGCGGGGTCATGCTCACCTCGACCGGTTCGGGCAGCAGCAGCGGGGCGCCGTCGGCGGGCGCGAGGACCAGCCAGCCGTCGCCGCCGGGCAGCGCTCCGGCGCCGGACCAGACGATCTCGCCCGCCGAGGTCAGCTCGTCGAGCAGGGCGGGGGAGTAGCCCGGCACCCGCCCTGGCAGGACCAGCGTCTCCAGCGCGGACGCCGGCAGCGGGGTCCCGGCCAGCCGCTCGATCACCTCCAGGACCGCCCCCGCGTCGGCCCGCCGCCGCTGCGGCCCCGCGGCCCCGCCAGCCCTGATTCCGTGCCAGGCGGGCAGGAACCTGGCCAGCACCTCGGGCGGCACCGGCTCCGCCTCCTTGCGGAGCCGGGCCAGGCACCGCCGCCGCAGCAACCGCAGCACCTCGGCGTCGCACCACTCGGTGGGGCGCGGCGCGGTCAGCTGCCCGTCGGCGGCAGCCTGCGCGCTGCCAGCTTGTCCCGTGGGCAGGAACTCACCCTCGACCACGCGGCCGCTCGCCGCGAGCCGCCGCAGGTCCAGCGTCACCACCGCGACGCCGAGCCCGTACCGCCCGGCCACCGCGTCGGCGGTGAACGGGCCGTGCGTCCGCGCGTACCTGGCGACTAGATCCCCGAGCGGGTCCCCGACCGGCTCGGTGAACGCCTCGGGCACGCCGACCGGCAGCGGCACTCCGAGCGCGTCCCGCAGCCGGCCCGCGTCCTCGATCGCGGCCCACATCGGCTGCCCGGCTATCCGCACTCCGATGGTACGGCGGGCCGCCGACAATTCCCCGAGCCAGTCACTGGCGGCCCCCGGATCGGCGCACCGCCGCGCCACCTCCTCGGCCGTCAGCGGGCCGGCCATGCGCAGCAGGTCGGCGACGTCTTCGAGGTCGCGGCAGCGGCGGGACGGGGACAGGTGCTGCAGATCGCGAGCGACCTCGGCGATGACGGCGGGGTCGAGCAGCTCGCGCAGCCCTTCCTGGCCGAGCAGCTCCGCCAGCAGGGCCGAGTCGAGCGACAGGGCCTGCGCGCGGCGTTCGGCCAGCGGCGCGTCGCCGTCGTACATGAACGCGCCGACGTACCGGAAGAGCAGGGATTTACCGAACGGGCTGGGTGTCGACGTCTCGACTTCCACGATCCGCACCCGCCGGGCGGCGATGTCCCGCAGCAGCCCGGTCAGCGCGGGTACGTCGAAGACGTCCCGCAGGCACTCCCGGACGGTCTCGAGCACGATCGGGAAGGCCGGGTACCGGCTCGCCACCTCGAGCAGCTGCGCGGAGCGCTGCCGCTGCTGCCACAGCGGCGTGCGGCGGCCGGGTTGGCGGCGCGGCAGCAGCAGCGCCCGGCTGGCGCATTCGCGGAACCTGGACGCGAACATCGCGCTGGCGCCGACCTCTGCGGTGATCAGATCGCCGACGTCGTCGGGGTCAAGCAGCGCGATCCCGGCTGGCGGCGGCTCATCGGAGTCGGGGACCCGGATGATGATCCCGTCGTCGGTGTGTAGCGCCTGCACGTCCATGCCGCCGTACCGCTCGCGCAACCGGGCTGCGATGGCCAGCGCCCACGGCGCGTGCACCCGGTCCCCGTACGGGCTGTGCAGCACCACCCGCCAGTCGCCGAGTTCGTCTCGGAACCGCTCGACCACCAGGGTCCGGTCATCGGGGACATAGCCGGTGGCCGCGCGCTGCTCGGCCAGGTACCTGATCAGGTTTCGCGCGGCCAGTTCGTCCAGGCCGGCCTGCTCCAGCTTCCTGGTGGCCTCCGGCTCGCCCGCTGCCGACAACTCACGGCAAGCGGCTCCGATGGCCCGGCCGAGCTCGGCGGGCCGGCCCGGGGTGTCGCCGTGCCAGAACGGCAGCTTGCCCGGCTGGCCGGGCGCGGGCGTGACCAGCACCCGGTCCGGCGTGATGTCCTCGATCCGCCACGAGCTGGCGCCGAGCACGAACACGTCGCCGACCCGCGACTCGTACACCATTTCCTCGTCGAGTTCTCCCACCCGCCGCGGCTGTCTGCCCGCGTTGCCAGCACCAGTGTCCGAGGCGAGGAAGACCCCGAACAGCCCGCGGTCGGGAATGGTGCCGCCGCTGGTGACGGCGAGCCGCTGTGCGCCCGGCCGGGCCCGGATGGTGCCGGCCACCCGGTCCCAGACGATGCGGGGCCGCAGCCCGGCGAAGTCCTCGCTCGGGTACCGCCCGGCCAGCATGTCCAGCACCGCCTCGAGGATCGGCCTGGTCAGGCCGCCGAACGGCGCGGCTTTACGCACCGTCAACTCGAGTTCGTCCACCAGCCAGTCGTCGACCGCCGTCATCGCGACGATCTGCTGGGCCAGCACGTCCAGCGGGTTGCGCGGGATCTTCAATTCCTCGATCTGGCCTGCCCGCATCCGTTCGGCCACCACCGCCGCCTGAACCAGATCGCCCTGGTACTTGGGGAAGATGATGCCGCGGGAAACGTCGCCGACGTTGTGCCCGGCCCGGCCGACCCGCTGCAGGCCGCTGGCCACCGACGGCGGCGCCTCGACCTGGACGACGAGGTCCACCGCGCCCATGTCGATGCCGAGCTCCAGGCTGGACGTGGCCACCACCGCGGGCAGTCGGCCGGCCTTGAGCGCCTCCTCGATCTCGGCGCGCTCCTGCCGTGACACCGAGCCGTGGTGGGCCCGGGCGATTTCCAGCGGCGCGCCGGTGGCCGCCCCCGCCTGCGCCATGACCTGGGCCGGGGCCCGGACCGCCGGGGCGGACAGGCCCGGTTCGTCGAGTCCGGGGGCACGCTCCGCCGCCAGCTCGTTCAGCCTGGCGCACAGCCGCTCGGCCAGGCGCCGCGAGTTCACGAACACGATGGTGGACTTGTGCTGCTCGATCAGGTCGAGCACCCGCTCCTCGACGTGCGGCCAGATCGAGCGCCTGGACGCCGGCCCGCCGCGGTTCTCCTCGTCCTCGCCGCCGCGGCCCGGCATCGTGTCCAGCTCGGTCATGTCCTCGACCGGGACGACGACCTGCAGTTCGATGCGCTTGGGGCTGGGCGGCTGCACGACGGTGACCGCGCGGCTGCCGCCGAGGAACGCGGCTACCTCTTCCACCGGCCGCACCGTCGCGGACAGGCCCACCCGCTGGGCGGCCTGCGCGCCGCGGTCGGAGGAGCCGCGCAGGGAATCCAGGCGCTCCAGGGACAGCGCCAGGTGGGCGCCGCGCTTGTTGCCCGCGACCGCGTGCACCTCGTCCACGATGACCGTCTCGACTCCGCGCAGGGTCTCCCTGGCCTGCGAGGTGAGCAGCAGGAAGAGCGACTCCGGGGTGGTGATGAGGATGTCCGGCGGCTTGCTGGCCAGCTTCCTGCGCTCCTCGGCGGCGGTGTCGCCGGTGCGCACCGCGACCCTGATGTCCGGCGCCTGCAGGCCGAGCCGGTGCGCGGCGTGCCCGATCCCGGTGAGCGGCGCGCGCAGGTTCCGCTCGATGTCGACCGCCAGCGCCTTGAGCGGGGAGACGTAAAGCACCCGGGTACGCAGCTTCGGGTCCGCGGGCGGCGGCATCGCCGCCAGCTTGTCGATGGCCCACAAGAACGCGGCCAGCGTCTTGCCCGAACCGGTCGGCGCGACGACCAGCGTGTCCTCGCCCTTGCCGATCGCCTGCCACGCCCCGGACTGGGCCAGCGTCGGCTCGGCGAACGCCCCGTCGAACCAGGCCCGGGTGGCCGGCGAGAACCCGTCAAGCGGGCTTCCGGTCATCTGGCTCCCGGCCGCGGGTGACTCTGCTCCCATGTTCCCATAGTGCCTTGCCCCACCGACATTCCCGCCGGGTGGTGCAGTAGTCTCGGCTGCACTCGGAACCAGACGCAACGTGGCGGAGGGACGATAATGAGGTTGTCCCGGCGGCCGCCGCTGGCGGCGGCGCTCCTCACTGCGGCCCTGCTGGTCACCGCGACCCCGCTGGCGGGGTGCGGCGCTGGTTCGCCCGCCCCGTCGCCGCCCGCCACCAGGGCCAGCGCCACCGGAACCACATCGCCGCAGACGCAGCCGCCCGCCAGGACGGCGGGCAGCGCGGTTCCGCAAGCCAGCGCCACCCCGTCGCCGGCCTCCCTGCCGGTGGCGCCGGGCGCGGGCGCCCTGCCGCAGACCCGAACCTTTCCCGACACGGATTCGGCCGCCTTCCGTGACGCGATGACCGACCTGTGGCTGGCCGTGACCACCGGCAACCCGCGCTTCGCCCGGCCCGCCTTCTTTCCTGAAGCCGCGTACGAGCAGCTGAAGGCGATCCCGTATCCCGCTGCTGACTGGCAGGACCGGCTGTGGTACGACTTCGCCCTCGACGTCGGCGCGGCCCACGGCCTGGTGGTCCGGGGCGCCCGGCTGGTCCGGGTCATCGTGCCGGAATCCGAGGCCGCCTGGGTGTACCCCGGCGCCTGCTACAACACCATCGGCTACTGGCACGTCGGCGGTGCCCGCGTCGTCTATACCGAGCGCGGTCAGGAGCGGTCGTTCGGCATCGCGTCGCTGATCTCCTGGCGTGGCGTGTGGTACGTGGTGCACTTCGGCGAGGTCCTGCGACCCGTGGTGACCGGAGTTGTCGATCAGCCCGCCGTGGGCCCGGGCATCCCGGGGCCGCCCGGCGGCTGCTGACTCCGATCGCGGCCAGGATCCCTTCGCGCCGTGTTGCGCAGATGCTCTATCGCCCAGACTCTATCGCCCAGACTCTATCGCCCTGACTGGGACGCACATAAACTGCGCACAATCGCGCAGATGCCTTGCGTGTTTCCAGGAGGTCTCATCGCGTGTCCAGGTACCAGCGCTGGAATGAGCTGCTCGACCTGCTGCCCGGCGACGGGCAGCTCACCGTGGCCGAAGCCGCCCAGGCGCTGGGCGTGTCCGAGGCCACCATCCGCCGTGACCTCGATGAGCTGGCCAGGCAGCAGCTGGTGACCAGAACCCATGGCGGCGCGATGGCCGGGCACGTCTCCTACGACCTGCCGCTGCGGTACAAGACCGCGCGGCACGCCCCGGAGAAACAGCGCATCGGCCGCGCGGCGGCCGCCCTGGTGGCCCCGGGCTCGGCGGTGGCGCTGAACGGCGGCACCACGACCAGCGAGGTCGCCCGGGCCCTGGCGACCCGGCCTGACCTGCAAGACGGGACGGGCGCGCCGGCCATCACCGTGGTGACGAACGCGATGAACATCGCCAGCGAACTCGCCGTCCGCCAGCACATCAAGATCGTGGTGACCGGCGGGGTGACGCGCGGCCAGTCGTACGAGCTGATCGGCCCGTTTGCTTCCCTGGTGCTGGCCGAACTGACCCTGGACTGGGCCATCCTCGGCGTCGACGCGCTGGACCCGCGAGCCGGGGCGACCGCCCATCACGAGGGCGAGGCCAGTATCAATCACCTCATGGCCACCCGCGCGGAGCGGGTGATGATCGTGACCGACAGCTCCAAGCTCGGCCAGCGCGCGTTCGCCCGGGTGTGCGCCGTGGACGAGATCGACGTCATCGTCACCGACCGCGACGCCAGCCCGGACTCGCTGGCCGCGTTCACCGAACGCGGCATCCGCGTCGTAACCGCCTAGCTCGCGCGGTTCCGCGCCCAGCCGTATCCGCGCCCGCCCCTCCGCATCCGGATCTCTCCAGTCCGGGTCCTCTCCGCCCGGTCCTCTCCGTACCTGCCCACTCTTGCCCGTCATTTCATGCGCAACCTATCTGATCTATAATGCTCGTATATGGCACGTATCGATCAGCAACGTGCATATCATGTGATCGATGGGAGCCTGAGATGAGCTACCTGACAGACGAAATCGCCAGCCAGCCCGGATGCTGGTCGAAGGCGATCGAGACGGCGGGTCCGGCGGCAGCAGCGCTGCCCCGCCCGGGGGAGCGGGTCGCCGCAGTCGGCTGCGGGTCCTCGCTCAACGTGGCGCGCTGCTACGCGGTCTTGCGTGAGGCCGCGGGCCAGGGCGAGACCGACGCCTTCCCGGCGTCGGAGCTGCCCGCTACCCGGCGGTACGACCGCCTGGTGTTCATCTCCCGGACCGGCACCACCACCGAAGTGCTCGATGCCCTCCGCCGCGCCCCGCGGGACACGCCGACGACCGCCGTGACCGCCGACCCGGGCGCGCCGCTCGCGCGCGAGGCTCGCCACGTGGTGCTGCTCGACTTCGCCGCTGAGCGCTCCGTGGTGTCCAGCCGGTTCATCACCAGCTCGATCGTGCTGCTCCGCGCTCATCTCGCGTCCGGTGCCGGTGCCGGTGCCGGTGCCGGTCTCGACGCTGACGTCCGCACGCTGCCCGCCGCGGCCGCGCGCGAGGTAGCCCGCCCGCTGCCGCCGGAACTTGCCGAGCGCACCGAGTTCACCTTCCTCGGCCGCGGCTGGGCCGCCGCGGTGGCCGACGAGGCGGCGCTCAAACTGCGCGAGGCCTCGCGCACCTGGGCCGAGTCGTACCCGGCGATGGAGTACCGGCACGGCCCGATCAGCGTCAGCGACGAGAGCACCGTCGTCTGGGCGCTCGGTGCGGTGCCGGCCGACCTGCTGGCCGATGCCCGCCGCACCGGGGCCACGGTGATCACCTCGGACGCCGACCCGCTCGCCGGGCTGATCGGAGCGCAGCGGCTCGCCGCCGCGCTCGCCGGCCGGAAAGGCATCGACCCGGACCAGCCGCGAGCCCTGTCACGTTCTGTCATCCTTGTGTGATGGCCCCGGTCCCGGCTCCCGCCCGGACCCTGCCGCCTATCCGCCTGCTGACCGGCGGCCGAGTGGTGACGCCCGAGGGCGTACTCAGCCCCGGCTGGATCCGGGTGGCCGGGAACCTGATCGACGCGGTCGGGCCCGGCCACGTGACCGAACAACCGCCACTCGAGCTTTCCGCCACCCACCTGCACGGGCACTGGGTGCTGCCGGGCTTCGTCGACCTGCACGTGCATGGGGGCGGCGGCACGTCGTTCAACGAGGGGACAGCCGACGACGCCAGGCGCGCCGCGGAGTTCCACCGCGCGCACGGCAGCACGACCATCGTGGCCAGCCTGGTCACCGCGCCGCTCGCCGACCTCGAGGCCCGGGCCGCCATGCTGGCCAGCCTGGCCGGCCAGGACGTCTTCGCCGGGATTCACCTGGAGGGGCCGTTTCTCTCTACGGTCAGGTGCGGTGCCCAGGATCCGCGGCACATGCTCGCTCCCGACGTGGCCGTCTTCGAGCGCCTGTACACGGCGGCCGCGGGTCAGCTGCGCGTCATTACCATCGCCCCCGAACTCCCCGGGGCGTCCGCCCTGATCAAGGCGGCGGCGCGGGCCGGCGTGACCGCTGCCGCCGGCCACACTGACGCCACCGCGGACATCACCTCGGCCGCCGTCGACGCCGGCGTGGCCCACGCGACCCACCTGTTCAACGGCATGCGGCCGCTGCATCACCGCGAGCCCGGCCCGGCCGGCGCGCTGCTCGACCGGGACGAGGTCACCTGCGAGGTGATCGCCGACGGCGTGCACCTGCACGACACCGTGATCCGCCTGGCGGCCCGCGCCGCCGGCCCAGGCCGGCTGGTCCTGGTCACCGACGCGATGGCCGCCGCCGGGATGCCGGATGGCAGCTACCGGCTCGGGTCGATGCGGGTCGACGTGGCCGGGGGCGTGGCCCGCCTGGCCGGAGGCGGCGAGGCCGGCGCGACAGGCGCCATCGCCGGCTCGACCGCCACCATGGCCGACGTCGTCCGGCATGCGGTCGCCGCGGGCCTGCCGGTAACCGCGGTGGCCGCCGCGGCGAGCACTACCCCGGCCCGCGTGCTCGGCCTGGGAGATCGCACCGGCGCCCTGCGCGCAGGCCTGGACGCAGACCTCGTTGTCTGCGACGAGGAGTTCCGGCTGCGCGCGGTCATGCGGCAGGGCGAGTGGCTGAAGGGGAACCCGACAGACCCGGCCGGGATCAGCTCGGTGCGCGCACCGAACCAGTGAGCTGCCCGCTCACCGCGCTGACCTGGCACACTACGGTGCGCTCCCCGGCCTGCCAGGCGGCATGGTTCGGGTAGACGTATTCCTGGCTCAGAGCGGCGCTGGCGAGCTGCGGGTTCAGGTAGCCGCCGAGCCGGCTGGCACAGCCGTTACCCGCGTCTTGCTGTACCGCCGAGGCGCCGGGCCAGGACCCCTGCGGCAGGCTGAAGGTGGCGAACACTTCGGCGTCGTGCGGGGTCGCGCAGGACAGCACGGTGACGTTGAGGCCGTTCCTGGCGGAGTTAATGCACTCGCCCGGCCGCAGCCCGAACACGGCGGCCGGCCGGTAGGTAATCACCGTCTTCGGCCGGAACCCGTGAGTGATCACGGCCAGCACGCCCACCGCCGCCCCGACGAGGGCGAGGATCCCGAGGATGATGCCCGCCACCGCGAGCGGACTGACATCCCGGTGCTCCTCCGCCGCGTCCAGACCCGGCGCGCCTGTCCCGGCCTGCTCCGCGTCCGCGGGCCCGGCTTCCGCGAGCTCCCCCTCAGCGAGTTCCCCCTCAGCGAGTTCCCCCTCAGCGAGTTCCCCCTCAGCGAGTTCCCCCTCAGCGAGTTCCCCCTCAGCGAGTTCCCCCTCCGCGACCTCCGAGTGGCCCGCCTCGGCGAGCTCCGTTTCCGCCAGGTCCGCTTCCCCTGGGGCGCCCGCCGCGAGTTCCCCCTCCGGGGCCGCCGCCGGATCCCCCGCTGCGGGCTCGGCCTGCGCCGGCCCAGCCTTCACCGGTTCCCGAGGAATTTCCTCGTTCACCCCCGCAGGCGCAACCATCCGCCCTCCATCACGCGCATTGCCCGCCACGGCCGCCCCGCTACGTCGGCTCTCTGGTCGGAGGGGGCACGACCAAGATCGCGAAGTGCGCCCTGCTGAGAGTACTTCCCACGGATTTAATAACGACACATCGGGCGGAAGGTCTCCGGGTCACTCAGCCCTCAGTCCGGCCGGCCAGCACAGGTTCATCTGCCGCCGGTCTGGTCCGGGACCGGCAGTACCCTGGGCGACGTGCGGCTGACGGAATTCTGGGACCGGATGGACGCGCAGTTCGGCGACGTGTATGCGCAGAGCGTGGCCAAGGACTTCGTGTTCGACAAGCTCGGCGGGCGTACGGTCGAGCGCGCTCTCGCGGACGGGGTTGACGCCAAGACCGTGTGGCGGGCGGTCTGCGACACCTTCAAGTTGCCAGAAAACGTCCGCTAAGCCGCGGCTGGCCTAATACCACGCCCGGCACCGGCCTGATCCCGCGCCGGGCCCGGACCTCCCGCAAGGCGCTCGGCCGTTCCCGTCGTGAGTTGTCGGTTCGCAGGTCGGCTTGGGTCTGGTCGGTTCCAGGGGGAGCCGGATCGTGGACAGCCCTGCCGCGCTGCCCTTCCTCGAGGACCTGCCCGCCTGGCCCGGGTCCCGGCGGAAGCTGCCCGCTGGACCAGCCGGTGCGGCGCCGCTCGAGCCGCTTGCCGACCAGATGGCTCACCCCTATCAGCGAGGCCAGCAGATAGGTGAACAGCAACGGACCGAGCGCCAAGGCCACGCCGTCGTTATTGAAAATGATCGCGGCGGCCACGATCACGACGGGCATCAGGATGGCGCACGCGGCCAGGCGCAGTGTGATTGCTTTCTTACTCGCTGGCGCCCGGGCCAGCCGGGCTCCGGTCGGCCCGGCGGGAATGTCCGCGGTGAGCACGGCCAAGTCCGCGTAGGTCCGTGCGGCGAACGCCTGGCCCGCCCGCTCGTCAAGCTCGTCCTTGGTCAGCCGTCCTTCCACGAACGCGGCCTTGAGCGTGTCCACCGCCTGCTCGCGGTCGGTATGAGACGCCAGGAAGCTGCCGCGACTCGTCGCGCCTGCGGCCGCCTGGTCTCCCGGTTCCGTGTTCACCGGCGCGCCTCCCTGCAAGCACACAACAGGAAAGAAGCGTAACTCGGCTGTTCTCAGAACGGTCATTCGGCCCCCGCAGACCATGCCACCTTCCCTCGGCTGGGAAAGCCTGGCCTCGGGCCGTCAGCGGCCGAGCAGCCGCGGCGTGTTGACTTTGTCCGCGGCGATCTTGAGGATCACGCGGCCGTGCGGGCCGACCGGCGCGGCGTAGCCGTGCCCGGTGTATTTTCTCGCCAGCTCGTCGATGTGCCGCCGGGCCTCGTCGCCGGTGACGGTCTCCGCCACGTGGCCCCGGACCTCGGCCCAGTCGTAGGGGTCGTCCTCGCTGCGGATCAGCACGGTGATGCGCGGGTCGCGGGCGACGTTCCTGGCCCGCTGCCGCTGCGGCTCGGTGTTGACCAGGACGTGCTCGTCATCGGCGTCGACCCAGGTGAGCAGCGCCTGCGGCTGCCCGCTCGGCATCAGGGTCACCACGGTAGCCAGGTTCTTGCCCTTAGCGAGCCGGGTCACGTCCTCGTCGAGCGGCATCACTGACCTCCTTGCGCTGGCAGTACCGGCTCCTGCCGATGTTAGCCCGCAGCCGGTGACGCGCCACGTCGCCCACCCGAAGGATCACATGCATTATCCCGAACGAGCTGCGGTGCTTCCTCCGCCAAGGTGCAACCTGGCCTCCGGAGGCGCCTCGTCCCAGCCCGCAGTCCGCCTCCGCTCCTCCGGTTTCCTGAATTCTGACGGCACTTTCGGCGTGTCGCTCATGATCGAATACACGTTCGCTCTATAGTAAGTAAGTGAGGGTGATCTGCGGCCTCCATGACCGGCCAAAACGGCCACGGAATCCCCTCACGGGCAGGTGCCGCGCGGTGCTCGGCAGAAATGTCAGTGGCGGCACGTAGCGTGTCCGCTGATGGCCGCCGGGGGATGTCCGGCGGGACCGAAACTCAGACGACCTGGGCGGTGCGGGAGGTGCCCGCAGGCCCCTAAACCCGGCAGGGAGTCCCCCATGGCAGTAAACAGCAAGTCGAGCCCGGAGCGGGCGGGCGACAGGGAGAAGGCCCTGGAGACCGCTCTCCTCCAGATCGAGCGGCAGTTCGGCAAGGGCTCGGTCATGCGCCTCGGCGAGGAGACGCGAGTGCCGGTCGAGGTGATCCCGACCGGCTCGATCGCGCTGGACGTGGCGCTAGGCCTCGGCGGCCTGCCCCGCGGCCGCATCGTCGAGATATACGGACCAGAAAGTAGCGGCAAGTGCCTGACAGCCGACACCTACGTGTGGTCCGATCGAGGGCTGGAGACAATAGCCGAAGTCTTCAAGCGCGCGGGCATGAAGGCGAGTTGCACGTCGCGCGTCACCGACGTCAGCAAGTCTGATATCCGCCTCGTCAATGAGAAGGGCGAACTTGAGACCGTCGTCGCCCTAACGCACAACAACCGCAAGCCGGTTCTCCGGTTGAAGCTACGGTCAGGGCGGATCGTTAGCGTCACTCACAACCATCCGCTCCGGGTCGTCAGCGATCGCGGGTTCATCGTGTGGCGCAAGGCCGGGGAAATGCACGTAGGCGACACGGTCGTCTCTGCCGAGTTCGGTGCCGTGGAGGCCGCGGGCGGTGACGGGCTCAGCGAGGACGAGGCCGTCCTGCTGGGGTATCTCGTAGCAGAGGGCACTCTTTGCTATGACTACTCGATCCGGTTCACCAACTGGGATCCTGAGGTGAGCGGCGAATTCACTCGGATCATGGAGCACGTCACCGGAGTTCCGGTTCGCAACTACGGCAACAAGGAGTTTGCCGTCCAGGGCAAAAAGATCCGCGATCGGTTCGCGGAAGAGTATGGTCTCGATTACGTTAAAGCGGCAGGCAAGAAAGTCCCCGCCTGCGTACGGGTATCTGGGCACAAGGCGCAGCGCGCCTTCCTTTCAGCACTCTTCGAAGGTGATGGGTGGATTGATCCCTCATCTACGATCGGACTGGGTACTGCGTCTGAGGAACTGGCCCGGCAAGTCCAGCTGATGCTCTACGGGCTCGGCATCCCGGCGACCGTCTCGTCGAAATACAACACGAAGTATGAGCGTGACTACTGGTCCGTGACCGTAAATCCAGCGGTAGTCGGCCGGTTCCTGTCTGAAGTAGGGTTCCGCTCTGCTCGGCGAAAGGCGCAAGTCGAGAAGTGCTTCAAGTTGTCACCCCGGGACCCGCAGTTCGAGAACATCCCGCACCTGTCAGGTCTGCTCCGAGACCTGCGTGATGACTGTGGCGGCGACAGAGGATTCGACAAGGCCGCAGGCGACATCTTCCGCAGGGACATGTCTCTCTCGTGCTCTCGGCAGCGCTTGACGAAGATCGTCGAGTGGTGTGACCGGCAGGAAGACCGGTTCTCCGCAGGAGCCAAGACGATTGTGGAATACCTGCGGATTCTCTCGGGACTCCCGTACACCTATGAAGAGGTCGTCGCGATCGAGGACGGAGGGCTTCAGCCGACCTTCGATGTAGTCCTCCCTCGCACCCACAGTTTCGTCGCCAACGGAATGCTCTCGCACAACACGACCGTGGCGCTGCACGCCGTGGCGAACGCCCAGAAGGCCGGTGGGATCGCCGCATTCATCGACGCCGAGCACGCGCTGGACCCGGACTACGCGAAGAAACTCGGCGTCGATACCGACGCCCTGCTCGTTTCCCAGCCGGACACCGGCGAGCAGGCGCTGGAGATCGCGGACATGCTTATCCGCTCTGGAGCCATCGACGTCGTGGTCATCGACTCGGTCGCTGCGCTCGTTCCGAAGGCGGAGATCGAAGGCGAGATGGGGGACAGCCACGTCGGGCTCCAGGCCCGGCTCATGTCCCAAGCACTCCGCAAGATCACCGGCGCGCTGAGCCAGACCAAGACCACCGCAATTTTCATTAACCAATTGCGGGAAAAGGTAGGAGTCATGTTCGGCAGTCCGGAAACGACATCAGGCGGAAAGGCGCTGAAATTCTATGCCTCTATCCGTCTGGATGTGCGGCGAATCGAAACCCTAAAAGACGGTACCGATGCGGTCGGTAATAGAACAAGGGTGAAAGTGGTAAAGAATAAGATGAGCCCGCCATTCCGTAGCGCTGAATTCGATATTCTTTATGGTATCGGAATTAGTCGGGAAGGCAGTCTTATCGACCTCGGTGTGGAACAAGGAATCGTGCGCAAGTCCGGAGCCTGGTACACCTACGAGGGCGACCAGCTCGGCCAGGGCAAGGAGAACGCCCGCAACTTCCTGCGGGACAACCCGGACCTGGCCAACGAGATCGAGAAGCGGATCAAGGAGAAACTAGGCGTAGGCCCGCGCATCGACGCTGACCCAGGAAACCCAAGCGACCCCAGCAACCTAAGCAACTCAAGCAAGGGCCAGACTGCCAACGGCCGCGCTGCCGGCCCATCAGGCCCGTCAGCCTCATCCCGGGCCGCCGGCACCGTCCCGGGTGTCGCGGTCTAGTCCATGACCCGCAACGGCCGGGCTTCAGGGTCTGGGGAAGCAGCGGCGTCCGAGGCAGAGGCCCGCGACGCTCAGGACCCTGAAGCCCGCGCCCGGCAGATCTGCCTGCGGCTGCTGACTGCCGCGCCCCGGACGAGGGCGCAACTGGCGCAGGCGATGCGCCGCGGCGGCGTCCCGGCCGAAGTCACCGAGGCCATCCTGGTCCGCTTCACCGACGCCGGGCTGATCGACGACGCCGTGTTCGCCCGGGCCTGGGTCGAGTCCAGGCATCACAGCCGCGGGCTGTCCAAGCGATCCCTCTCCGCCGAGCTGAGGCGAAACGGCGTCCAGAACGAGCAGATCCGCGAGGCGGTCGACGCGCTCGACCCCGAGCAGGAAGTTGCCACCGCCAGGCGCCTGGTCGAGCGCAAGCTGGCCAGCACCCGCGGCCGTCCGCCAGAAGCCCGCGTCCGGCAGGCAGCGGGCATGCTGGCCAGGAAGGGCTATCCGCCGGGCCTGGCCTTCCGGCTGATCAGGGAAGCCATGCAGGACGAGGGCGCCGAAGCTGTCATCGACCTCGACGAGCTAGCCGAGCCAGACGCCGACGCCGATCCCGACGCGTGGGACAACGGTCACGGCCGCGACGTCGGCTACTCCCTGTAACTCACGCCCCGGCGACGCCTGGGGAAGGCCAGCCCGCGCCGCTCCCCGGCGAACCCCTCCCACCGCCTCCGAACGGCCCCTCCCGACGCGTCACACCGCCGCGTCTTCGCAGGCAGCACCGTGTGCGCCTAATGTCCTGTTGACGCACAGTGCGTGATGGTCGAGGATGCTTTGCTTGATTAAAAGGTTATCAAGCCTTAACCTCACGGCAGCGAGATGTTGTCTCATCCAGCACACAAATCCAGCGGAGGAGAAGCAGGAAAATACGGTGTGTAGCCGAAGCTGACGGGACGATCAGCTGACGGGCGGCGTGGCGTGCGACCGCCCGCGCCAGGGCATAAAGCCATTACACCCTGGTGCCGAAAAGTCAAGACACAGACACAACACAGGGTGCCCCGAGGGCTATGGACGGAAAGGGGTGGCCGTGAGCAGCGGATTGTCGCTCGCGTTCATGGTGATCGTGTTGCTCGCGGTGGTATTCGCGCTCGCGCTCGTGGTTGTCTGGCGCCGGACCTCGGGTACGCCACGATCCCCGCTCGCACAGCCCGCGGACCGCAGCCAGCTCGACAGCGTGGCCGCCGAAGCCGAAAACATCAGGGCTCGCGCCGAGACCGAGGCCACCGGGATCCTCGAGCGGGCCCGTCAGGAAGCCGAACAGGCCGCCCAGGGCCGCCGCGAAGTCGAGGAAGAGATCCGCGCGGTCAAGGACGAGGTGCGCGAGCTGCGCGGTGACCTCGAGCGCCGCGAAACCCGTCTCGCCGACCGTGAGCAGCGGCTCGACGAGGAGCTCAAGCGCATCGAAGACCGCGCCCAGGCCCTCAACGCCAGAAAGCACGACCTCGAGCGCCGCGCCGCCGAACTGGACCACCAGGACGCAGACCGGGCCAAGGAACTCGAGCGCGTGGCCGGGCTCACTAGCGAAGCGGCCCGGGCCGAGCTCGTCGCCACGATCGAGAACCAGGCCAAGCGAGAAGCGGCCCTGATCGTCCGGGATATCGAGCACCAGGCCAGGTCGGAGGGCGAGAAGCGGGCCCGCAAGATCGTCACCCTCGCCATCCAGCGGGTGGCCACCGAGCAGACCAGCGAATCCGTAGTCTCGGTGCTGCACCTGCCGGGGGACGAGATGAAGGGCCGCATCATCGGCCGCGAGGGCCGCAACATCAGGGCCTTCGAGTCGGTCACCGGCGTCAACCTCATCATCGACGACACGCCCGAGGCGGTGCTCCTTTCCTGCTTCGACCCGGTCCGCCGCGAGATCGCCCGGCTCACCCTGGAACGGCTCGTCCTGGACGGCCGCATCCACCCGCAGCGGATCGAGGACGCCTACGAGCGCGGCAAGGCGGAGATCGAGCAGCTGTGCAAGAGGGCGGGCGAGGACGCGCTGGTCGAGCTGGGCATCACCGACATGCACTCCGAACTCGTCGATCTCCTCGGCCGCCTGCGGTACCGCACCTCCTACGGGCAGAACGTGCTGCGGCACCTGGTCGAGTCGGCGCACATCGCCGGCATGATGGCCAGCGAACTGCGGATCGACCCGCTGCTGCTCAAGCGCTGCACGGTGCTGCACGACATCGGCAAGGCGCTCACCCACGAGGTCGAGGGCAGCCACGCGCTGATCGGCGCGGAGATCGCCCGCCGGTACGGCGAGGCGGAGGACGTGGTGCACGCCATCGAGGCGCACCACAACGAGGTCGAGGTCCGCACCGTCGAGGCCGTGCTCACCCAGGCCGCCGACGCGATCAGCGGCGGCCGGCCGGGCGCCCGCCGCGAGTCGCTGGAGATGTACGTAAAGCGCCTGGAGCGCCTGGAGCAGATCGCCGGCGGCCACGAGGGCGTCGAGAAGGTCTTCGCCATGCAGGCCGGCCGCGAGATCCGGGTCATGGTCAAGCCCGACCGGATCGACGACATCCAGGCCCAGGTGATCGCCCGCGACATCGCCAAGCAGGTCGAGGAGGAGCTCACCTACCCCGGCCAGATCCGCATCACCGTGGTCCGCGAGTCCCGGGCCACGGAATTCGCCCGTTGACAAGGGGGGCCGAGGGGGTCTGGGGGGAACGGTTTCCCCCCAGGATCGGGGGGATCCCGGGGGGTCGTCCCTCCGGGGCTAGCAGAGCGGCACCGGCGGGACGCCCGGCGGGGCGAAGCCCATGATCTGGCCGTAGAAGGAGAGCTCGGCCTCCAGGCTGGCCACGATGTTCTCCGCCTTACGGAACCCGTGCGACTCGCCCTCGAAGGTGATGTACGCGTACGGGATGCCGTGCGCGGCCAGGTCCGCCGCGATGGATTCGGCCTGCGCGGGCGGGACGACCGGGTCGTCGAGCCCCTGCAGTAGCAGCACCGGGCAGGTGGCGTCGTTCACGTGCCCGACCGGCGCCCGCTCGGTGTACAGCGCGTCGCACTCTGGCAGCGGCCCGATCAGCCCGTCGAGATAGCGGGACTCGAAGTCGTGCGTCTGCGCCGCGAACCCGCGCAGGTCGGCCACGCCGAAGTACGACGCCACCGCCGCGAAAACGCCTCCCCTGGTTCCCCCGTCGACCGCCCCGATGCCGGAGGTCACGGCGGCCAGGGCGGTCCAGCCGCCCGCGGAGCCGCCGCGGATGCCAAGCCGTTTCCCGTCAGCCTCGCCCGCCTCGGCCAGGGCCAGCGCGGCCGTCATCACATCGGCCACGTCCACGACGCCCCACTGGCCGCGCAGGCGTTCGCGGTAGGCGCGGCCGTATCCGCTCGACCCGCCGTAGTTCACGTCGATGATCCCGATGCCGCGGCTGGTGAAGAAGGCCTTTTCCAGGTCGAGCCGGGGCACGACCTGGGACGTGGGGCCGCCGTGCACCCAGACGATGTACGGCGGCCGCTCCCCGTCCGGGCCTCGCACCGCGGGGTTGGTCGGCGGGTAGACCAGCGCGTGCACGACCGATCCGGACGG
>Ga0209517_10004028_pt1 | contig 19565 bp, 19 predicted proteins | sample PeaSoiMetSII2010_FD_187695 | JGI IMG/M metagenome (GOLD analysis project Ga0209517, IMG submission 187695) | Peat soil microbial communities from Weissenstadt, Germany - SII-2010 (SPAdes) (version 2) | ecosystem: Environmental > Terrestrial > Soil > Wetlands > Peat | place: Germany...
TCACTAAACGACCCTCTACATCGAAAGCTCCGACAGCTTCGTTGCCTCCGCTGCCGCTTCGATTGCTACCGGGTGGAGCGAACCAGTTCCCGGGCGGGAGTTGCACCCGCTGAAGTCCAGCGCCTTTCACGGCGCACTGTCACGGCAACTATGCACCGCGAAGATTCGCCTCGGTTTTTAGCCAAACTCTGGGATAGTCCATTTTCGTCCGCCGCGATTTCGGCGCCTTCGCTCCGCTGACGTTTACTCCTGACTAAACGTCGTTATGCCGCAGGGGCTGTCGTGAGAGTTATCACCGCCGGCAGACTGGAAAAACTTGTCTTGACAGGCTGCATTTTGATGTGGTACACCGGCCAGTCGTAACTGGTCCGCTTTTCATACCGGACAGGCACTCATATTCCGCACACGAACGTATTCGCAAAACTCTGTAGATGTGTCGGTTTCGTCGCCCAAACGAACAAGGCAGCGCCCAGCCTGCGTATCCACATGCTTTGTGGAGCGCAGGCCCGTTATGCAAATCATCCCGGGAGGAAAAACCCATGCGCTCACTAACAGCGTTTTTCGTGCTTCTGGTCGGTTTCATGGCGCCAGGTTCGCTCGCCCACGCTCAAGGCACGGAACCCGCGAGCAAGGCCGAAGGATCGGCTGCCGTGGGCGCCACGAAGGAAGAAGTCGACCAGTTGCGCAGCGAGGTCGCCGCGCAGCGCCAGACCATCGAGGAACTGAAGGCTTTGGTCGAGAAGTTGGCTGCGGGGAAGGCCGTGGCAACCGACAATAGCTCAGTCCAGATTCGGCCCGTGGCTGACGCTGCTTCGGCGGAAAGTAATTCGCAGCCGGTTAATGCTGCCGGCGAGGGCACGGTTCGTCTGATGAACGCGGTTCTCGTGCAGCCCGACCCCATGGTAGAGGCGGCGATGGTGGATCAGGCTCAATCCGCCGCCCCCAAAAAAGATGCTCCTCCCCTTACTGCGGGATGGAATGGGGAACACTTTTTCATCAAGAGTGCGGACGGACAGTTCAGCATCAGCCCATATGGCTACGTGAACACCGATTACCGCGCTTACAAAGGCGATGGAGCACCCTCGGACACGTTTGTCGTACGCCGCGCGCGCTTCGGTTTTCAGGGCAACTATGGTTCTCACTTCGATTTTGCGCTGCTCACGGACGCTGCGGCCACTGCGGGTTCGGTCGTGCGCGATGTGTACCTCAACGTAAGAATCCGGCCTGAGTTCCAATTTCAGGCAGGCCAGTTCAAGGTGCCCTTCGCTCAGGAAACCGGGGTTGGCGCCACCAACCTGGACTTTGTAGAACGGGGGTTCCAGGCGATGTTGTACCCGTCGGCGGCCTCAGCCTACCGCAGCCCCGGCGTCGCCATTCACGGCGACATTTCCGGTGGCGTCGTGCAGTACTGGATCGGGGCGTTTAACGGCAAGGGATATGCATTAGTCAACACGACCAATGAACCGGAAGTTATTGGACGGCTGCGCTTCTACCCGTGGCGCAAATCCAAAAACGACTGGCTCAAGCAACTTACCTTTGGCGGATCGATCGACCATGCGCGTTCGCGGGGTCTCTCCGGGGATCAAAGCTTCAGCGGCGCGCTGCCCGATGGCGCTTACAACTTCTTCCCGCAGTTCGCCATTAATGGAGGCATCGAGCGCTACAACGGCGAGTTCACCTACCTCAAGGGGCGTTTTGCTCTACGCGGCGAATACGATCAACTCATGGAGTCCCGCAACAATGTCGGCTCCGAGCAGCCGGGAGGGCTGGGATACCTGAGTCTTCCGCAAATCAGAGCCAAGGCTTGGGACATCAGCACCACTTACTTGCTGACGGGGGAAAAGCGGCCGGAAAACGGTACTCCGCGGGTCAATCGTCCGTGGTTCGGCCCCGATACTCCAGGTGGCAAGGGACGTGGATTGGGAGCGTGGGAACTCGCTTTTCGATTCACTGGCATCCAGGCCAACGAACCGGGTTCGAACTTCTTGAACTATTACACACCGGGTTTTGTGCCCACGTTTGATTTCCACACCAGGGAGTACACCGTTGGGCTCAACTGGTATCCCAATTATTGGGTCAGGTACATGGTCAATTTGAGCGTTGATCAGTTGAAGGATCCCAGTCTAACGGGCGCGGTGCCACAGAACTACTTTGTGGTTTTGCAGCGGTTACAGTTCAGGTTCTAGAGTTGGTCCACTCGAGTGTTTGTTGCGGATGGAACGGTCAACAGGTTTGGTAGTTCGCTGGGGCTGGTCGCGGCTGGTCCTGAAGGGAAATCGTAGGAGGGAATTCGATGAGACCGAGGATTCTGTTTACTTTTCTTCTCACCGCACTATTTGTGATCCTGAGCGGCTGCGGCGGTGTGTCCAACTGTCCCGTGTGCGGCACTACATCCGCTGGCGGTTACGCCGTCATCGACGTCATCCCGGTGCCGGAGCACAATCCCACGGGTGAACCCGGCGGACCGTTCAACTCCTTCGACATTAGCTGGATCGCGCAAGCGCCCAGCGGGACGGGCCACAATTTGGACTACGTTTCCGACCGCATCGGCTTGGCCGTGGTCGTGGTCGATACGACCACCAACATCGCTGTGAACGCCATTCAAGGCGTCAACGCGGTGACCGGCGCGGGCAACCAGGCGAGCCTCTGCGATCCCAGCATCCCTCCCATCGCCGATGTGTTTGGCAATTTCACCCGCTTCGGGTGTAGGAATGCGCCCTTTCACCTTATTTCAGGCTTCGGCGCCAATGGTAAATTTGGGGGGTTCCCAGGCGCTCAGTGCTGCGCTTCGCGCTCCAACGGCGTGAATCCAATGTCCGGTCCAGATGGCCTCGAAGTGAGTGACGACGGTAAGCTCTTGTTCGTCGGGAATGGCAGCGCTTCGGTCGTGGTCTTCGATTTGACCACCATGGACCTGACCCAGAATCCGCCCACTGCACCCACGGTGGTGGCGGCCATACCTACCGGCGTTTCGGCTGACTATGACGGTCCGCTGGGTATCGCTCCCTGCGTCGCCTCCTGGAACGGTGAAGCAGGTTCCGCTGCTGATTGCGGAGATGATCGCGCCGACGAAATGGCATACGACGCCAAGCATCAGGTTCTCGCGATTATCAACGGTGATCCAGGGTTACCGTTCGTAACGTTCATCAATATGGCGAATATCACGACGCAGCACTGCCTGCCGATCGATGCGGCGCTCGCTTATGGTCCCTGGCAAGCTGGGTTCGGTCCCGCCGACTATGGAGTTAACTATCCGTTCCAGGGTTCGAATACAACTTGGGTGCCGCAAGATCCGGCTGCTCATTTCAACCCGCCCAGTTGTATCCTTGGCCAAATCTACTACGACGGTGCAGGAGGAGCGGCTTCCGGAGGACTCGGACTTAATAACCCGCCCGTTCAGGTTGACACCGTTGGGGGCACGTTCCCGTGCCCCGATCCGTCCAATCCGCAGACCTTCGGAGGCGTTTCAGGATCGGTAAACTCGCTGGTCCCGGGCGTAGGCACAACACCCAGTGGCGTGAATTACAGCATCCCATGCCACCACGGCCCTCTCGTCGACCAAGGCCCTCTCTCCGACCAAAAGGCGGGGACTTTTTGTAGCCAAACCGCCCCTGGCAGTAACTGCGCGGGTGCCATAGCGCCAGCCGGTTTGGGAGGCATGGCCTGGAATCCCAATACCGGTCACTTGCTGCTGGCGAATGAGAATTCCATCGGTATCACCAGCATTGGAAGCATCGATGAAATCGATCCCCAGCTCACGGACACTACCTGCGGAGGGGTCTCCTGTGGACCGGTGGTGGTCAACAGCTTCGTGATGCCGAATTGCATGCCGACCAGCATCGTTAAGGGCCCGGGTAACAACTTTCTCGTAGGTTGCGCGGACCATGATGGCGAAGCATTTCCTCCCAACGAGTACGTGATTGATGGAACTTCGGGCGCCATCCTCGCCGAAATCACCACGGTCGGAGGCGTGGACGAGACCTGGTACAACCCGGGCGACAAACGATACTACCTGGCAGCGCGCGACATGCCGACAGGTCCGGTCATGGGCGTCATCGATGCCGTCAGCAACCTCTGGCTGCAAAACGTTACGACCAACGCCAATTCGCATAGCATCGCAGTGGATCCCACCACGAATCACGCCTTTGTGCCCATGCAAACCGGCGGGATCTGCACCACGCAAAGCAGCAACGGTTGCGTTGGAGTCATAGCGCAACAATGAGACAGAGTGAGGCGATAGCGAATCTCAAGAGATCTACTGGGCGAGCAGATTGGTGATATAGTTCGGCTAAACGCGTAGGGCCAGGTTCGAGTCCGCCCGTTGGCGAAGGTTGTTGAGGTCATCTATGGTCGCGAATCGAAAAGTCGTCGTGCGAGGATATGCCTTGGCGTTTCCGCTTCTTTGGGTGTTGATCGGGCTGGCAAGCGCAAGCGAGCAAACGGCGCCCAAACCCACCGACCTCCCTGCAACCGTAATCGCCCACTTGCCGTTGCCGCAGGCGACCGGAAGTCAAATGTTGCTTCAGAGGGAAGACGCGAAACAGTACCTGTACGTTCAACAGGCCTCGAAGGAAGGCTTCATGATTGTGGACGTGACCAAGCCGGAGAAACCGAGCCTTTTGAAACGAACCGCGGAATCGAATCAGTCGACGGCGGGACACCTGCAGATGGTTAGCCCCGATGTAGCCATCGCGGAAGCTCCGGAAAAAACACCGACGACTCTGACCAGCAGCAGCCGTACCACCGAAACCGTTCGCGTGCTCGATTTGAGTGACCCGCGCAATCCAAAGACGCTGGAGACTTTCAACAAAGTCACCAGCCTTCTTCCGGACGGTGGCCACGGCTTGATCTACCTCACCAATAACGAAGGCCTATGGATTCTCCGCTACAATCGCCCGTCGATGCTGGAGCCAGCCAAGAAGAAACCGCCCTGCGACTCAAATTCGGCGATCATGGCCATGCCGCCGGACTGCGACTAACGCCTACCTGAACCAAAGCGAACCTCGCCGAAAACCTACTGTGAAACTTGGCGCACCGAGCATTCCTTCGCGATGGTCTTGATCGAAGTGATGGTTATCGTCACCGAGGCTGGAGAACCCGTCCTGGGTAAAGAGTCGGAGCTTGTGCTCATCGAAGGTGACTCCTTCCCGGTTACCTCCACTCGTTGTCCCAGGTACTGGCGGAGTCTCATCTTGCCAGTGGCCTGCAGTTCGTAAGTCATGGCCGGGTCCTGCTTGATCAGCACGTAATCGCCGCTGGATCTGCTGACGCAGCCCTGTGTGGTTACCTGTCCTTTGGAATCTTTCGAGTTCTGCCGGTTCGTGTTGCTGGGATTGCTGTCTTGCGCCAGAAGAAAGCTGCCCGAAAGCAGCAGAGCGAACCATGGCTTGCTCATAGAAATTCCTCCTCTTCTAGAATGGGATGGCGACGCCATTGCACCGGTTGCATTTAATGTGTGGGGCAGAGAGAGGGCTACTTGACCCGAGTTTCCTGATAATGCAGTTCCTGCCATTTCCCGGCGCGTTTCACCCAGATTTCACTGATATATACCCGTGAGTAGTGTATTTGCGACTTGGGCGGGAACTGTATGGTGACTTCGTAGATGACCAGGGCGGCATCCGGCCCCAGCGAAGTCAGCTTGTACCCCCACAGTGTATAGTTGAAGACATTCTGGCTTGGCAGTTCGTTTACCGCTTGAATCTTATTCCGCTCGCCCCTGCCATCGACTTCGACGCCCTCATAGTCGTCCGCCAAGAATTCGGCGTAACCTGTCTTGTCCTTGTTCTTCAGCGCCTCCCATTCGACTTTGATCTTCGATTCGAACATATCCTTCAGCCCCGAGTCGGCGGAGACGCTGCTCGATGGCCGGTTTTCGCCAGTCTTGGCTGGCATTGTGGGGTGTTGCGCCAAAGCCAGAGACGGCAGCCACAGAACACAAACGACGACGAAGCAATCTCGCATAGGTCCTCCGAAGGGAAATGCAGCGAAATCTTATCAGGTACCAGGCCAGGTCCGGCGCAACTGAACCTTATTGCAAATCTCTGACTTTCTTTCTCACGGCTGCGAGCAACTGCGGGGGCAGGTCGGCATAGCCTTCCTGGACTGCAAATTGCTGGCCGTCCGTGTATATCCAATCCAAGAGATTGCCTAACGCGGCTGCACGCGCGGAATCAGACGATGGAGTTCGCAGGTAAATCCAGGTGAAACTGGTAATGGGAAAAGCATCAGCTCCGGGTGCGTTGGACAGCGAGGCGGAGAAGCTATTCCACCGCGGCGATTCTACCGCCTTGCACGCCGCTGCAATACTCTCAGTGGAAGCTTTAACAAACTTACCGGCGCGATTCAGCACCCCGGCGTGGGGAATATTGTTCTTCACCGCATATTGATACTCCACGTAGCCAATGGAGCCGGGGCTATTTTTCACTTTGTCTGCCATATCGGAACTGCGTTCCGCCGGCGTGCCAACCGGCCACTTGGGTGAAGGCGTGATTCCAATTTGGGCCCGAAACTTGGAACTCACCTTGGAGAGAAAATCAGTGAAGACGTAGTTGGATCCCTTTCCTGCGGGGCGGTTGACCACTTGGATTGGAAGATTCGGCAGAGTGATCTCTGGATTGAGCTTCACGATTTGCGGCGCATTCCAGGTCTTTACATCGCCGAGGAAGATCTCGGCCAGCACCTCTCCCGAAAGCCGAAGCTCCTGGTGGATATCGGGAAGGTTGTAGATGGGAACGATCCCGATGAGCACGACCGGAAGTTCGATCAAACTGCCCTCTTTTCGTTCCTTATCTGTAAGCTGAGCTTCCCCGGCGGCAAAATCGCCCGCGCCATGTGAGATCTGCTTGATCCCTTCGCTGGTGCCGACCGGGAGGTATCGCATCTGCATGTTGGGGTTGCGCTTGTCGTACTCCTGTGCCCACCGGTTGTAAAGAGGCGCCGGCACAGTCGATCCGGACCCCACCAGGACAACCGCGTTTTGGGCATTGGCAGGAGCGCTGCGCAGTCCGAGAGTAAGAAGGGGTAACAGCCAGATATGCGAGAGCCAACGGAGGCTAGAACGTCGCTGCGCAATGCTCGACGCCAGAAATCTTGCGGGTACCTTCATCGTGTTCCTCCTATATTTTGGCCGGACTGTCAAACGCACCCCATCCTCTTGGCCACCGGAATACTGAAGCTAGCTCACGAGTGTAAGTTACCACCGCTTTGAGTGAACCCAAAGTGTCGCGAAACGGGTAGCTCTTGTCAGACTAGGAACGGCCATCGCTCCATACCCCCGCACGCCCCGAGGGCTAGAGTCGAATTCTCGCCCCAACGACGCGGAGTAAACGAGAGAGGCGAGCATTCGCCTGGCATTGAGTTTCTACCGGCAGTGTGAGCTATGGGAGGGAGGTGCTGACAGACGGTTGGTGTTAAGATGCTGAACGTCCGGACTCCGTCGCCGCGAATCGCGCTATGAACTCGTACGCCCAGGGCCAGCCGGACAGAACCGCGAAGGCCGAACCGACTTATGTCGCGCAACGAAATTGAAATTTTAGCGCGTGAACTGTTGTCCGCATATGAGACGGGCGAGATGGTCGCAATCCCTCCGTCGCGGCGCCCCGGTTTCGACCTCAACACGGCTTATGAGGTGGAAGCAACCCTCAAGCAGTTCCGCGAAGCGGGTGGACACCGAGCCGTCGGCCGCAAGGTTGGTTATGCCAATAAGGCCATGTGGCGCGTGCTCAAGCTTGAAACCCTGGTTTGGGCCCACATGTACGACGACACGGTGCATTACAGTGACCGCAACTCCACCACGCTGACGCTGGCACATCCCCGTTCGCTGAAGATCGAACCCGAGATTGTTTTCGGTTTGAAACAGCCGGTCATGGGGGAAGGCGCTGACGCCACCGCAGCGCTCGCATCCACGGATTGGCTGGCAGTGGGATTCGAAATCATTGATTGTCCCTTTCCGGAATGGCAGTTTCAGCCCAGTGATTTCGTTGCATCCTTTGGACTTCATGCTGCACTCACGATCGGAGAACGGGTGCCGGTGAGGCCCGACGGCATCGCCGCGCTGGTGGACGAACTACCGCGATTTAAGGTGCTCATGACGAAGAACGGAGAGTTTGTGGAAGAAGGGTCCGGCAGGAACTGCTTGAGGAGCCCCGCCTTGTGCCTAGCGGAACTCAGCGCAGCCATCGTGAGGCGATTTCCCACCCAGCCATTGAGCGCGGGGGAAATCATCAGCTCCGGAACGCTCACGGCCGGACATCCGACCGACAGAGGCGATCTCTGGACAGTTGAGGTCGAGGGGCTGTCGCTGCCGCCGTTGACACTGCGCCTAACTTGATCGATAGGAAAAACAAAAATCATTTCAGAGAAAGGCACGGATAGAAGGGCTTCTTGCGGGGGCGTGAACTCACTGAAGTTGAAGCTCCCGTCAAACCGCTATCGGAGAGGATTCGTCCCTCAAACTGCAAACTGTGGAACTGCCTTGATGTCGGGCTCGCGATCAGCGTATTGCTTCGCTTCGGTCGTCGGCATAGCAGCGCTGCTTAAACGTAAGCTAAGTCAGCGCCACCGGCCCGGGAAAGGAGAGTAAGCCAAAACCGGGCCGGCGGCGATTCTGAAGGGAAGGTGCCCCTCAGAAAGTTGAGAGGCCGTTAAACCTGGTGGTCCCGCGTTAGACGGTGACGCGGGACCATTTGCAGTCTTACGGCAAGTAGTAGCGGAACGACGTGAAGACCATCCCGTCCAGTCCTTCCGGCGATGCTTGAGTTCCTGACGTGGGACCGACACCAGACCAGGTCTGACGAGTCACGTAGGAGTACTGCGTGCCGAACCGGAACCTGCCCTTGGGCCCGTTGTAGAAGCTGTACCAGAACCCGGCCGTACCCTCAATTGCCGCCCGCGTGTCAGCGGTGCAATTGGAGAGAGTGGTCGGAGTGAAGCCGGTGTTTACGGCAGGAGGCAATTCGGTGTAGCAACCGGCATTGCTAAAGAAGGGCGATCCGTAGCCAACATACTTCTTCGTGATCGTATCGTAATCCGTTGTCCTGCTGGCGTACTCCGCTCCGGTGTAGAGGTAAACGTCGAGTTTCTTGCCGCGATACTCGAGCGTGGTCAAACCCTGGTAACCCTTGACCAGGTGAACCGTTCCGTCGCTGTGAATTGACATATCGGAGAGTTGGGCGGCGCCGTAACGGCCCACGCCGCTGCCCCCGAAGCCATGCAAGCCAAAAACGATGCGCTTGTCGGCGAATCTCCAGCGGGCGTTGGCTCCAATGCCGCCACCCTCTTTCGAGTCATTGTAGGCTCCGGCAGCGCTTGCACCCGTGATGCCGTGGCAGACAGTGCTGGCGCCGGCTACCTCGCCGCATGGGAAGACACGGTCGGTGAATCGGTCGAGCAGGCCGAAGACCTCGTAGTGCCCAAAGCCGGGATCAAAAGCGACCTTGGCGATGATATCGGGTGAAGGATTGAACGTGTAATTCCCCCCCGTGTTGTAGCTGTTGCTGGCCCCGGACGACCCGAGCATGAAATTATTTCCGTTGTTATGCGTGGTGAGCGTGCCCTCCGCGTTTTCTAGGGCGACGGCGAATGACACCTTATCGCCGAAGTCTTTAGTTACGCGAATCCCGTATTGACGCGCGAAACTGAACCCGACGTTGTAAGTCGAGTCGATCGTTATGGGCCGGGCGTCGTTGACTTTTCCCAGGTCATCGCTAGGCGCGAGTCCCGCCTTGCCCTCGGTCACCAGGCTCCACATCTGGCCGCCGAGGAATTTCCAGCCATTGTCAAACTTGGCTTGGCCCCAAGCCTGGCGCAAACGGAGAGTGTAGCTATTGGTCTGGGTAGCGGTGGAGGTAACACCCGCCGAGAGAAAATCGCCCGATACATACCCGGAAACTTCCACATGTTTCAAGTTGCCAACAACAAAGAGCGTGGGACGTGACTGGCGTGCGGAACCATAGAACTCTGGCATCGTGCTCTGCGAGGCGCCGGGCATGGTCAGCGAATTGAAGGGCGTGGAAACATCCGCTCCAAGGGCCCGTGAACGACGCACAAATTCGGCCGCCACAAAGGCGCTGGTTGAAAAGCTGATTCCTTTGTAGTGAATCGACAGCGGGTTCTGCAGCGTCGAGTCCATGGTCTTCTGTGTCTCCTGCACCGTCAACGCGGTGTTGGTGAAGCTCGTTTTGAGGTCGGCCACGTCCCCTTTCAACTCACCAACCGTCTGCTGTTGTTGGCTGGCCTGGGTTTGAGCGGCCGCGGCCTTGTTGGCAGCGTCGGCCGCGGCGGCCTGCGCCTGCTGCCAGTTCTGTTGAGTCTGCTGCAGTTGCTGGGAAAGTTGGTGGATTTGCTGCTGCTGGGCGGCCAGGGCGTCTTTCAACGCCTGAACGTCGGTAGCCGTTACCGCCGGCTGCGCTGGCGCCGCTGCTACGGGCTTGTGCTTCTTCTTTGGAGCCGGTGCAATTGAGTCCGAGGTTTGTGCCCAAGCGCCGGCTGAAAGTGCCGCCAGCGTCAGGACCGTTAGACACAGGTGCTTGGTTGATTTCATAAAATGCAAGCCTCTCCTTTTCGAGTTTTTGGTCGACCAACACATCGCGGGGGAGCAGCAGAAAACTTTTCGCAATCAGAGGTCACAGCTTGGCGACCTTTACTTTTTTTGGCAGGCGTTTCCCGAGCACCGCCTCGCCATAACCGATCGATACTCTTATCATAATAAACTTACTAGTATTATGAAAACACTTACCCAGCGGTCCTTTATTATTACGTGAGTGCTGAATCGCGCGAAGCCGGGGGAACCTTTCTTAAAATGGGTGGCCTAGGTTGACGAAGTCAGTCCCCCTTCTAACTTTCTTGTCGGTCGCAATAGAACTCGGCGCCATGACCACACCATGCTCGCCGTGTATTCTCGCCTACCGCCGATGGCGCGTCAGTGACCATACGCACCTCGCTTGGTGACGCGCTCGCGAGGTACCGCGCCCTGATGGTGATTTCTGGCGAGCAGCATCAGGGCCCGCAGCGCACACAGTCCCTTTCGTGAGATTTTCATGATTGTCAATTATACAATAAAGTCCATCGTAGTAATGGACTTTATTGACATTAACGACACAGCACCTGCTGTTCCATCTCCTCGAGCACCGGAAGAGCCCACTAACCCTCGCGCTTTTAGCAGTTTACGGGAATCCCTGCAGGTTTACGGCGGGGGATAGTGTGCATCGAATTGCAGTTCGAAGAAGGAAAGATTCTCAGGCTCGAATGGTTTTGCCTCAGGATTGTGGCTGAATCGCTGGTGATGGACGTGACGATTTGGGTGTTTTTACCGTACCGGTAGGAGCAGTTGCGTTGTTCCAAAACAGTTCATAGGTGCAACACGACGACCCAAACTCAATCATCCATGATCCTTCATCGTCGCGGTCGGTCTAACGATTCATACCAGTTTACGTAGGAGTGTCATCATCGGGTCGAACTTGGGCATGTGCGGAACTGACTTGAGCAGCACTTCTTGCATGGTGTCTTCGGCGTCCTCAAGTTGGCCGCAGACTTTCATGCTGAAAGAGAAGGCGGTATTTTGGAGTAGGGCAGCGCCTGGTCGACGCCGCATAGTCTCCACGCCGCAAGAGCTGGACGGCTTGTTCTATTTCGGAACGCATCGCCGTAAATGTAGCATGGCAAACTTCCGGCAAGCTTGATTCGGACCCGACGTGGGCGCCCAGAAACTCGTTATCTAGAACGGAATGCCAGAATGGCGTTGTAATTCACGATAACAAAGTCTTGGCCATCAGAATCCCACAGCTTCCCGTCCAAACCTTTCCCACGCAGGCCCCGCGCGGAAATGCCAATCTACTGCGGTTGCATCGTTTGCTGATCGATTGCAACCAGGCTGCAGCATCAGGCTCGATTCACCGAATATTCAACAAATTGTCATCGTTTATTAACAAGGGCGGGCTAGGCTGGCTGTTCGCACAATAATGAACTACGAGCTGAAAGAGTTCTCTTCACGGTTTTGTCTACTATCGAAAACGTCTATTTCTAGGGAGATGAAAACAATGAAACGAATCATGGCTCTGGTGGTGTCGATGGCGCTCGTGGGGTTCGCGATCGCGGCGCAGGCCCAGCAAGATACGGCCGGTGCAACGACGAAGAGCGCGCGAAAGAAAACGCTTGGCAAATCATCTGGGCCGACTGTTTCAGCGCAACTCAGTGAGATGAAGCAGGCGATCGACGCTCAGCAGCAGCAGATCAAGCAGTTGAGCGATCTGGTTCAGAGCCGCGATCAAAAGATTCAGCAACTGGAACAGCGGCTTGATCAGAGCCAATCTGTAGCTGTGCAGGCGCAGACCAGGGCAGATACTGCAGTGGCGCAAACGACAGAGCAACAGCAAACGGTTATGGCGCTCAAAAGCGATGTCGTGGACTTGAAGACCACCGCCACCAACTCCGCGCTGACTCTGCAGGAAACGCAGAAAAGCTTTCGAGAGGCGACTGAGAGCCCGATGGCCATCCGCTTCAAGGGAGTCACAATCACTCCGGGCGGCTTCCTGGCGGGTGAATCGGTATATCGCAATCGGGCGACGGGTGGCGATGCCACTGCCTTTAACAGCATTTTCATGCCCGGCAGCGGCGCCAACAGGATTTCTGAATTCTTTGGTTCCGGCCGCCAGTCGCAAATTACGATGCGAGCTGATGGCAAGATCGGCGACATGAAGCTCACCGGCTATTATGAAGCTGACTTTCTTGCGGCTGGCACTACTTCAAACAATAACCAGACCAACAGTTATGCCCTGCGGCAAAGGCAGGCATGGGGCCAGGTTGCCTTTGACAATGGCTGGAGTTTCACTGGCGGTCAAATGTGGACCTTGTTGACGGAAAACAGGAAGGGCATCGACAACCTCAACACAGCCAGGCCAATGACCATCGACCCGAATTATAATGTCGGCTTCAGTTTTGCCCGGCAGTACGGCGTCCGCGTGGTCAAGAACTTCAACGATCGTTTCTGGCTGGCGGCTTCGTTGGAGAATCCTCAGACGACCTTTACGGCAACCAATGCTAACAACAACTTCGCCTTAGGCAGTGACGGTGTGGGCGCCGGACTCTACAATCCCGGCATCACTGCTTGCACCACTACCCTCAACTCCAGCGGCGCCCCCGTCACCGTTTGTACCAACGCGTCCAACTATTCCTTCAACGCGATGCCGGACGTCATCGTAAAGGCGGCCTTTGAACCCGGTTTCGGCCATTATGAAGTCTTCGGTATCTTCAGCCGGTTCCGCGACCGCATCTATCCCTGCGCGGTAGCTACCCAGGACTCGGCATTGTGCGGCACCACCAATTCCGTGACAGGAGCATATAACTTCTCCAGAAACAGCGGTGGAGTGGGAGGGAACGCCCGTGTCAGCGTGGCCCACAAGCATGTGGACTTCGGGCTTCACGCACTTTATGGTAACGGCCTAGGCCGTTACGCCGCGTCCGGTCTGCCGGATGCCACTGTGGATCCTTATGGCAGGCTGGTTCCGCTGCGCAGCTATCAGGGTCTGGCCACGCTTGAATTTCACTATCCCAAGTTGGATGTGTACTTCAACGGCGGCGAGGACTATTCGGGACGCCGCTATCAAACTGACACCCTTGGTACCGGCAAGGTGGTGGGGTACGGAGCGCCAAGCTACGCTGACGGTGGTTGCTATACCGAAACCTTGCCTTCGGCATCGAGCCCCGGCGGTTACAATTTTGGAGGGCTCAGCAGCTGCAGTGGTCAGACCCAAAGCGTAATCGAAGGTACCTTCGGGTTCTGGATCAAACCCTACAACGGTCCCAAGGGCAGATTACAATTCGGCCCGCAGTATTCCTACATTAGCCGGAATGCGTGGGCGGGCGCTGGCTCTACGGCGGGCACCAGCCTTACGCCACACGGAGTCGACAACGTGTTCTACACGTCTTTCCGCTACTACTTGCCGTAACACGTGCGGAACCTCTCGCCCCCGGAATTCCCTCCTCTTGCCAATGGGGCGAGGGGTTGTTTTCGAAGCCGGAACGGCCTCAATCGCTCCAGTGCGGAAACTCCCCGCATTGGGAGCGATTCGCCTTTCGGGCGCTGCGATCGGGTATTTCGAGGGCATTCGGAGCGGCGCGCGGCATTGCCTGGCGGTTGGCGGATTCGCTGGCGCTGCGGCGTTCTGTGGCATCGCGCTGGACGAGTACACGCCGGACCACTCGACGATCTCGCGCACGCGAAGATGGATCGATATCGATAGGCAGGGCGAGGTATTCGCTGGGTACTGGGCGTGCTGGCGGATCGCGGGCCGCTGAAAGCCAGCGGATCGCGATCGACGCGACGACGCTGGAGGCGAACGCAGCGATGCGCTTGATCGGGCGGCGGGACAAGAGCGCGAGTTACGAGGAATTTCTGCGCGGGCTGGCGAAAGCGTCGGGCATCGCGACGCCGACGGGGGAAGACGTGGCGCAGCTGGACCGCAAGCGCAAGAGGCGCGAGTCGAATAAGGAGTGGAAGAGTCCGGCGGACGACGATGCGCGGATTGTGGTCCACCTCAACGTCGCGCCCGAGGCCACCGAGGACGTTCAATAGGAACAGATAGCGATGTTCGGTAAACACGCCGGAGGCTCGGAGCAATTCCTCCTCGATGATCGCGGCATGTGCGGCCGAGACTCCCAGTGCCGTGGACTCGCAGATGGCGGTGATTGCGCCTGCATGATGCCTTAACCTTTCCAATTGGCAGAGCGCAATGCGGAGGTGCGCTGCCCGTACGGGTACTTCGACTGCATAGATCTTCTTGACCGCGCGACAGAAAGCGAGAGAATGCGCGAATGCGGATGTGGCTGAGAAGCGCTCCGCGAGCAACAAGGCATCTGAAATCTTTCTGCCTTCCGCAATTTTCTCTACAGCGCGGTAGTTATAGAAAAGGCGTGGAGCCGCTCGGATGACATCCTCGCCGACCGTTTCCAGCAAAAAATGCAGAGACTCGCCGAGACCCCCCTCATAAACTGATCCCACGGGCATAGCGAATGAACCTGGATCTTGAACGACCATCGCAGGTCGACTTTCCCGGAATTGCAGTACCAGAATTCCATCCAAGGCGTCGTACCATGCTGCTAGAGCTATGGTTGCCGAAAGACAAGCGACGCCGTCTGGAGGCTCTCAACACAGTGTGGACGACACTCAGACACACCCGCGTCTCTGATCTCTGCAGTGGTGAGAACCCATCCCACGTGCCTGTTCGAAAGGTTTAGGAAGGCATGGACTATTTCGCTCCGTGCATTCTGGGCTTATTTTTGCATTGCTTGGTATTTCGTTCGATTTGGTGTACCGGACGACGAAGTTCTTTCATTTTGCCCATGCTGCAGTGTTCCTTGGTGCGGCATACGCAACGCTGATCTCTCGCGGGCGATTGTGGAGCAGGAATCTGGTTGGCATGCGTGCGCAGTCTCCCGTAAAGGCACGATCGGACTGATGCAGTTGATGCCCTCAACGGCCGCACGACTCGGGGTGCGAGACCTCTACAACCTTAACGAGAACGTCGCCGGCGGTGTGCTGTACCTCGCATGGCTTACGCACAGATTTCAAGGAGATCTGCGATTGGTTGCAGCCGGTTACATTGCCGGCGAAGACGTGGTTGCCCGGCGCGGTCTCGCGTACCGCAATCCTGAAGTCGTGATCTATGTATCTCGAATCAGAGCCAATTGTCGGCCACAACTTGGGGACGGTAGACGATTGAACCCCGCGCTGGTAAGGAGCAGAGTAATCCAATGAAAATTTGTTGGATTTTTGTGCATTTGATAACGCTGTCCTATTGCTTGGCCCAAGCGGAGGCACCTCCAAGGGTTCTACCCGAAGCGCGAATCGTGCGCCTGACACTCGACACACAAAGCGTGTCTGTCCTGCACCTGCGACCGGGGTACATCAGTTCGGTGCGACTGCCCGAGGACGTAAGCTCGGTGGTCTTGGGGAATCCCGGCACCTTCACGGCCGAGCATTCCGAGGCCGAGCCACGGCTGGTGTTCCTGAAACCAACGACCGCAAGTCGCGCCGAAACCAACGCGTTGATCACGACTAGAACCGGGCATGAGATTTCGTTGCACTTGGTCAGTACGGGAAACTCGGATCGGACTGGCGCGGTTGACTTCGTGCTACAGTACGATCTTCCGCACAGCGTTCTGCTCGGGAATTCGCAGTCGAGCTTCGTAGTCGGCGAGACGAAGAGTCTCGTACCACAGCCCTTGCCGAGCACTGTTGGGAGCAATACACCTGCAATCAACACCCCGGAGCTCCTCAGACGACAACGCGATCCGAATCCGCATTGGCAAGGCAAACTACTCCAGGTTGCTGTCGGACGGATCACCGAGAAGGATCAGCAGATGACGGTGGAATTCTCGGTGCTGAATGCTTCGTCGAAAACCATTGAACTACTGCCGCCCCAGATACAACTTGCGGGCACATCCAACGAGAAGCACAAAAAGACGGTTAAGGCGGATCCCGTGCCCATCAAGGACTATACGATGACGATCCGGCGTCTACCGCCGGGCGCCATAGCAGACGCCGTGGTGGTCTTCGACCGCCCCTCTTTCAAGGAATCCAGAGAACAAATGCTGCTCCAAGTTGCCCAGGCAGAAGGCGTGGATCAACCAGTTCTTGTCCCGGTCGCATTCGTGGCACCAGAAGGAGAGTCGAGATGATTCCTCAAAGAGGGCAAAATGGAAACGGGACGGCTGTGGCAGACAAGGTTCCAGAAGCAGCAGCCAATGTACCTGATGTGCCAACCCCTGCCGGGCAGACGATTGACCTGGCGACGCGGACGCGGCAACGAGCCCGGCAACAATTTCAACAGAACAAGTTTGTGATCATCGGAGCCGGCGCCCTGGTGGTTGCCCTGCTGCTGTTTGTTGCCCTCTCGGTCCCGCACAAGCACACGGCCCAGAAGCCGAGAGGAACGGTTGCGGCCCAACAGGATCCAACTCAGCCAAGTGAGCCTTCTTCCGTTGAACCAAGCCTCTTGCCGATCACCGATTCCGGTAGACCCCCAACCAAAGCAACCCACGAAGGCTTCGTTGATGAGCAGGATCTGCAGCGAACAGCGACCAGGCAGCTGACACCGTCGAATACGGCGCGGCCATCACCGAGCACCCAGAGCGGAACATTAGCTTCGGTACTACCTTTTCCTGAACAATGGCAGGCACCTCCGTATCAACCGGGGGCTGATGGCAGCACGCAACCAGGGGATCTGAGCAAAGCCGAAAAGGAAGCTCTGGAGAAATCCTCGGTCGCTTACGTGCGCAACGTTTCTGCCTCACTGCACGGTTCTACTACATTGGCCAACACGGAGCCTGTGATCGACCTGGGGCTGCCCACCGGCTCGCGTCTGCGAGCGCGTCTCGAATCGGCAGCAAGCACAGCGGTCAGAACCCCGGTGTTGGCTGTGATTGAGTACAACTACGAACGTGAAGGGGAAATCATCGTTCCAGCCGGAGCAAAGGTCGTAGGGCACATTTAGCAGGCCGATCGCTCGGGGTATATGACGACTCAGTTCGATTCGTTGATGATGCCAGATGGAGCAGCCCTTCCCATCGAAGGCATCGCGACAAACTTGAGCCTCGGCCCGCCCAAAAGCAAGGTCGAAGGCAAGAACACGGGGAAGAACGTGTTCGTTCGGTCTTTATCCGGTATCGGCGAGGTGGGGGCGATGCTGGTCGGCCGGGGAAACGTGGGCCAGCCTTTAAGCGAAGAGGACATGCTGAGGGAGCGCGTCAGCAACAATGTCGTCGAGGCTTCAGACGAGCAGGTCGCGAGACTTGCTTTGACGGAACATGTCGTGGTCACGATTCCTGCGAACACTGCGATCTATGTGGTGCGCGAAAAGGCCGCAAGTTCTAGGACGGCTTCAGGAAAAGCCACAGTGGGCAGTTCACAGTCCACAAGTTCAGCCAGCGCAGATCAACTTCGTCAATTGTTACAGCTGCAGCGAGAGCTACAGCAAACGGCAGCGACCAACGAGGAGAAATAGCTCCGACTGATCGAGTCCGTTACTCACCAACTTCCCAGAAGCCCGTTTGAACGAAGCCGTTGCGGCGGACGCTTTCGCGTGCTGGGTGTCAGCAGTATGTGTGAAGGGATAAGGTTGGGTCATAAGGAGTAACCTATGACCCACCTTCGCAAAATGATGCTCGAAGAACTCGAGCGTCGTAATTACGCTCAGACCACCATAGACTGCTACATCCAAACGATTGAGGATTTTGCGCGGCACTTTCGGCGCCCTCCGGATCAGCTCACTGCTGAGCAGATCCGCGAGTACCAAGCGTATCTGTTCCGCGAGAGAAAGCTTGCCGCGTCCACCGTGATGATTTCGCTACTCTGAAGTGGCCCCACTTCGATCATTACATTTGGCCCCACCCTAACCGATAGATCGGCCTACCCTGTCTGCGAAGCGGACGGGGAGGGCGATGGACAGGAGACGCAAGGTGGAGCTATTCGAAGAGATCAGGCGAGAACATGCACATGGAGCCGGTTCGATTCGCGCGGTTGCGAAAAAGCTGGGCGTGCATCGGCGAATGGTGCGACAAGCGCTGGCGAGTGCGATTCCGCCGGAGCGCAAACACTCGGTGCGGAACCGGCCCAGGCTGGGTCCAGTGATGGAGTTCATTGACGAGATACTGCGCCGGGACGAGACAGCTCCGCGCAAACAGCGGCACACGGCGCATCGCACTTGGGAACGGATCCGGCAAGAGCGCGCAGAGCGAGTGGCGGAAACGACGGTGCGCCGTTACGTGCGGGAGCGCAAGAAGAGGTTCGGACTCACGAGGCGGGAGACGTTCGTGCCGCAGGTCTATGACTGGGGCGGCGAGGCGCAGGTGGATTGGTACGAAGCCGTGGCCGAGATCGGAGGAGAACGGCAGTCGGTTCAGCACTTCGCGATGCGCTCGATGGCGAGCGGCGGAGCGTTTCACGTGGCCTATTACCACGCCACGCAGCAGGCTTTTTTGGAAGCGCACGAGTCGGCATTTGGATATTTCGGCGGGGTGTTCCGGAGCTTGCGCTACGACAACCTGAAGAGCGCGGTGAAGAAGATTCTGCGCGGGCATCAGCGGGAGGAGACGGAGCGTTTCATCGCCTTCCGCTGGCATTGGGGATTCCAGACGGAGTTCTGCAATCCAGCGCGAGGCAACGAGAAAGGCGGAGTGGAGGGCGAAGTAGGTTATTTCCGGCGGAATCATCTGGTGCCGGTTCCGCAGGCGAGGAGCCTGGAAGAGTTGAACGAACAGCTACGAAGTTACTGTCAGCAAGGCGAACAGCGGCGGATTGCAGGCAAGGCGATGCCAGTCGGGGAGGCGATGCGGATCGAACGCGAGCATCTGCTGCCGATGGCTGTGGAAGGATTCGAACTGGCGGAGACTAGTGGCCTGTCGCAGAGTAACCATTACTAGACTGTCAGCATCTAAGCTGTCGTGGCCAGTGGCAGCGAAATCGTGCTCACCCAGCAACAGCATTCCGACCTAAGCAGCATCGCCCAATCCCGTGCCCTGCCCGCCGGATATGTGTTTCGCGCCAAGCTGATTCTGATGCTGGCGGAAGG
>Ga0209517_10004029_pt1 | contig 19563 bp, 20 predicted proteins | sample PeaSoiMetSII2010_FD_187695 | JGI IMG/M metagenome (GOLD analysis project Ga0209517, IMG submission 187695) | Peat soil microbial communities from Weissenstadt, Germany - SII-2010 (SPAdes) (version 2) | ecosystem: Environmental > Terrestrial > Soil > Wetlands > Peat | place: Germany...
TTCTACGAAAACTATGTGCCTGACGCGATATTGGCTGGCGCGAAACTTATCTACATTCCCTTCAAAGGTCAAAACTTGCACTTAGATTTTGAACAACTGAAAGCCGCTCTTGAGGAAAAACCCAAACTGATCATGCTCAACACGCCAAACAATCCGACTGGGAAAATTCTTGACGCAGGATCTTTGAAGCTTATCGCGGATTTATGTGAAGAGTCCGGCACTATCGCCGTAGTCGATGAAATTTACGAACATATAATTTACGATGGAAAAGAACACGTCAGTCTAGCGTCAATCGGAAACATGCATGATCAAACTGTCACGGTAAGCGGTGCCTCCAAAACCTACAGTGTAACCGGCTGGCGAGTTGGCTGGGCAGTAGCTGAGGAGAACTTATCTAACTCCATCAGAAAAGTTCATGATTACCTCACAATCGGTGCTCCCACACCGTTACAGGAAGCGCTCGTTACCGCATTGAACTTCCCTACACGCTACTATGATCAGCTCGCAAAAATGTATGAAGAAAAGAGAAATCAAATGCTGAAAATTTTGGACGAAGCAGAAATCAAATATCACCGTCCGGAAGGCGCATACTACATATTGGCCGAAGCGCCAACTGAATTTAATGACGGTCTCGAGTACGCTAACCATCTGATCAAGAACGTAGGCGTAGCCGTACTTCCGGCCAGCGCCCTATATCATGACAAGGAGTTAGGCAAGCGCAAGTTTCGCCTAGCCTACTGCAAGAAGGACGAGACCTTACTCGAAGTCGGAAAACGGATAAAGAAACTGAAACCTCACCAGTACTGAAATGCTCTCTTCGGATGAGTTGCAAGACCTGACGAAACAAGGGCGTAGTTGCGACGCTACCTCCATTAGAACCCCACCACGTCAATCTTACTGCATGAAGCTAAATCCTCGATCAGAGTAAGCAGAAGACGAGGAGAAAATGGATAAGCAGAACCGAGATTCTTTCTTACATGAAGTAGACGCATTCTGCTGCGAACTTCGCCCGATCGAAGAAATATGTTACGTCGAGCACAAGTTCAACGATCAGCTGATTCCACTCTGCCAGAAATATCATCTCTTAGGCATACCGATAAAAGAAGAATACGGAGGTAGAGGCGCTGACTCGCTTACTTACACTCGATCATTGGAACGTATCGGTATGGAAGGTACAGGAGTCCGCACCTTCTTTTCAGGACACACGTCCATAGGACAGATCCCGATTCAAATGTGGGGATCTGATAATCAAAAAGAGAGATATCTTCCACCCTCAACGAGAGGCGAGAAGATCCTAGCGTTCGGTCTAACTGAACCTGACGCTGGCAGCAATCCGTTAGAGATGAAGATGAACTACGAATTCAAAAATAACCACTACATCCTCAATGGTGTCAAGTATCTCATCTCCAACGCGGGAATAGCACATGCAATCATAGCATTCGCGTATCCGAAAAATGGGGTGGGAAGAATCAGCTCGTTCATAGTTGACACGGACAAGGAAGGATTTCTGAAACAAGACCTAACGACCAAGCTGGGAATGCCGACTTCGAACACTGCATTATTCGAGCTACATGACTATCCAGTCCCCAAAGAAAATTTGCTGGGAAACGAAGGCGATGGTTTCAAAATAGCAATGTCCACATTGATGAGTGGACGCTTAAGTGTGGCTGCCGGTTGCCTAGGCGTTATCGCTGACTGCTTGAATGAAGCTGTTAGATACGCGAAGGAACGAAACCAACATGGAAAGCCAATAGCTAAACACCAACTCGTCCAAGAGCACATAGCGATGATGAGAACCGAGCTTGACGCCGCCAGGTGTCTCGTATATAAAGCGGCATATCTCAAAAGCAAATATGACGCTGATCCAGATAATTCGAAAATACGATCGGTTACTGATCGAATGATTGCAGAAGCGAAATTCTTCGCGGCCAACGCGGCCTGGGATGCTGCAGATCGGGCAGTGCAAGTCTTCGGTGGGAGAGGTTACTCGTACCTCTTCAGACCTGGTCGTCATCTTCAGGATGTTAGAGTCTGTCGCATATATGAGGGAACAGATGAGATAATGAAATTGAAGATTGCATCAGCTGTTCTCGGGAAGGAGTATGAGGCCTTCCACTAGCGTCTAAGATTCAACTTTCCGTTTCAGACAATCGAAGAATTCTTTTGTGAATTTGTCGGTGCTACTCTGAATTAGGCTAGGCGAAAGCTCCGCTAATAATCCTCCAAGGTCAGCCTCCGCCTTCCAATTTAATTGCGTAGCATTATTGCCTAAATCGACAAGCTGCATTGAAGTTTTCAATCTCACCGAGACTCCGGCTCCTTTTCCGATTGCTTCGAATCGTGAATGTGACGGCGGAGTTTGATCCAGTAGCTTGAACGAGAACTTGAAGGTACCTCGTACGAACGATATGCCTACCTTCACGGTTACAATGAAATTCTCAGGATCCTTGACCTCCAAATGCTCCAGTCCAGGCAAGCAATTGCCTATCTTTTCAGGATCAGAAGCGAAATCCCATACCTTCTCGACTGGAGCATCCAAATTATAATTCCCCTCAATATGCATTGAAGTCACCTTGCGTTAGAGCCAAGCTTCTGTTTGTCGTTAGATTACGCCTTTCTCTTTCAGCTCACGCAAACGTGCATCATCGTATCCTAGTAAAGCCCCTAAAACTTCAGCAGTATGCTCTCCCAGCACTGGTGGTGAAGACTTGATTTCAGGTTCAGTTTCGGAGAACTTCATCGGGATCCCAATCTGTTTCAACTTACCAAGCCGAGCATGATCAACCTCAACCAACATCTCTCTATCTTTCACCTGGGGGTCATTGAACAATTCACTCATAGAATACACTGGACCGGTCGGCACATCGGCCTCGATCAAGATTCGGATCCAATCGTCACGTGTCTTCGTTAAAAAAATCTCTTCTATTATAGATATTAACTCCTGTCGATGAATAATCCTCTGGGAATTGTTCGTAAATCTCGGATCGGCTGCCAGTTCCTTCCTCCCTAACGCCCTACAGAGGTTTCGAAACAACTTATCGTTACCCGCTGCGATCGTAACATAATTTTCGTCTAACGTTCGGAAGCACTGATAGGGGACAATCGTGGGATGTGCAGATCCTGATCGTGATGGATCTTTGCCTGTCGCGAAGTAATATCCTGCCATGTACGTCATCCAGGAAACTGTGCTGTCGAACAGAGCGACATCAATAGACTGACCTCGTCCTGATCTCTCACGAACTAGAAGAGCTGAGAGAATCGCCGTAGCCGCATACATTCCAGCACCTATGTCTGACATTGCGACTCCAACTCGAACCGGAGGTCTATCTGATTCGCCCGTCACTCCCATGAGACCTCCCATTCCCTGTGAGACAATATCATAACCAGCACGCTCGCGGTATCTCCCGGTCTGACCGAAGCCCGTAATCGAGCAGTAGATCAAACGAGCATTCTTCATCGCAATGGTCGAGTAATCGATTCCTAATCTCTCCGCAACGCCAGGTCTGAAGTTCTCAAGTAATACGTCACTCTTCTCGGCTAGTGCGTAGAAGATCTCCTTTCCTTTCTGGGTCTCCAAGTTTAGAGTGACGCTCTTCTTGTTGCGATTAACCGAAAGGAAGTAAGCGCTCTCGTTAGCGATGAACGGTGGTCCCCATTGTCTAGTATCATCTCCTGAAACGGGGCGTTCGATTTTGATAATTTCAGCGCCAAGATCCCCTAGGATCATCGAACAGAATGGACCCGTGAGAATTCTCGAAGCGTCTAAAACACGAATGCCGTGAAGCGGACCGACCAAGGCGATCACCTACGCCGCTCACAAAGAAGTAGTTAGAAACTGACCATTGAGGTCAATGGCTCTTGCTCGGAACGTTAGGATTTGCCATTGTCCTTTTTGCAATCAGATAACCCACGTATCCAATCATTACTGCTAAAGTCTGCTCTAAGAAAGCTGATTCGGCGGCATATGAAGTGGAAACGTTCGAGATTTGTGGCAGGAGGAAAGTAATCCACAATGAAGTTAACAATATGTACACGATGCAGCCACCTATTGCACTCGTCTTTCTAAGATAGTAAATTATGACAAGCCCCACGAACGAAACGGCCGGTGAAAGCATCGCTACCGGGGCAACTTCAAAACCTAGATTCGCAATGAATTGTCCTAGAGTCAAGCCGAAGACCGCTGGCATGCCGAAAATTGCCACGAAAGGTGCGGCCATTTCTCCTACCGTTAACTGGTAAGCCAGCAAATGAAGTTTTGGCAGGCCTAACGATCCGGCAGCGTAAACGGCTGTGAAGATTACGAACGTTCCGAAATCTTCGAGTTTCAAATTAGTAGTCTACTCCCTTGCCACATCAGTGCGAAGAGGAAGAGCCAGATGATATGAACGAAATGCCAGTAGGTCGATGTGGCTTCCACAAATCCGTGATTCTTAGGAGAATATTGACCCATAAGCGCCCGTATGTCGGTATAAGTGAATGCGAGTACTCCAACAACTACGTGGACGCCGTGGATTCCGGTGAGTAGGAAGAACGTCGCCCCAAAGAAGTTTGTCGACGGCGTTAGAATGTTCTCCAAGAGAAGGTGGGGCCATTCAAAGCCGAATTGCAATATGGGAAACATCGCTCCAAGGATCGTTGTCCCAATTAGTCCTGCTCTGAAAGCTTTCTGATTACCCTGCTTCAACTTATAAATTGCCCATTCCACAAGGATACTGCTAGAGATCAAAATGAGTGTCTGAACCCTAGCGATCGTATCGCTAAGGATCGGGGTCCCGAGAGGTGGCCAGACGCCCATCCGTAATCGTATGGCGAAGTACATGGCGAAGGCTCCACCGAATAAGAGTAGTTCCGTCATGATGATGATTTGAATCGTAAGGCTGATGTCGACTGGGAAGCCTCCGATAACGGTGTCTCTTGGGATTCGTCCGAACTTCGATAGAGCGGCAGACCAGTTCTTCGTATCACTATAGAGAAATATCGCTATGACAGCGACGAAGGACAGTGTCATCAAAATGCCCGCGTAGAGAACCAGACCTTTCAGCAGGAGGAAAATTCCGGTCATCGCGACGCCGGTAGCGGCAGCGATTAAGACTGGCCAAAAACTATGTTCGTAATATTCCGGAATTTCCACTTCATGAGAAGGCTCAGCGGCGGTTCCCAAGTTCAGCCCTTCGCCCAGCGTCTCTGCAATAGATATAAGTTTTCGCTAAAGCTCGCCACTTCTTCGTCGGATAATGAAATCGCATTTTTATTAGCAACTGTCCACTTTCGGGTGACGAAGAGCATTGGTCACGCGGAAGCTATACGCTATCCTTGGAATAGTCTGCGGCTTCATTCTGATCGATTATGGATTTAACTTCCTCGCAGTCGGGTTTCCAGGCGCTGAGGAGTTGACTTCCCAGTTCGTGGGAGGCAGCCTTGCTCTTGGTGGGTCAGCAGTCGTATTTGTAGCGCTCTACTCGCTCCTCTCACCAACAATTGTACCGCCGACGAATGTGACCCAAGAACCAGTTGGAGCCGCTCCAGATATTTCTGCGGAGATCATAGTTGAAGAACAAACAGGATCTCAATATGGGTTCTATAAGCACATTGAGTACATTGGATATTTTTTCACCGCGATAGGTCTCTTTTCAGGAGCAGATCTCATTCTGCAAGTCTTCATTCGCCAGCTTTACAATGAAACAAGATGGTGGATTGAGGTACTCCTAGTCACCTTCGGAGTGTTGTCGTTTGCGATCTTTGGCTCCATAGGTAGAATAGGTGCGCAAGAAGAGCGTGAGATGGCCTTACGTATACAGCAAACGACCCAAACTGCTCCTCTAGAATCCGTAAGCTCATCAGGATCGTCCGACGTGCCTCAGATTCCCACTATGATTGAAGTTCGCCTTGCGGATTTTGTGAAGTCGACGAGCGGTGACTTCGAGCATCGTCTTTCAGAGAGAGTCTACGATATGATCCGAGTCCAACCTGACATGATTTCAATTTGGAGGGAAGAGCGCCAGGAGATCCGCGCGGTCTATCTTGCTGGTCCATATGAGTTAACAAAAGATCATTTAGAAGAACAACTAAAGCGAGGAGAAGAATTGAAGGTTGGAATCGTTTCCCTGCCTCTCGATGTTATTCAAGATTTGCTTAAACCTGCGACTGTTTCAGCTTAGTCCGGGTTGATCGCAGCAAATTAGCTTCTTGTCAACACTGCTCGCAATATGACTGCGATCACCGCGATCGTGGTCAGGGTGAAGGTTACTATTACAACCTGTTCTTTGGTCAAGGATCCTACTTCCATGGATCGCCTATTACCTTGGTTCCGTACAGCCAACTGTAAACCAGATTCGCGAGCATAATCACGACTCCGATTCCGATCAAATATGCGCCAATGCTTGCAAACAAGTTAGGTGTCGCGTATTGTACGGGATAGGTATACCAGCGTCTGGGCATTCCCTCCAAACCTAGAAGTAGCATCATTGAGAACAGTAGGTAAATTCCTACTTCGGTAATTATGAATTGGATATTGCCCCACTTCTCGCTATACATCCTGCCTGTCATGTATGGGAAGTAGAAGTACATGGCCGCGAAAATCGCTTGCGTCGAAGCTCCCAGCAACATCAAATGGAGATGGCCGACAACCCAGTAGGTGTCGTGGAGAAGATAATCAACTGGGATTGATGCGTTGAAGATGCCTGTGGCTCCAGCGAAGAAGAACGTCGAAATGAACGCTATAGCGTACTTCATCGGAACTTTCAAGCTAATTCGACCTCCAATCATCGTGCCAATCCAGTTGAACACTTTGATGCCAGAGGGTACAGCGATGGCCATCGTCATAGCCATGAACGGAAGCCTTGCCTCTATCGACAAGCCAGATGTAAACATGTGATGAGCCCAGACTCCGAAACCGAAAACTCCGATCATTATACCTGACCCTGCAATCATGCCATATCCGAAGATAGGTTTGTGCGAGAGGGCAGGAATTATTTCTGAGATCAACCCGAACGCAGGGATTATCATGATGTAAACTTCCGGGTGTCCGAAGAACCAGAACATATGCTGCCACATCAACGGATCACCACCATACTTAGGCAAGAAGAAACCCGTACCTGCATTTCTGTCCAGAAGTAACATCACAAGAGCAGCGGAGAGAACCGGTGTTGCCCCAATAATGAGGAATGAGTTGACCAGAATCATCCAGACAAACAATGACATATTCCTGAACATGACGCCTGGTCCGCGCAGTTTGTAGATAGTTACCACGAAATTTACCGCGCCCAAAATCGAGGACGTACCTAAAACTAGAAGTCCGAGCAGCCAAAGATCAACTCCGTATCCAGGGGAATACACCGAAAGCGGAGCATACCCACTCCAACCGGCATCAGGCAGTCCCGCCCAAATCAAAGCGCCTCCAATCGGGAATAACCAGTAACTTAACGCGTTCAATCGCGGAAAGTACATGTCTTTGGCCCCGATCAGCTTCGGAACGAGATAGTTCCCGAAACCAACCAGACATGGGATAACCCATAGGAAAATCATCGTAGTGCCATGAGTCGTGAACAAGCTGTCGTATACTTCAGGAGTAACAACCGCGTTGCCTGGCTCAGCGAGTTGCGTACGAATTAAAAGTGCCGCTACTCCACCCAAAAGAAAGAAGAAGAACGACGTAGCGATGTAAAGGATCCCAATGTCTGTATGATGGGTTGTTGATAGTATTCCCTTTAGGCTAGAGTAGAATGCTGGTTTTTGCTTCTCTTTAACCAATACCTGCATGCTTCGCTCATTCACCCATCTATGATGTCACGACGAGTTGCGCGACCATCGTATAGTGTCCGGTTCCGCAAAACTGAGTGCATTCAATCCTGTAAGTTCCAGGTGAATCAACCTCAAGCCAAAAACGGTTGATGTGACCTGGTATCGCATCAATGTGAATACCGAGTTGATAAATGAAAAAGCTGTGCGCTACATCCATTGATATCACCTGCAGTTGAATCGCCTGCCCAGCTTTAACATATAGGTAATTTTCGCTGCTATAGCCGTTCGGATATGTAATGGTGGTCCCGTTAGGCCAAGTAATACTTGTCCCATTTGGGTACTCGAACGTCCAGTAAAATTGCCGAGCAATGACCGTAACTGTTGGGGTGTTGGGAGGCGGAGTGTCAACGGCGACTAGTTGAATGGCTGAAATTACTCCAATGTAGCCTAAAACTACTGAGGTAATTATGACCGCGAGCAGCTCTATCGCGTGTGTCTTAGAAGTCATGGGTTCTTCTCTACTCTCTTCTCAGGTTTTTCTCTGTAACGAATCACAGCGTAGAACAGCAGACCAAACACGACTATGCCAACTGCGATTCCGATTATCAAGATCTGGTTGAATAACCCCCATTCACGTTCTACCTGAGACTGGGCGTGAGCGAGAGGTAACATTGTAGAAGATAGTGACGCTAATATTGCCAATACACAAGACACACGCAGGCGTGGTCGCATTCGGATCAACACGTTAAATTTGACCTGCAACTCTGAAGCTCTAATATTTAGGTTTGGATGACGATTGGACGAAAGTAAATGACCCATTTAGTGAATTGTGCAGTTGCTTCGTAGGATTCGGCAAACCTAAATGTCGCATGGGAGCGTACCGTCGTTTAAGCCACAGCCGAACTGCGCGAACATCATGAGAGAATTGGTGAAGATTTGAGTAACTACGGAAATCGCATCGGCGACTACTTCACCGTTATGAAGCCTGCGATCGCTTTTCTGAACGTATTCGTGGGAATCGCTGCTATTCTCCTCGCTGTCGGCCTTTCGGCTCCTCTTTGGGCGATAATTTTCACTTCGGCAGCAGGTTTTCTTTCGGCAGCAGGAGCCGGAGCAATAAACTGTTACATCGATCGTGGTCTGGATAAACAGATGTCTCGAACACGTTGGCGGCCTATTCCGGCTGGAAGAATTCCTGCCGACCAGATCTTGAGTTTGGGTCTTATTCTTTCATCTGCAGGAGTAGCCCTGGCGGCAGTTTACCTGAACCTTCTTACGGCCTTCTTCATCGGTTTGGGAGTCTTCTGGTACATTTTTGTTTACACTATGTGGTTGAAACCTCGTACGAAGTGGAATATTGTAATAGGCGGCGCAGCCGGTTGTTTCTCCGCGTTGGCCGGTTGGTCAGCCGTTACTGGAGGAGTAGGATTGGTTGGCGTTTTAGTTGCCTCTCTTGTCTTTCTGTGGACGCCAGGACATTTTTGGGGATTGGCAATAGCAAAGTCCAAGGATTATGAAAATGGTGATGTTCCGATGCTGCCTGTTGTTGACGGTCAGACTAAGGCAAGTCTCTACACGGCTATTTCGAACATACTGCTGTTCCCATTTACGATAATGCTCTATTTGCTAACGGTCAGTTGGAGTAATATCTATGGAGCCGCCATAGTGGGAGTCGGAATTATACTTCTCAATTTTAGATTTCTTCAAGCTAACCTTGAACTGTCAAGGACGGCAGACACGTCGAGCGCTTGGAAGGTCTTCAAACTTTCAGTGAGCTACCTATTCCTCATACTGTTGCTCACCGTGATAGGACACATACTCTAGTCGGATCTGGCGGTAAGCTTAGAAATGCGAGCTGAACCGTCATCGGATGATCCATCTTGGCCTACGAGTTTGTCGAAGCGTTCTCTTCGGTAATGCCGCGAATTAGAATTACTCAGATTTTGGCGATCCTCGGCGTCTTGCTCGACATTGTAGTTAGGATAGTTACTCAGAATTTCTTCGGTCCAAGTTATGTTGACATTCCCGCAGCGTTAATTGTCGGATACTATTTCGGGAAGCGACCAAGAATCTCGCGATCTCAGCAGGAGAAGTCTAAGTGGGTTAGATTGTCCTAACCCGTATTCATGTGAGCCGTCCTACCATCCATTTTGCTAAATCACCTATAGTTTCGTCAATAATTTGATGCCCCATAGCGTATTCTCTATAGAGCACGTCCGCACGCGCTTGAGTCAATATTTTCGCTGCCTCGCGGCCGTATCGTACTGGAATCAATTCGTCATCGGTGCCGTGAGAAATGAACACTGCCAATCCGGATAGGTCATTTACTTCAAGCGGTAATCCTGATCTGGTTGGAATGTATCCGCTGAGCGCCACAATTCCTCTGAACGACTTATGCTCCTGTAATCCGGCAGCGTACGACATGATCGCCCCCTGGCTGAAGCCGAGCAGGAAGACTCTCTTATCGTCGACTGGATAGATTTCCCTGATCTCTTTCAGAAATTTACGGAGGCGAATCAAACTTTGGATGAAAGATTCTGAACTAGGAATGCCTTCGTCCTGCAATCCATACCAGGCGAAACCACTGTTCATGAATTTGTATGGTGCCCGCGGGGCGATCACCAGAAGCCCATGGATATTCAACGCTTCGATGAGAGGCGGGAGATCGGAATAGTCCGCTCCACGACCGTGAAGAGCAACAATTGTAGGATAACTCGTTCTTGACTCAGACGGATAGAACACTAAATGTTGAAGTGACGCAGACTCAGCGCTATCCTTCTTCAATCCGATCAAAACGAGTTTGACGTATTGAGGAATTTAATTTATCGCTGCCAAAACTACATGCATTCGAAGTGCAAGAACGTGTATCGAACAGTGATCAAGTGACCGAAAGGTTTCAATTATACGACCAGAGTCCGTCCAAGTAGAGAAGTATAACTGATGAGTGAAAAGATAACCCATGTCAAACTTAGATGCTTGGAGTGTAAAGCCAAGTTCGACAGTAAGTACGATGCATTTGATCTATCCGTAATCACGGAAGTAGGGCAAACCTTACAGAATTTCATCTTCTGTCAAAGATGTGGAAAGCGTGTCTCTGTAGTAGTGTTCGATATACGCAAACAAGCATAACACAACGTACAATCTAACGCGTAATATGATACGATTCAACATCAACGAATGATTCTGTTGAGAACGTGCTATGCAGTTTACAGAATCACTCAAATTCACTCCAGCTCCTGACGAAGTCTGGGAACGAGCTTCAGACGTGGAAGCGATTCCGCATTTTTGGCACGGAACAAGGTCTATACAAATAGTTGAGAAGAAACCTTCGGGATCACTGGATGTTTCTGTGCGTTTTGCCTTTGGAGGGGCCGGCAAGGCTGATGTTACAATCGATAACGCGAACCGCGTGATGACAGTGGCGTACTATTCAGGCCCGTTCATAGGAACCCAAAAAATCACTGTAAAGGACCAGGAAATAACTGCACGCTGGGATATCAAATTCAATGGGCTCTTCAAGTTAGTTTCTGGATGGAATGAACGGCACTTCCGCAGCGGTACCGTTCATGCTCTGGAAAGACTTGGTAGTGGGAAAACCGAATAGTTTGCCGAATTAGAGCCTTAGTTCGCGAAATCCTCTCGCGAGACGCAAATGATACGTTGGTTCAATCTGAACCACGTCGCCCGGCTCAAGCTTTGACCTAGCAACTTTGCTTTTGAAAGGAATTCCGAATGGGGTAGGTTCCAAATCAAACTTGAACGCGATTAAGTCTGGAGTTATGAGTGTCTTGAACTCTGCTTCCCAAACAAGATCATACATGTTATTCAACATCCAGCCTTCAAAAGGATGATTTGCAAGTTCAGATGTCTTCGGGTCTTCCGTCTTCCGAAGAAAGTAAACTTTCACTTTCAATGAATGCATCTCAGTATGAAAGGTAGATGAAAGTTGTACCGATCTCAATGCCGTGAGTTGCAACAAAACCGGCGTTAACTTCCAAGACGTACATCGATACAGATGTTGGAATGTATATTGGACAACTGTTGGGAGTGCAAGGCTGGAGGTTCGTTTCGATGAACACTACGCTTCGGTTTGCGTTAAACCAAATTATGTCTAAAGGAAATTTCATATCCGTCATCCAGAACCCCCAGTAGTCTGCGTGATCGAATACGAATAACATTCCATGATCGGGTGGTAGATAGTTGCGATCGGATAGTCCCTTCACTTGTTCGGAAACTGTTTCGGCTAATTCAACCGACAAGATGACTCCCCCGATCATAATGCGGGCGGTTCGCATAGGTTGCAAGAAGTAATAGTAGCCGCCAACCACTGTGACTACTAGGACAACTAATACGATTCCGACGCATATTTTCTTGTCGAACTTTCTCAGTCTTGATCCCAGAATACTTACCGCTAAGCCCTATTGATATTTCTGGCTGCGCCGATCGTATCGATTGTTAACCTTTTTTGGCACCAATGTAGAATCCTAAGCCAAAACTTCCGCCAATCGGAAAGATTTGGCCTAAAAATGCCATTGAACTGACCACGGCTGCCATTGCTCCGGCAAAAGAGCTGCCCGCGGTTGACGTGATGGTATTATAGTTCACGGTAACAATGCCTATCGATGCTAACCATGTTAAAGCGAGCATGAACAAGGCTGAGACCAGGGCTACAATCTTGAATACGACTGTAGCGATTTTCTTCAATCCATAGCCTAATAGGAAACCGAAGGTTCCGCCAAAGCCTATTTGAGTGGCTAGGATTGACACCAGCCAGCCATTATCCAAGATTTATCCTTCTAAATTATGCCCAATGGCGACGCCATTAAATGTTCGAAACGGTTGCGAGCATAAACCGTACATTACTTGCCAGAAATTGAACATATGCGTGCAAATGCACCGTGAGCGCTCCCTATGCATGGTCGAGTGAGTGGTAGCGCTAACTACGTATATTCGAAGCGTTCAAGTGAGAGTCTGCATGCTCGTAACTCATGCTTCCCCTTTTGAATGACCGAAAAATCAGTCCTGATGAACTAACTCAGGGTCTCATTCAGTTAGGGCTGAAGGAGGGTGATTCAGTCATGATGCATGCTTCGCTTGAAAAGATCGGCACCGTTGATGGAGGAGCAGCAATGGTAATCCACCGCCTTCTGCGCGTCATTGGGGATAATGGAACATTATTGATGCCAACGTTCACTTCAATATCTCGTCACGGCCAGAGCCACGATAATTTCACCGCTCCCAATTGCTGGTGCGAAGGAAAAGAAGAGCGACATGTACCATTCATACCTGAATTGCAGCCTGACAAACAGCTAGGAGCAATTGCCCATCGACTTTGCAGTTGGCCGCGTTCAAGACGCAGCAAACATCCAGGATACTCATTTGTTGCAGTGGGTAAACACGCGGACGAAGTAGTCAGCGAACTAAAACTAGAAGACCCGCTACTACCGATCAAGAAACTGTTGAAGTACAATCCAAATATTACTCTCGTCGGAGATGACCTAACAGCTGCTACTGCAATTCAGCTAGCTAGAGTCAGCAAGTCTCCTATTGCAGGCCTCGACGAGCGCGCTCTAACGATATCTTCGAAGGGACTGAACTGGGTAAACATCAAAGGGCTTGGATGCAGTAATGGTTTCCAGAAATTAGCAAACCACTTAACCACGCCTGAGTCAAAAATGATCGGCACAGCCACTGTCGAAGCGTATTCAATGAAGGAACTGGTTGAAACCGCACGATCGATCTTAAAGAAGGATCCGACCGCACTGAACTGCGATAATCAATCTTGTCTGAGCTGCGTCGTACGGTAACATGTTCTAATCGGATTCTAGGACTATCGCATCGTTGAAGGAAAAGTAGAAGATCCGCCGGACTTATTCTGGCGGTATCTCATTGAAGATGTATTTCAGATCTATTCCTTGACTTTTTCTAATAGCTGCGATAACGTAGTAGGTGATGAAACTTCCAACCATGATGCCCACAATTGCACCTTCCGCGATTGCTGGTACTGGAGCTGCTGTAGTGATATATGCGTAGGTAGCCCACGCCTGTGTTACTGCCACGAATAATCCTAGCCACGTAACGATTGGCAATCCTACTTTCTTCTTGAAGGAGGCGGGCATTGCTCGATCGTACAAATCCCTGTTCAGCCACGGGAAAAATGCGAAGACTAACGCTGCGACGGTCCAAGCGGCTGGGGCTACTCCTGCAACGCTGAAGAAGACCGTAGCGAAAGAGAGAAGGCTAGTATTCCATAGTAGCCCATATACGTACTGTGAGAACCAGACAATTACCAGAACTACCGTCAAAATCAGAGCCTTGAGCGGAACTCTAACTTTCTCTGTTATATCCGCGAAGGCTTTGGGAAGCACTCGATCAAATGACATGGAAAAGATGAGTCGGCTGAACGCAATGTAAGGGACAACGAACCACGTGAAGCTTCCAGCAATTAATCCGGCGTTAATCAGGAAGACAAGAATCGGGTTGTTTCTGAACATGATAGATAGGAACAACGTGAATGTTGGAGGGACTGAGAAAGGTAGCGAAGCTGCGGTACTTGAATTGCCCGCTGCATCACTCACTGCACCAAGCCAGTTTGCTCCCATCAAATTGAATAGGCTTGCGATCAGCAACACAAACATTACTAGAGTTACTAATATCGCCACGACGTATGGTCTCCAAACCTGGTCTGCCTTCTTAATTTCGCCTGATGCCCAGACTGGGTACTGGAAGTTTGAGAAGGTAGCGAAGTAGCCTAACGAAAATCCAACTTCTAGCGTTTTGAACAAGTCGAAGGAAAAACCACTGAAGCCTGCTTGGCTGCCTAAAGTTAGCACATTTGCGTACTGACCGTTACCGAATTGGCTGTCGAATGCTTGTTGAAAAGCGGTCGGGCCAGTTGAGAATCCTAGGATGATCCAGAGGAATGTGACGATCAGACTGAAGAAGAATAGGTAGTTAATTATTTTAGTGCCCGACCGTGCGCCCAACGCCACAGTAATCAATGCCATTGCGATGAGAATTATGCCCACTATGAACAGTCCGTTGCCAGCAACCATCCAGTTACCTAGTCCTATGAGAGAAGAACTGTTATAGATCAGCCCGAGTCCGGCAAATGTCGGAGAGAGGACGCCATTGGCAAAGAGCCACACCTGAAAACCCATGTTAAAGGCGATTGCGAACCCCAGGCCGTACGTCACCGCGTACATGAAGCCTAGGGCGGGAACTTTGGATGCAATTCTGGATATCCAAACATAGTCTCCTCCGCTTCTTGGCATTGCAGCGGAAAGTATCGACCATAGTGTCGCGAATGCTATACCGACTAGGGCGCTGATCAATAGGACTGCGAAGAGATTCGTGCCGGGATAGAAGCTGCCGACAGATTCGAGGAGGAAAACTGTGCTGATGCCGATCTGCATAATTGAGACTGCTTGAACGAAGAGGTCGAGGTGGCTGAAGCTTCGAACTAAGCCTGTTGCTTCTCTAACAAACTTTGGCGTCGGAGATGTCGACGTTCCCAAGAAAATCAGACTAAGTGGTCTTGAGTGTAGGAACTTAAGTTTATCGCATTATTAGCCTTGAGAGTTATCGTAAGTCGTCAAGAAACGTTCTTGCCTGCTGGATTGTTGGTTGTCCCGCGTAAACGTGCGATCCGGTTCTACAGTAAACCCAAGTCGAACCGAGTGCTACCGAAAGCAGTCTTCCTGGAATTGAGTAGGCTCCGAAGTTCATGAGATTGAATGGAATCCGAGCGGAGTTCTTCACTTTGGAGACCGTTCTGAGGAAATTCACCAGGTCGTCCACGTTGAACGTGTGTGTGACCACTTTCGCCAAGTCTGCTCCTCGCAGTTCTATGGTTTGTACAAGCCGCAAAATTTCGTTCTGCCTAATCCTGGTCTGGGTGTGGCAGGAAATGAGAACCTCGCCTCTCCTCGACTTGATGAGCTGTGAAAGCCTTCTTTGCCTAAGTGCAGTTCGTGGATGAGTGGAATATTGGGTAGGTTTTGATTCAGATTTGAGCGCATATTTAGTCTCTGCTTGACTTCCGAAAGAAGGTGTTTCATGTTTGCTAGTGAATGTGTCAAGTTCGAAATCGACGACTTCAGCACCGTTCTCGAGTGCCCGCAGCAATTTTTCAACACGGGTCTCCTCGTTTGTCTCGGGCAGGTTTCTGTAGCCGTAGAGTTTCATGAAGTCCGATCTTCGGTTTGAGGCAACGCATGGTTTCTTAGTTGAAACGAAGATTTTGCGTAATTCCTTCTCTTTTAATTGGGCGATGTTGATTTCAAACGCATCTGCGCCCTTTTCTTCGGCCGACCTCAGCTGTTTTAGACATTTAGTCGCAGTCGATTCTGCGATGACGGCGACGATGAACGGTTTCTTGATCGAAGTTAGCTTCAAGGGCACTTCTTTTCGTAAAGGTATTTCGTAACGGCATCTTCGTTCAACGTGACTCCTAAGCCTGGTGTCTCGGGCAACTCGATAGTGCCGTCAGGGAGAACTTTGAAGTCCTCACGTGTCAATTCTTTCTTGAGCGGTGAGTTGGACTGCGGGAATTCCGTATAAGGAGAGTTGGATGCCGCTGCGGAGAGATGTAGAGTGGCAGCCAGCCCTATGTTTGTCTTGTAGCAATGCGGTATGCATAGTATACTCCTGTCTGCTGCTAAATCTGCGATGCGTTTGCATTCCGTTAATCCGCCCGCACGCGTGACGTCTGGTTGCACGATGTCCACTTTCCCTCTATCCATGAGATCGATGAACATGAATCGGGAAGTCTGTTCTTCTCCGGCCGCTATACGAACTGTTGTTGATGCTGATAGTTTCGCGTAACCGTCAAGGTTGTCGGGATGTAGTGCTGCTTCGAGAAAGTAGATATTGTATTGTTCGATTTGGCGTGCGAATTTGATCGCTCCCTTGGTGTCATAGCACATGCACGCGTCAAGCATGATATCGATTTTGTCTCCCAATTCGTCGCGGGCTAATTTGATGAACTCCAATGCCTTTCTGTCATCAACGCCGATCGGTTCACATTGGAATTTTGTAGCTTTGAAGTGTTGATCCTTCACTAGTTTGCGACACTTTTCTATGACTTCATTTGGGGTTTTCGCGAATGGGTGGATGCTTGAGTAGGGTGTAACATGGTTGTTCGGTCTGCCTCCGAGTAATCGATATGTGGGTGTCTTGTAGTGTTTGCCCGCTATATCCCATAAAGCGATGTCAATTCCGCTGAGAGTGTTCAACGTCAAACCTCGTCTGCCATACAATATTGAACCTTGGTAGAGTTTTTCCCAGAGATACCCGATGTTCAACGGGTTTTCGCCAAGGAGCAGCTGTTCCAATCCTTTAGCCCATGAGTGCGAAAGCGGGGCCTCCATCATCGCTTTGACCACTGTGGGAGGAGCGTCCACCTCGCCAATGCCGACTATGCCTTCGTCGGTTTCAATCCTTATCACTATATCATCTTGCGTTCCATCAATAATGTCACGAACGTTCGGCAATCGAAGGACTAACGATTCTACCTTTGTGATCTTCATGAAGTTCGGCCAATAGGTTACTCAAAAGGATAAATCAGTTTTGATCTGATCACAAAATATTCAAATGTAATGCATGTGATGAGATGGTTGAGATTATGGCACGCTATAACATTCACCAGGTTGAAGTGATTAGGTCTGGGCTAGATCATCCTGAAGGCATCAATTTTGGGTCGGACGGTCGACTATATGCTGGAGGCTTCGCTGGACAAGTGTACGTAATGACCCCACCAGATTTCGAGCTTAGCCAATTGGCTAAGACTGAGGGCTTCATAGGTGGGGTAGCTTCTGACGCTGATCATAACCTCTACCTATGCAATGGGACACAGCGCAACGTACTCAGAGTTTCTCAGAAAGGTGAATTTTCAATTTACTGCAACAAAGCCCAGGATGGCCCTACAATATGTCCAAACTACGGCTCGTTCGACAATCAAGGGAATTACTACTTTTCAGATTCAGGTGATTATTGGAAACCCAACGGGAGGCTAATCCGAATCAAACGAAACGGTGTTTCCGAATCACTCATAGGAGGAAACTGGCACTTTCCAAACGGGACCGCCATATCCCCAATTGACGGAGCGATATACATGATCGAATCTACCGCCGCAGACATACTGAAAATCTGTATCAACAGCGACGGATCAGTAGGAGCACCTGAGATCTTTGCGCAGCTCCAAGGCAACGTTATGGACGGATTAGCTTTTGCAAAGAACGGTAACCTGTACGTGTCCTGCTATAACCCGAATCGCATCTACGTAGTTACACCAGATCAAAACCTCGAGTTGCTAATCGAGGACACAACGGGTGAAATTCTGAATCAACCCACGAATATTGCCTTCGAACCGAGTGGGACAAGGTTATTCATAGCTAGCCTCGGAGGACAACACGTGGGGGCATTGGATGTTGGAGAGCGTGGTGCACCACTTTACTATCCAAAAATATGAGTTTCGTCGTCGGGACTCCTAGTTCTATGTTTTCATTATTCGTGAGACTACACTGAGCGTTGGTAGTTAACGATTCGCCAACGCCGATTTTGCTTCAGTTGGAAAATCTTGTAAGGTAGATTCCTAGGAAAATCATCGCGCCACCAAGGAGTTGTCTGGTTAGTAGCTGCTCGCCTAGAATTTGCCAGGCGATAACTACTGCGATCAATGGAACCAAGTTCTGGTAAATAGCCGTTCGTGCGGTTCCGATTCTTTGGACGCTCGAATACCAAATGGTGTAAGCTACGGCGATTGAAAATAGTGCTGAGTAGCCTATGATGCTCCAGTTTTCCCAAGTTACGGTACGCAAATCCAGAGTAAGAAGAGATGGCAGAGAGGCAAAGATCACAATCGGGCTTCCTAAAATGACCGTATACGTGACGAACTGGAGAGGGCTTACTGAGGAGAGTATGGGCTTAGACAATGCGATGTAGCTTGCCCAGCAGATGGCTCCAGCTAAAATGAGAAGGTCTCCAATGAGGGCTGAATTCCCTACAGAGCCTAGCGATTCGATATGAATCATTAACATGATGCCGATAAATGAAAAAATCACGCCAATCCATTCCCGATAACCTATCTTCTCGACGTGCAAAATTGAGTCGATGATCATTACGAAAATTGGAGTTGCCGCCAATATGAGTGCCGTCACTCCAGCTGCTGTTCTGTAAATCCCAAGAATGAAGAGTTCTTGGTAGATCCCATTTCCAATCAAACCGATAGCGAATAGTTGAAGAAAGATGCTCCTACTCGGGCGACTACTCTTTTTGAAACAACTCAGAATGATAAGGAACACACTTGCTACAATGACCCTGAAACAATTGAATATGAGAGGATTCATTTCCAAAAGCGCTATTTTTACTATCGTAAAGTTGACGCCCCAGATAACGACCACTAAAACTAGAAGCAAGTCGATTAATGATAGAGAACCGATTCCGGTCTTCATTCCTGAACCCGCACCCCGTCCTTAGAAAGATACTGTGGTTCGAATGATTATGTGCCTCTTGACAAGAAGGCTTGGTAAGTCTTCTGTATACCATCCTCCATGGAGTAACGCGGTTCGAATCCGATCTCGTTCTTCAACGACGTCGTATCGTACCTCCATGGAATTCCAAATTTACCTCCTTCAACTTCGAGTTTTGAATTCGAAATCTTACGCAGAAAATTAACTCCGTCAATCACCGGTCTAACATCTCCTTGGGTGTTGAAGACGCGGGACCTCGTTTTTTTCTTCAAGTCGCAAGACATGACAACGAGTCTCGAAACATCTTCTACGTATTCCCAGTCAACAATATCATCTCCATACGGCACTGTGT
>Ga0209517_10004031_pt1 | contig 19558 bp, 16 predicted proteins | sample PeaSoiMetSII2010_FD_187695 | JGI IMG/M metagenome (GOLD analysis project Ga0209517, IMG submission 187695) | Peat soil microbial communities from Weissenstadt, Germany - SII-2010 (SPAdes) (version 2) | ecosystem: Environmental > Terrestrial > Soil > Wetlands > Peat | place: Germany...
CCGAATAGCTCTGTCCCTGCCGCCAGGCCATCGCTGTCCCCCACATCTTGCGGTCGGACCAGCGAATCACACTTTACCTGGTCTAGAAACCCCTTTCAGCGATTCCAGCCAATGCGGCTATGCTCTAACCTCGTGAAACCATCTACCTTCAGGAAAGCCAACAGTTACATGCCGGCGTCTGCAACGGGATTGTTGAACAGTTGGTTTCTCACTCAGGTTCCAACGGCCGCCTGTTCGGCTAGCCGGTGTGACATATCGGGTCGAGGCTCATTCGGGGCGATTCCACCATCCTCCGCCAAGCGCCTGAAACAGCGCGGCGGTATCGGCGAACCGTAATGCCTGAGCCTGGACGCGGCTGATTAGGGCCTGCTGGTAGGTTTGTTCTGCGTTCAAGAGGGCGAGATATGTCACCGCGCCGACGGCGAGCTGCCGCTTGGCGATGTCAAGGCTCTCCTTTGCGGCGCTCTCAGCGCGGGTTGTCGCAGCTAATGCATCTGCGTCAGATTTAATCGCCTCCAGCGTATCGGCGACGTTTTGGAAAGCGGTCAGGACGGTTGACCGATATTGCGCCGCGGCCTGGTCGAACGCCGCATCGGCTGCACGCTTTTTGTGCAACAGCGTGCCAGCGTCGAAGATCGTCTGCGTGGCGCTGCCCGCAATTGTCCAGAACGCGGTTCCGGGCCCGAACAGGGCGCCGATCGTTAGCGCGGTCGTGCCGGTAGTCGCAGTCAGGTTGATCTGCGGCAGCATATTGGCGATTGCCACCCCGATCGCCGCGCTCGCGGCGTGAAGGTTTTCCTCGGCGGCACGAATATCGGGTCGTTGCTCGACCAGGCGCGATGGCAGGCTCACCGGCAAGTCCTGCGGCAATTGCAGCGACGCGAGGTCGAATTTCGCGTTCGGCTGGTCGGCCGGCGGGTGGCCGATCAGCACCGCGATCAAATCCCGTTGCTGCGCCAGCTGTTTTTGCAGCGGCGGCAAGGTTGCCTCGGCTTGCGCCAAGGCCGCTTCCTGGGCTGCCACATCGGCGCCGGCGGCTTGTCCCAAGGCCAACTGGCGGCGCAGGATATCCATCGACTCTCTCTGGACCCGGATGATCTCCTGGGTGGCGGCGATCTGGTCGCGCAGGCTTGCCTCGCCGATCACCGCGGCAACTAGGCTCGACGTGAGCGACAGGTATGCCGCCTCAAGCTGAAAGCGCTGGGCCTCCTCCTGTGCGCGCAAACCTTCCACCGTTCGCCTGGTTCCGCCGAAGACGTCCGGTACGTAGGAGACGCTGAGCTGGGGCGTGTATTGATTGTAGTAGAGCGCGCCGGTCGCGGTCGCTGGCGACAGCTGACCGCCGGTCTTGTTGCGACTGGCGCCGAACCCGGCCTGTACAAGTGGGAAGAAGGCCCCCTCGCCGGCAAGCCGCATTTCATGGGCTTGGCGCAACGCCGCCTCGGCCGCCGCAAGATCGGGATTGGCTTTGAGCGCCTCCTTGATCAACGCGTCAAGAGCCGGCGAATGAAACGCTTGCCACCACTCCGCCGGGATGTCTCGGTCGGCGACAAGATGTTGCGCGATCCCGCCCGGCATCGGCGCCGACGCGGTCTGCACCGGCAATGGATCGGCCGTGAAGCGATCGACCGTTGGCGGATCCGGGCGCGTGAAGTCCGGGCCGACCGCGCAGCCCCATAACATCAGCGGCGCAACAACCACCGCGACTATGCTGATCCTTGCGGTGCTCATACGTCGCCGAGCTCCGCGCTGCGGCGTTTGCCGTCCTCCACGACGGCCTCCTCATCCTCATCATCGATCCAGGCGCGACGCCGCGAAAACAGGTCGATCAGCACCGGCAACACGAGGAGGATCAGCACTGGCGCCAACAAGATACCGCCGACGACAACGAGGGCGAGCGGCTTTTGCACCTGCGAACCGATCCCAGTGGATAGGGCGGCCGGCAACAACCCGACGCACGCGGCGACGCAGGTCATCACCACCGGGCGCATCTGCACTTCGCAGGTGTGCAGAATGGCGGCGGCGCGATCCATACCCGACTCGATAAGCCTGTTGAAATAGGCCATGACGATGATGCCATCCATCGCCGCGATGCCGAACAGCGCGACGAAGCCGATGGCGGCGGAGACGCTGAACGGCGTGTCGCTGATTGTCAGCGCGAAGATGCCGCCGATCAGAGCCATTGGCATCACGCTCGCCGCCAACAGCATGTCGGTGACCGAACCGAAATTAAGGAACAGCAACAGGCATATCAGCGACAGGCTCAGCGGCACCGCGACAGCCAAGCGGCCGATCGCCTCTTGCAATTCGCCGAATTCACCGACCCATTCGAGATGGTAGCCGTTCGGTACCGCCACCTGCTTCGCGATCTTCTGCTGCGCCTCGAGCACCGCGCCGCCGAGATCGCGCCCGCGCACGCTGAATTTGATCGGGATGTAGCGCTGCTGCCCCTCGCGGTAGATGAAGGAGGCGCCCGATACGAGGTTGACGGATGCCACATCGCTGAGCGGGATCGGCACGACCCCGTTGCCGTTGGGGTTCGGGGCGCCAATCGTGATACGGCGGATCGCGTCGAGGCTTTGGCGGTATTTCGGCGCAAGCCGAATGACGATCGGGAAGTTGCGGTCGCTACCATCCTCGTAGAGGTTTCCGGCCGCCTGGCCGCCAATCGCCGCTGCGACGGTGGCGTTGATATCGCCGGGCTGCAGCCCGTAACGCGCGGCGCGCGCCCGATCGATCTCGATCTTTACGGTCGGCTGGCCCAACGAATTGAGCACGGCAAGATCGGCGATACCGGGCACTGTGCCCATCACATCTTTGATCTGCGCGGCGGTCTTTTCCAGGACGGCTAGGTCGTTGCCAAATAGTTTGACCGAGTTCTCGCCCTTAACGCCTGAGGCAGCTTCCTCGACATTGTCCTCGATATTCTGCGAGAAGTTGAATTCCACGCCGGGGAATTGATCTTGCAGACGCGAGCTGATCTCGTCGGTGAGCTTATCCTTATCAAGGCCGGACGGCCACGTATCGAATGGTCTCAGCGGAACATAAAACTCGGCATTGAAGAAACCGGTCGAGTCGGTGCCGTCGTCGGGGCGGCCATTCTGGGAAACGACCGTGATTACCTCGGGATAGCCCTTGATGATCCTGCGCATCTGATTGACGTAGCCGTTTGCCTCCTCTAGCGAAATCGACGGCGGCATCGTTGCGCGGATCCAGAAATTGCCCTCCTCGAGCTTGGGCAGGAATTCGAGGCCAAGATTGGGTAACGCGATTGCCGCCAACGCGAGCAAGGCACCGGCGCCGCCGAGGGTTACTAGACGGTTCGCCAATGCAAGGCGGAGGATCGGCCGGTAAATCCGGTGCAGCCCGCGCACGATGAAGGTCTCGATCTCGCTGACCTTATCCGGCAACAGGATCGAACTAAGCGCCGGCGACACCGTGAAGGTCGCGATCAATCCGCCGGCGATGGCATAGGCGTAAGTTTTTGCCATCGGACCGAAGATATGGCCTTCGACCCCTGACATCGTGAACAGCGGCACGAACCCGGCGATGATGATCGCCGCCGAGAAGAAGATCGCCTGGTTCACCTCGAGAGCGGAATTGAAGATCGTCGCGAATTTGCCGCGAAATGAGGCAACCGTTTGTGTGCGGTGCACGATCCCCGACCGGGTGAAGCGTTCCCCGGAAGGCTGGGCCAGCCGGCGGAAAATGTTCTCGACCATGATCACCGTGGCATCGACGATCAAGCCGAAATCGATCGCGCCGACGGACAGCAAATTGGCCGACTCACCGCGCAGCGTCAGGATGATGATCGCGAAGAACAGCGCGAACGGGATGGTTACAGATACGATGAGCGCGCTGCGCAGATTTCCGAGGAATAGCCACTGCACGAAAAAGATCAGGATGATGCCCGTCACCATGTTGTGCAACACGGTGTGGGTCGTGATGCCGATCAGTTCGGTGCGATCGTAGATCCGGTCGATTTGAACGCCGGGCGGCAGGATGTCCGAATTGTTGATATTGTCGACCTCGGCCTTGACGCGCTGAATCGTCGGCATGCTTTGTTCGCCACGGCGCATGAGCACGATGCCCTGGACGATGTCGTCGTCATCGTCCCGGCCGGCGATGCCGAGCCGCGGCTGATTGCCAACCTTCACCGCGGCGATGTCTTTGATTTTCACCGGCACGCCGTTATTGGCGGTGATCATCGTATCGCCGATCTGGTCGAGCGAATGGATCAGCCCGACGCCGCGCACGATCGCCGCTTGCGTACCGAAGTTGACGGTCTGGCCGCCGACGTTGATGTTGCTGTTGTTGAGGACTTGCAGGACCTGCGGCAAGGTCAGCCCATATTCGATCAACCGATCGAGATCGACGGTTATCTCGTAGATTTTGGTCTTCCCGCCCCAGCCGTTGACATCGATGACACCGGGAATGGCCTTGAAGCGCCGCTCCAGTATCCAGTCCTGCATGGTCTTCAAGTCCATGACTGAATAGCCGGGTGGGCCGACGATCTGATAGCGATAAATTTCTCCGATCGGGCTCCATGGCGAAATTTGCGGGGCGGCGCCATTCGGTAATGGCGTTAGTTGCGACAGACGATTTATCACCCATTGCTGCGCTTCATCGTAGGTGAAGTCGTAGGTGAATTGCAGCTTTACATCTGATAATCCGAACAGCGAGATTGTGCGGACAGCGGTGACGTTGGGAATTCCCGCCATCTGGATTTCAATAGGAATTGTAATATAACGTTCCATCTCCTCCGCTGATTGTCCAGTGCTCTGGGTAATGATATCGACCAGCGGCGGCACCGGGTCCGGATAGGCCTCGATATTGAGGTGCAGGAAGCTAACGACACCGACGCCCATCAAAAACAAAAGCAATAGGACAACGAGGACGCGTTGCCGAACTGCAAAAGCAATTAACGCATTCATGTCGTCAGGCCGCTTGTGTCACGTTTCGTCAGTCGCTATTCGCAGCACGGTCGATGAACAGCGCCCCGCTCGTCACCGCTTTGTCACCCACCAATACGCCATCGAGGATTTCAACCATGCCGTCCTCGACGCGGCCAATGCGTATCTGGCGGCTCTCGATCGTGCCATCGTCGCGCGCAAGCCAAACCCGCGTGGTATCGCCCTCATAAACAATGGCAGATTGTGGGACGGCGGGTGCGGTCACGGTTTTGCCAGTGGTGATGCTGAAGCTGGCGAACATCATCGGCTTCAGCGCCCCATCGGCGTTTTCGACATCGGCGCGCACCGGCAGACGGTGCGTGTTCGGATCGAGCGACGGCCCGACCCATGAGATGTTTGCGTTAAACACCCGGCCTGGATAGGCCGAAACGCGGACCTCGACCGCCGCGCCGACATGCATCAGCGGCGCATCGTCCTCGCGAACATTGGCGATAAGCCATACCGTCGACAGGTCGCCGATCGTATAGACCGGGTTGCTGGCACCGCTCGCCGCGCTGTTGATGTACTGGCCGACCCCGACCTGACGTTGGGTGACCGTGCCCGAAATCGGCGCGGCGACGAGCGCCGTGGGATCGATCTTTTGCGTCGGCGCGGCCTCAAGTGCGGCGATTTCGTCGTCGCTCTTACCCAGGATGCGCAGTCGGTTGCGCACCGCCGCCAGCGCGATCTCGGTCGAATGTAAACTGTTTTGCGCCGTCGTGAGGTCGGTCTGACTCTGCTGCCAGTCCTTGAGCGCACCACCCTTGCCCAAATAGAGCTCGTGCGCGCGCCGCTCGTTGGTTTGCGCCTGCGTCAGCTGCGCGCGCGCCGTCCGCAAAGCGCCTAGCGCCGTTATCAGGTCGTTTTGCGCCTGAACAAACTCGCTCGCCTCGACCGAAAATAGGGGCGCCCCACGCACGACATTGTCTCCGAGGCGCGCGACCAGCCGGACAACGTGCCCGGAATAAGGCGAAAACACTGGGGTCGTCAGGTCGTCGTCAATCGCTATGTTGCCTTCGGTGATGCTTTCCGACCGGAAGGTAACGAGCGTGATCGGCGCGATCTTGAAGCCTTTCCGTTGAGCTTCGGTCGGCTTAAAGGTCCCTGCGGGCACGGCCGTCGGATTTGCCGGCTGACCTGCCACCGGCCGCACGAAATGCGGGCCGATGACAACCGCCAGCGCAATGATCGCAGCGACACCGCCCGTTCCGATGAGCGGCAGGCGGCCTAGCCGCAACGATTGGGCCCGCCACCGAAAATGCTTCGTCATTGGCTACCCGCCCTCATCGGTATCGCAAGCAACTCAGAACGCACTCTATCACCCTGGGCTTACGCTCACCTTTCGGCACCCTGACACCGATCTAACAAGCAGCGTCGCCTTTAGGAAAGCGTAGCAGTAATCGCCATCCCTCGTTCCAAAGCTACGCCGTGGTGATCCGTTGCAGCCGCGTTTTCTGCGTCACCCGCGGACGGCGGTCGTTCGTTGTGGAAGCTGTGGACAGATATGACGCCAACACACTAGAGCTGACGCGGAGATGGATGAAACAGTGTCTCTGCCTTTTGGGCATATCCAACTGCCTCAGCGGCGTTACCGGCTGAGCAAGCGCTGTCGGCCCGATCGATCAAAACCCATGCGTAATTGATCGCCGAACCCGCGAGGCGCCGGCCATCGCTGGTGACAATTGTTTGTGCCGGCGCGACAAATCGTCCCTTACTGAGCCCGCGCCACTCTGCTTTTGCTGCCTCCACCGCGGCGGTGCAGCCTTCCGCCGCCACGGCCCCCACCACCGGGGCCAAACTCGTAAAGGCTACGAGCGCAGCACCCAAGACAGACGCCTTAGTTAGACGCATCGTCCTCTCCCTTAGATAACTGAATTCACATGCACCAGCCCGTCGCGACACTGGCCGGGTGGCGCGATCCACTCGCTGCCGCCTTCGCGGTGGTCCTGCGTCACGATCAGGTGTGGGCTCGACGTCCAGATAGTCCTTGGTGACGACGTAAAGGTCGAGCACGTGACGCCGCGCTGCGCGTACCATTGAGGGGTATATCGAGGCCGGACAGGCGTCTGTATCGAGAAACAAATCTAGCATCAGGAGGCTCAGGTTCGACGGAACAAAAAGACGGCGGCCGGAGCGCCAGGCCCCGGCCGCCACCGCGGCTAGAAGTGGAAGGTCAAATCCGCCGCGAACATCTCCGTGCTCTTTTTGTTGCCGGCTATGCCTCCGGCGGGGTAGCCGTTAAAGGCCGCGGTGCCGATCGACCGCCACCAGGTGATCTCCGGGCGGATGTCGATTTGCGGCGAGAGCCAATGCTGCCAGCTAAACCCGAGGTCGTAGTATTCCGTGCGTCCGCCGGTGCCGGTGCGCCAGCCATTCGGGTCGTCATACCATTCGGTGCGGACCGTGAAGTTGTTCAACGGGTCAGGCGTGTAGTTGGTATACAGGAGGAGGCTATACGCACTGACGTTGCAGGCGAGCTTTGTGGTGTTGCAATACGCCAGGTTAGTCGAATTGCGCGGGATGAATTGCGGCGAGAACGGCGTCCCGCCACCGGCGACGATGGCGGCTGCGTTGGCGTTATTAAGGTTCGGGACGCGGTTTTCCGAGAGGTAGTAGCTCTCGAAATCGATGTGCCACTGATCGTTGAAGCGGTGGTAGTAGGTAAAGCCGTGCCACTGGATGTTGTTGTATCCCCACGCCCCGTCGTTGATGCCGTCGATGCAGGGATAGAGCGTATCCCAGCCGTTATTCCATTTGAGCTGCAAGCAGGCGGTGGCCGAGGGCTGATTGCCCGGGTCCTTCGGAAACGTGTTTCCGGGATATAGGGGATTGCCCGGCATCAAATTGGTTTCCCTCACACCGTTATGCCAGATCGGCGTTTCGGTGCCGTCGGTGATGCCCAATTGCAGCATGATGTTCGGGGTGATCTGCCACGACGTCACGATGCCTTCATTGGTGTAGTTGTCCCAGGTGTAGGTCATCGAATGGGTATAGGTGAGGTTGTTCGGCGCCAGCTGGGCTTCGATGTCGGGGATCGAGATGTAGCGGCCGATACGAACCTCCAACCCCTCGACCAGACCATTGAAAGGTTTCGGCCAGTACAGGTCGGCATATTCCATCACCGGATCCCAGCCGTAGATTTTGTTCTTGCCGTTGAATTGATTGCTCCAGATCCCGTAGGAATTCGTGTAGCGATAGTTCTCGCCAAAGAGCATCGACAGCCGCATGCCCCAGTCGAAATGGTCGGTCTGCACCGTGTCGGGGAAGCGGTCGAGATAAACGACCGCCTGGTCGAGCTGGACGACATTCGGGGTATAAGAGTACCCGATCGGGCCGTTGCCGCCCGGCTTTGTCGTGTTGCTGCTGATATTGAAGCCGGGTTCGACCCAGCCGTAGACCTGGAAGTGGTGTTCCTGCATCCACTGGCCGAGGCTGGTATTGGCGAGCGCGGCCATCAACGGAGTGTCGACGGAGTTGGGCTGTGTGTCGCCGATGGTCTCCACCGCGCCGCTCGGCCAGTCCACATACGCCATTGGCGGGACCGTCGCCGGAATCCGCGGCCAGCCGGCGATTTGCCCCGGCGGCGCGCTGGGGTCGGTCGGCGGCCCGGCGCGACCCCATTCGAGCTGATAGTAGTTAAAGAGCCGCTCGAAGAAGCCGTCGCCGAGATAGGCATCGAGACAGGAATAATTATCGTAGGGGCTGACCCCGGCGCAGTTTGCGCCGGGCACAGGCGCAGCTACACCCGGCGGCGGCAGTTGCGCGACCAACTCCGGCGTCGGCTTTGTCGGAACGATGTTCAGGTCCGGCGCCGGTGCGCTGACCAGAAGCGGCGTCATCGACGACGCGGTTTGCGCCGATTTGGTTTGCGCCGATGCGAACTGTTGCATCCCAACCAGAACCAAGAGGCCGAGGGCGGCCCGCGATACCATTCTGTACATCCGTTTGTCCCCTTCAGGTTCACTCCGCTCTCGCGCCCGGGATTAGCGAGCGCTTGCGGCCGACCGCCGCTTCGCCCCGCTAAGCCGAGTCCGGCGGCTATCCGTTCACGATTGCTACCTAGTTCCCACCCGCAAACTTTGTCGCAATCGGTTTGGATCGCAACAAGTATGCCACTTGTAATTTCCCCTCAAACCACCAAATTTGGCAAGGGAATACCGACACTGCCTATTTATAGTGCAAGGATGCTCAATTAGTATTCATGGCTATATTAGTTTTCAATAGAGAAAGTTCTTCGATTATCTTATAGAAAGATGAATTTTCCAAATCGTATCATTAAGTTTTCATATAGATTTTCTCCTGAAATATAACCAAACCAACCTGTAGAACGCGCGTTGCCTCAGCGGGTCCGGCAAGTGCCGGAACCGTGCAAAACTCTTGGAAATCGCTGGATTAGTCGGCAGTCAGCAGCTGATAGCCGACGCCGGTTACGGTAATGATGTATTGCGGATTGTGCGGATCGACTTCGATCCGCTTGCGCAGCGCGCGCACAAAGACGCGCAGGTAGTCGACATCCCGGCGGTCATTCCAGACCTCATGCAGAATCTGATCATGGGTCAGCACCTTGCCGGCGTGTTGCACGAGGATGCGGAGGATCGCGAACTCGGTCGGCGACGGCCTGATGTCGACCTGACCGCGCGTCACCCGACGTCGCACGAGATCGATCGTTAACTCGCCGTTTCGAAAAACCGGCGTCGCGCCTTGTCGCTGCAATCGATGACGCAGCGCCACGTTCAGCCGCGCGATCAGTTCGTCGACGTTGAACGGCTTGGTAACATAGTCGCTGGCGCCGCTCTCGAGGGCGTCGACTTTCGTCCTTGCCGCGCTGGTAAGCGAGAGAACGACAATCGGGATGGTCGAGCTGGTGCGGATCTGCCGCAGCAGATCAAGGCCTTCGCAGTCGGGAAGGCCGAGATCGAGGATGATCAAATCGGGCGGGTTCCGCTTTAGGAGGTCGAGCGCTTCTGCGCCCGACTCCGCTTCTATGACGGCGAAGCCGCGCGACGGCAAGGTTGACCGCAGCAGGCGCCGGATAAGCCGATCGTCTTCAATAACCAAGACCCTGGTAGTCGTACCTGTCATCAAGCCGCCCTAGGCGCATCCAGCGCATTGTGCTGGCAAAGAAATATTGCCTGCATAAGACCAATAACCCATTATCCTATAATAATACGCGAATTCCAGAGCAAAATGACTAATGATATAAAGAACAAATATATATCTCGGTACTAGGAATAAAGATTTTTTTATACGCCCACCTCTTGCACCTATATGGCCCACCTTTTGCTGTCGGAACTCTGGTGAACCATCGAAAGACGCCGCTGTGCCGGTGCAAGTATCACCGCAGAGAGGTCGAGTGGGGACATTGTCCGAGTCCGCCATCCTCGGCATGGCGCGGGCGCGCTGGCGCCCGCTGCAGCCCTGGGTCCTGTTAATGGTCAATCGCCTTTGGGCCCGTCTTGCGGCCGAGCGTTTGCGGCCGTCGCACGCCCTTTACGGTCTGGCTCTTGTCGGGCTGGTCACCACGATAGGAGAGGTGATTTCGCCACCTTACCTGAAACCGACGCACCTCGCGCTGATGTACCTGCTCGCGGTGCTCGTCGTGGCCATTCGCTGGGGGCTGTGGCCGGCGCTGTTGGCCGCGGCGGTCAGCGTCGCCGCGTTGGATTACCTGTTTTTGCCGCCGCTCTACTCGTTCGAGGTCGACACCCCGCAGGACGCCATCCTGCTAGCGTTCCTGTCGATCGGCGCGATCATCGCCTCCGGGCTGGCGGCGCGGCTGCGCGATCAGGTGGTGATCGCCGAGCGGAATGCCGAGACGACCGCCGCGCTTTACCGGTTCGCCGGCAAGCTCGCCGGAACATTGAGCCTCGGCGCGGCCGTGGCCGCCGCAGTGGACCAGGTCGCCGCAATGCTCCCCTGTCGCGCCGCCATATTCCTTCCCGGCGGATCGCCGGAAGCGGCGACCCTCAGGCTACCGCTGCGCGCGGCGGGCGAGAGCGTCGGGCTGATGACCGTAACCATGGATGGCGACGACATCACCGAGGAACAGCGTCGCCTCCTCGATGCCCTCGCGGAGCTCGCGGGTATTGCCATCGGCCGACAGATCCTAGCCGATCGCCTTGCTCAACTGGATATCGAGCAGGCTGCCGAGCGCTTGCGTTCAGCGCTGCTGAATTCGATTGCCCATGATTTGACGGCGCCGATCGCCTCGATAGCCAGCGCTCTGGCCAGCCTCAAATCCGAATACGAGGGACTCGACGAAATAACTCGGCGCGAGCTTATCACTGACGCCGAGCGCGAGGCGGAGCGCCTGCATCAGTTTACGGCGAACCTTGTCCACATTACGCGGCTGGAGGCTGGAGTCATCGAGTTACGGCGCGAGCGAACCGACATCAGCGACCTCGTGGGCAGCGTCTTGGCCCGCGCGCGCCCGCTCCTGGCGTCGCGGCGGGTCGTCGTCGAGATACCAGCGGGACTGCCCCGGCCAGCCATTGATGTCGCCCTCATGGAGCAAGCCATCTTCCACGTCGTGGAAAATGTCGGGAAATACACACCGCCCAACTCAACGGTGACAATCACGGCGGAACCGTTAGCGGGCGGCGTCGCCCTCAAGATCGCCGATGAGGGTCCCGGCTTTCCGAGTGAGGACAGCGAGCGCATCTTCGCGAAGTTCTATCGTGCGAGCACCGTGGGCGAGAGCAGCGGCACCGGGCTTGGCCTAGCGATCTGCCGTGGGTTTATCGAAGCGCATGGCGGAACGATCACGGCGCGGAACCGGACCGACCGAAGCGGAGCTCTCTTCACGATCTTGCTTCCGCTGGAGGCACCCACGCCGGCAACGGCCGGACGCTAGCTTCAGCGAACGTCTAAGCGGCCGCAATCGGCCTCACTCGCGTGATTCGGGCCGTCATTATCTTGACGGACCCTGGCTCTTGACCGGCGAACAACCCCTAACGGGGAAACGGGCGCGGGAGAACCGGCGTATCGGATCGGCTTTGGGAGGTTTCCGATGTAGTGGCGCTGCAGAAAGCCGTTGAGCCGAAGCCGGGGAAGCGCGGCCCCCTATTCATTCGAATTTGAGTGACCTGAGCCGCCACTACACATACTCGCAAAATCTTTATTATTTTCTTATGTTGAGAGATGCGGCGATAAACACGGCGCTTCGCACGGTCGCACGCTCCAGGGAACAAAGAATTTGGTTCTTGGGTTCATCATCGGCGGCTTACTGATGGCCCTTGGCGCCGTGGTGCTCGTACTCGCAGTCAGAGCGCGAGGAAATGCGCAAAAGCCCCTTTCGAATCGAGATTTAATCGCATTCTGCGGAGCGACCTTAGCCTTGCTGCTCGGGTTCATTCTGATCGCCTATACCTATCCTAAGATTTACCAATGGCCCTTCGGCCCCTGAATTTCAGACTGACCCACTACTAACACGTCGAGCCGTTTGAGGCGCAGGCGAGACAAACTGCCTAAAGCTCTGAAGATTGCATGCATTCAAATGATCAGAGTCTTTGGAAGCGGACGGCTTCCGAAGGTACCCGGAATCTCCACCCGGATTGAACACGAACTGTGCATCCGGCTGCAGCATCAGCCTCGGTGCCTAATAGGTCGCCTCCAACTTCGACGGCTCGTAGACCGTCGGGTACCGTCCGGCACGGCTTTGTCGCATCGACCCTATTGCGGCGAAGCCGGTCGCTCTGGCGGTAACTTCAGGCGATAACCGACGCCTAGTTCAGTGAGGATATGAGCTGGCCGCGCCGGATCGGCTTCGAGCTTTCGCCGCAGCGCGCGGATGAAAACCCGAAGGTACTGGATCTCGTCAGCGTGGGTCGGACCCCAGATCTCGCGGAGCAACTGTCGATGCGTGAGGACCTTGCCGGCATGGGCGACCAGATGGCGGAGTAACTCGAATTCCTTGGGTGAGAGCTTGATCTCCGAGCCGGCGCGGGTCACGTGACGGCGCACCAGGTCGACGGTGAGGTCACCAGAGACAAACACCGGCAACTCGCCTTGCGCCTGGAATCGGTGTCGCAGCGCTGCGCGGATTCGGGCGGTCAGCTCCGGTATGCTGAACGGTTTGCTGATGTAGTCGTCGCCACCGAGATCAAGTGCTTCAACCTTCGAGCGCTCGTCATTGCGTGCCGACAACACGATAATTGGGACGCTCGACTGTCCGCGTATTGTCACGATCACCTCGAAGCCGCTGCGGTCAGGAAGACCGAGGTCAAGAATCACCAGGTCCGGCTTCTCGGCGGCCAGCGCCGCCAGTCCTTCGGCCGCGGTTCCGGCAGTGACGACGCGGTGGCCCGCCGCAGTCAGGCTGGCACGGAGAAAGCGGAGGATTGGCGGCTCGTCGTCGACGACGAGTACGGTGTAGGCGTTAGCCATGCGTTGCGGCTGGTTTGGAAGGTGTGGTGGCCTCCGGCACGGGCAGGCGCAGCGTCAGGATAGTAGCCAACCGATCGGGCCAGTTGCATGCTTCGACGGGGTCGCCTTGCGTGTCGGGCACCACCCATACCGTTATTTCGCCGCATCGAGGGCAAAGTTGAGCTTGGGCACATTGACACGCAGTTCGCCGGAGACGCCGAGGAACCGGCCTTCGGTGTTCTGATCGACCAGCGCCTGGACCTTCTCCGCCGGCCGGTTGCGGGCCGCGGCGAAGAAGCCGAGGCCGACCGCGATAAAGATTGCGTCCAATACCTTTTCTCTCCTAAGGAGCCCAGCCGTTTGCGACGGGCATCAGCTCGGCCTGAAACAGCAAGACGATCAGCACGGCCCAGAAAATCGGCCCGAGCAACTCCATCAAACAGCCGGTAATCGCGTAGAGGAGCGCAATTACCGGCTGGTCGGCGAAGTCGCTGTTCCAGGCTTGCGACCCAAAGACGGCTGACGGTTCTCCGTCAGCAAGGAAAGACCGCATCTCTCGCTGGCCGCCTTACTCCAGCGCGGTAATAGAAGGGCTAGCGCCCATTAAGGTTCGAGACGGATTGTCTCAGCGCAGCATAAAAGCGGCATAAAGCCCCCCAATCGGGGCAGCCCTTGTGCCTCGCCCCCCAAAGCCGCGCGGCTCGTAGAGGACGAAGCTCGGCTTTCTGTCCGAAGCCAACCCACCGAAAACGCTCCACCTCGCATATTCGCGGCGCTACCCTTGGGGAACCCAACATACTCGGCGTCGCTATCGAGACCGCGTGGGCGACGAGATTGGGCGCCACCCGATCGTAAGCAGGTGCGCTAGGCTTCGGCATTCGTAGGGCATCGCCTGCGCCTCTAGTATGTGGCCCCTGCCAGCGCCGCGAAGTGCTCGGCGACCGGGCCCCGCGTAATGGCTGAAAAGAAGGTGAGGCCGCCCAGTGGCCGGGACCGAGCTGGCACAGCCCATCAGCGCAATTAGGTTTCGAACTTCTGACAATTAGGAGTCGCTGACCGTCGAATTGTATCGTCGCTTCCACCGCCAAAGCGCAACTCCCGTCCAGATCGCCTCGACGAGGCCGAACGGCCACGCTCCCTGAGCGAAGCCATAGACGGAACCCAAAGCGCAGGCTCCTGCGAAGGCCATAATGAACCAGTGGCTCCGCGCTTCTAAAGCGTAGCAGACCAGCATCGCCGTTACGGAAAACAGCCCAAAAGCGCTTAGGGCGTTCATTACTTTTTAGCCGACCGGCCGATCACCAAGGGGCACTGAGCGCTCTGACCCCCAATTCTTGATCACGCGCACTATGTCGCTCAATGACCACAGCTTCGCGTCGTGACTAACCTTCGCCCTCGAAATCATCGCAGACCGTCAAATCGGAGCGAATAACCAATGCCGACAAAGTAGTCCGGTGAGTTACGGGTCAGACCAACCCCGGCGTGGAAATCGATCTGTTGAGTTTGGGTCAGGCGATACGAGCCGCCGAAATTGAGGGCGTGAGCCGGTAGGCCGCGCGTTTGATAGTCGCCAATATATTCGGCGAACACGTCTGAATGTGGGCTTATCTGCCGGTCGATCAGAAAGCTCGGCTGGAAAACCGTCTCGCTGACCGGCTGACCGGTCAGCCACGTCACCGATATCATGCCTCCGGCCGTCCAACCTCCACCCAGATCCTGAGTCCAAGGGAATTGCAAATAGGGGTTGTAGCCGCTTCCGGAGATAGCCTTCGCGCCGGTCGGCAAGGCGAGGCCAACGGTTGCTGACAGGTTAGTTCCTTGCGGCAATCCTCCAAACTGGTGCTTGATCGCCGGCGCGACGTCTGAAAACCCGACCGGCCCATGACCGTCGACGCCGCCAGTGTAATCGGGCAGATCGACAAGCATTTCGGTGCAATCGGCGAAACCGAGGCGAACCCGGGTGTTGGGCCCGTCGAGCGCGCCTTGTCCGGGATGCTCGGTCCAGTTGACGCCGTTCTCCATCTGGAGGCTGCCGGTGGGGACGACCACGCTCGAATTGGTCACGCTCGGGCGATCGGTGACGATGTCCTGGCTGGTGTCCGGACAACCATCCGCGAACGCCGCTACCCACGGCGCCCCGCATAAGGTGGCAATCAACGGCACACCCGCAAAAAAGCGGCGCCGCCGGGACCCGCTCTCAGGGCGCGACATACTGGGTACCTTTGATCATCGCGAAGTGCTCGGCGACCGGTCCTAGCGCGATGGCCGGGAAGAAGGTGAGGCCGCCGACGATCACGATGGTCCCGATGAGCAGCGCGACAAACAAAGGGCCATGGGTCGGCATCGCGCCCGCCGCGGGCTGCACTCGGCCCTTGGTCACCAAGGTGCCGGCGATGCAGAGAACCGGAACGATCACCAGGAAGCGGCCAGCGAACATCGCCGCCGCCAATGTCAGGTTGTAGAACGGCGTGTTCGCGTCGAGCCCGGCAAAGGCGCTGCCGTTGGTCGCGGCGCCCGAAGTATAGGCGTAGAGCATCTCCGAGAAGCCATGCGGCCCGGCATTGTTGAGCCCGGCGAGACCGACGGGCAGCACCGCGGCGATCGCGGGCAACCCGAGAATGAAAGCCGGCACGATCAACAGCGCCAGCATCGCCATCTTCACCTCGTTCGCTTCGATCTTGTTGCCGAGATATTCGGGCGTCCGGCCGATCATCAGCCCGGCGATGAACACCGCCACGATCGCGAACAGCAAGATGCCGAAGAGGCCCGACCCCGGGCCACCGACGATGACCTCGTCGACCATCATGTTGGCCATCAGGACCAGACCCGATAGCGGCATGTAGCTGTCGTGCATCGAGTCGACGGCGCCATCGGACGAGGCCGTGGACACCGTCGCGAACAACGCCGATTGGGCGACGCCAAAGCGGACTTCCTTCCCCTCCATATTGCCGCCGCTCTGCGCTGGATTTGCGGACTGATCGATGGCGGAAGGGTACGCCGGGTTGCCTACCGCCTCGGCACGGTAGACCACGACGGTGCCGACCAGGAACATCGCCGCCATCGCGGCGAACAAAGCCCAGCCCTGCCGCCGGTCGCCGACCATCCGCCCGAAGGTGCTGGTGAGGGCGGCGCCGATAAGGAAGATCAGCAGCATCTCGACAAAGCCGGTGAGTGGCGTGGGGTTTTCGAACGGGTGCGCCGAGTTGGCGTTGAAGAAGCCGCCGCCGTCTCCGCTCAAGAGCTTGATCGCCTCTTGGGAAGCCACGGGGCCGAGTGCGATGGATTGGGACTGGCCTTCGAGCGTCGTCGCCGTGACATAGGCATTGAGCGTCTGCGGCACTCCCTGCCAGACCAGAAACAACGCGGCAACGACGCAAACCGGCAACAGCACGTAGAGCGTGACGCGGGTCACATCGACCCAGAAATTGCCGATCGTCGCGGCCGAACGGCGCGCGAAGCCGCGGACCAGGGCGATGGCTACTGCGACGCCGCTCGCCGCCGAGAGAAACGATTGCACGGTAATCCCGGCCATCTGCGCCAGATAACCGAGCGTTGTTTCGCCGGCGTAGGACTGCCAGCTCGTATTGGTGGCGAAGCTGACCGCCGTGTTCAGCGCCAGATCCGGCGAAACGGCCTTAAAATGCTGAGGGTTGAGCGGAAGCGCACCTTGCAGACGCTGGAGCGCGTAAAGCGCGACAATCCCGACAACGTGGAACAAAAGCAGCGCGATCGCGTATTCGACCCAGCCTTGTTCGCGCATCGGATCGATGCCGGCCAAGCGATAGATGCCCGTCTCGATTGGCGCGCCGAGGCGCGCCAATCTACTTCGGCCTTCAAGACTGCGCGCGATATAGCCGCCGAGCGGCCTGACGGCAGCGGTCGTGAGGACTGCGAAGATGGCGAGTTGAAGCCAGCCTTGCCAAGTCATCTCGAGGCTTCGTCGGAATGGTTGGGCGAAACGGTCAGGCGTTCGCAGATCTGGACGTACCCGACAGCGCCCAGAAACGCTATCGCGAGCAGCACGAGCATCAATAGATCGATCATCCGAGCCATTGCCTGATGACGTTGTGACTTAGCGTGCGCAAGATGGTCGGCCTCTAATAGGATTTCCATGAGTGGTTGGGGTTGGCCAGATAAAGAACTCGTAAACGTAACAGCTAGCTCGAACTTCCGGGGAACGGACCTGAAGGGGGCTGACAGCTCGAACAATCTGACGCCGGCGACGACCGAAAGGAACGCGCTACCAAGATCAACAGCGATAGGCGCAAATGATAGGGACCCGTACCCGCGGACCAACTTTGATCGGGGAGTTCTTTATGCGCAGTGGGTACAAATCGGTCTCGAAATTTTACGAGGACATGATCTTCTATAGAGGCGTCGTGAACTGACCCGGTATCCGCGATGGCCGAATTCGCCCCGCGACGCATTTGCCAAGTCCACCATTTCGACATCTACCCCGACCAGCTCCGCCGGCCATGCTCCCGCTGGTGCCAAGACCAGCCCTAAACTAACATTCAATCCGGACCACCAAACGGGGGCCGATCAGATCTCGGTGCCGACATGATCGTGGCGGGGGGCTATCACCACGCGCATCTGCGCGAGACCCTGCTCGGCGGTGTCAGCCGCGATCTGCTCGATCACATGACGGTACCGGTGCTGATGTCGTACTAAGCACCGCGCGACGGGACATCCTCTATTAGTGCGCTTTTTATATCGGCTGTGTTCCCAATTCCTGGAGGGTACGCAGATAAGTTATGACATCTTCCCGGCTTAACATGCCGATGACATGCTGATCACGAGTGACGGGCAACTGGTTGACCCCATCGCGATCCATCTTCTGGATAGCGCCCCACAGTTCGGTATCAGAACCAATGCGTTCTGACTGCTCCACGGGAAGCATGACCTGAGCGACACTCGTCGTCGCCCATTCGGCACGCGGCACTTCCCTGATCCGCTGCAAAGTCATCAAACCAATGGTGTCGCCGCCGCCGTTGACGAGAAAGCAGCGTTGCCCGCTACCGAGGATGTATTCATCTACCAACGCCTGGAGCGTCAGATCAGCGGGTACAGTGGCGCTATGAGTGCTCATGGCCTGCGAGACTTTATGGCCTCCCAGCAACCCCTGATACATCATTTGATGCACCTGTGCGGAAGCCGCGTTCTCGAGGAACCAGCCGATGAACGCTAGCCAGAGTCCTCCGATAAGGTTGCCGTGCAACATCTGCAACACGCCGGCAAAGATAAGCAGAAACGCAAAGAACCGGCCGACATTTGCCGCGGTGAGGGTGGCCCGGCGCATGTTCCCGGTGACCTCCCACACGACGGCCCGGAACACGCGACCGCCGTCGAGCGGGTAGCCGGGAATCAGGTTAAACAGCACCAGGGCCATGTTGATGTAGGCCAGGTACTTCGCTAGACCCAGCAAGGGTTCCACGCCGGCAACGTGCGGCTGCACCAAGTAGAAAACGACTGCCAGGAAGAGGCTCACCAGCGGTCCCGCGACCGCGATAAGAAACTCGGCGATGGCGCTCGGCGGTTCCGCCCCAATCTGAGCGACACCCCCGAAGACGAAGAGTGTGATGCTGCGCACCGGAATTCCGTACCGCAACGCCACCACAGAGTGCCCGAGTTCATGAAGCAGCACGCTCACGAAGAGCATGATGGCGGTCACCACGCCCATGAACCAGTACAGCAACGTCGGCCAGTCTTTGAACTCGGTGGGATAGTAGCTATCCGCCAGTATCCAGGTGAGCAGCGCGAAGATTACAAACCACGAGTAATCCAGACCTATTTGTATTCCGAAAATCCTGCCGATCGGGATGTTGTGTGAATTCATAAGCGTTCCCCTCGCTGGCGCGCGGGCGCCCAATTGGATGGGGTGGCGGCCAACTATTTAAAGTACATCTATTCCGGGTCGTGGCGACCCGCTTCTGCACCCTCTGCCAACTTCTCGTACTGAAAAGCGACATCCGTTAGGTGTTCTCGAACGGCGAGTGTTGTTGCGTCCTGCGCCAAACTGCGCAGACGGGCGGCTTGCCGGCGATAATACTCGCTGGGCATCCGTGGAAATTTGGGCGAGGTGAACTCCATGGCGGCAAGATCGTAGCAAATATGATGACGTGACCCCCTGAAACTCCTCCAGGCGAAGCTAGAGTCCGACCCAACGGAAGGGACGGACGATGAAGCGATCAAGGTTCACGGAAGAGCAGATCATCGCGGTGCTGCGGGAGCAGGAGGTCGGG
>Ga0209517_10004032_pt1 | contig 19557 bp, 16 predicted proteins | sample PeaSoiMetSII2010_FD_187695 | JGI IMG/M metagenome (GOLD analysis project Ga0209517, IMG submission 187695) | Peat soil microbial communities from Weissenstadt, Germany - SII-2010 (SPAdes) (version 2) | ecosystem: Environmental > Terrestrial > Soil > Wetlands > Peat | place: Germany...
CGACCTTAAACGCCAGGCCGATAAAAATAAATCCGAGGCCGATCTTCAAGAGGGTGTGCGCGGAATCGTTGGCGAGCGGCATCATCAGGTCGAGATGCGTCGATCCCGTGGCGCCGAAGGACAATGCGATCCCGTACAGGAAAAAAGCCGTGGCGAACGATCCCAGGAGAAAATACTTCATCGCCGCTTCGTTGGAGCGCGGGGCGTCGCGACGGTAGCTCGCCAAAATGTAGGATGAGATGGAACTCATTTCCAGGCCGATGAAGGCCGTCAATAACTCGTGCGCTCCGGCCATCACGCCCATGCCGGCCGTCGCGAATAGAATCAGCGCGCAAAACTCGGCGGCGTCCAGATCGTCCCGTTTGAGGTAGCCGATCGAACCTAGAATCACCAGGAACGCCGCGCCGCAGACGATCCAGTGGACAAACAGGCTGAAGGCGTCGGCCCGGAAAAGGCCCGAATAGGCGAGACCCCCATATCTCGCGGGATAATACGTCGCAACCAGGGCGAGCGCCGCGCCCACAAGCGAAATGCCCGCCAGCACGCCGTGGCGCGCCTTCGAGACGACGGGCGCGAGAAGCATGACCAGCATCCCGAAGCCGCAGAGAACGATCTCGGGCGCAATCCTGTACAAGTCTTGGATGGGTGGGAACATTTATTTCAATTTCACCGGGTCTGCCACGCCGGCGTACGCCGCGGCGTTCAGGCCGGGCGGCGTCACGGGCGCATGATCCAAATCCGTGCTGCTCGTGCCATTCGTGCGCGAGCCGCCTGCGTTGTAGGCCTGCGGGCGCTGCATGAGTTGCAAAACGTTTTGCGTGTAGGCTTCGGTGCGCCGCGTGAAGAATGGCGAGCCGATGCCCATCCACAGGATGAGCGCGGCCATCACGAACAGGATTCCGCGCTCGCGCATGTCCAAATCCGGGAGCTTGCCGTTCTTGTCCTGCGTCAGGCTGCCAAAGAACACGCGCTGGTACGACCAAAGAAGATAGACCGCCGAGAAAATGACGCCGAGCGCGGCCCAGGACGCCCAATCCGCGTGCTTCTGAAACGTTCCCGCCAGGATCAGGAACTCACCGACGAAGCCATTGAGCATCGGCAGTCCCGCTGAGGCAAAGCACGAAAACAGATAGAGCGCCGCCAGAACCGGCATGGGCGTGGCAAGGCCGCCGAATTCCGAAATCAAGTGCGTGTGCCGCCGGTCATACAGCATCCCGACGCACAGGAACAGCGCGCCGGTCGAAATCCCGTGATTCAGCATTTGGTAGACGGCGCCCTGAATGGAAATCGGGTGAAAGGCGAAAATTCCGAGAACGACAAATCCCAGATGGCTGACCGAGGAGTACGCCACCAGGCGCTTCAAATCCACCTGCACCATGGCCACCAACGCCCCGTAAATGATGCCGATGATCGCCAGTACCGCGATGTAGGGCGCAAACTGGCGCGCGGCGTCCGGAAACAGCGGCAGGCAGAAACGCAGCATGCCGTAGATGCCCATTTTGAGCAGGACGCCCGCGAGCATCACCGAGCCTGCCGTAGGCGCCTCGGTGTGCGCGTCCGGCAGCCACGTATGCAGAGGGAAGAGCGGCACCTTGATCGCGAACGCGAGGAAAAACGCGCCGAAGAGCAAATATTCCGTTCGAACGGGCAGCGTGATCGTGCCGTTTGAAAGCAGGGCCTGGATCTGCGAGACGTCGAATGTCGGATAGCCCGCCACGGCAGTGACGCGGTAGAGCCACAGAATCGCCACGAGCATCAGGATCGAGCCGAACATGGTGTACAGAACGAACTTCAGCGCGGCGTAGATGCGGCGGCCGTGTCCCCAGATGCCGATCAGGAAATACATCGGAATCAGCATCACTTCCCAGAACAAGAAGAACAGGAACAAGTCGAGCGAAACGAAGACGCCGATCACTCCGGTTTCCAGCACCAGCAGACAAATGAAGAAGCCTTTCACGCGCTGGTCAATCGATTTCCAGGACGCGAGGATCGAAATCGGCGTGAGCAGGGTGGTCAGCAGGATGAGAAACAGGCTGAGCCCGTCGATGCCCAGGTGGTAGTGAATCGGGGGCTGCGGAATCCAGTTGTGGAACTCTTCCAACTGGTATCCGGCCGCGTGCAGGTCAAAGCCGCGCAGGAGCAGGAGCGAGGCCACGAACTCGACGACGGCTACCGTCATAGCCAGGCGGCGAATCCAGACATGATCGTCATCGCGCAGGAGAAGAAGCGCCAGCGTGCCCACGACGGGCCAAAATGTCAGGAACGAAAGCAAGTAAGCTGGCATCACGTCAGTCCACCATCCAGAGCAGCAGCGAAGTGAAAACCAGGACGCCCAGAACGATCCAGGTGGCGTAGCTGCGAATGTTTCCGGTGGTCGCGCGGCGTACACGGTCTCCCGTTTCGCGGGAAACGAAGGCGACGCCGTTCACCGTGCCGTCGATGGCGCGCTCGTCGACCGCGTGCCACAAAACTTTGTCGGAAATCCAGACCAGCGGGTGCACGATGGCGGCCTGGTACAATTCGTCGATAAAATATTTTCCGGAGAAAAGTTTGTACAACGGAGAAAGCGAGTCCGCCAGTTTCTTCGGCGCTTCCGGGCTCTTGATGTAGAACCACCACGCCAGGAAGAAACCGAGAAGCCCGGCGATCACGGGCGCGCCAAACAGGGCCTGCAGAATTTCTGCGCCGCCTCCGGAAGCTTCGGCCGCCGCGGCAGCCGGTTCCGCGCCGGTTGCCAGCACGGGAGCGAGGAATTGCTGGAAGTGGTTCACCCCGCCATTGAGTTGCGGCGCGGCCATCCATCCGCCGCAGACGGAGAGCACGGCCAGAACGATCAGAGGAATCGTCATGTTTTTCGGAGACTCATGAACATGCACGTGGTGCTCGTCGTACCGCTCGGCGCCGAAGAAAGTCAGGAACAAAAGGCGGAACATGTAGAACGCAGTGAGACCCGCGGTCAGGACACCGAGGCCCCAGAGCACAGGGCTCACGCGCTGCGCTTCATTCAGGATTTCATCCTTGCTGAAGAATCCGGAAAAGCCGGGCGCGCCCGCAATCGCCAGCGTGGCCATGAACATCGTCCAGAACGTCACCGGGATTTTTTTGCGCAGGCCGCCCATTTTGCGCATGTCTTGCTCGCCGCCCATGGCGTGGATCACGCTGCCCGCGGCGAGGAAGAGCAGTCCCTTGAAGAAGGCATGCGTCATCAAGTGAAAAATTCCCGCGCCAAACGCCCCGACGCCGCACGCGAGGAACATATAGCCGAGCTGCGAGACCGTGGAGTAGGCGAGGACTTTCTTGATGTCGGTTTGCACCAGGCCAATCGTGGCCGCGAACAGCGCCGTCGCGCATCCGATCACGCCGACCACCTGCATGGCCACCGGCGCGTTCAGGAATATCGCGTGCGAGCGCACCACCATGTACACGCCTGCGGTCACCATGGTCGCCGCGTGGATCAGCGCGCTGACCGGTGTGGGACCTTCCATCGCGTCCGGCAGCCAGACATAGAGCGGAAGCTGCGCGGATTTTCCAACCGCGCCGACAAACAGCAGAAGCGCAATCGTCGTGAGCGTGCCAATCTGACCGGCGGGATCGGCGGTCATGCCGGCGGCGCGCGGCAGGACGATGGAGAAATCGAGCGAGCCGAAAGTGCGGAAAATCAGGAAAAGCCCCAGAAGGAATCCGAAATCGCCGATGCGGTTTACCCAGAACGCTTTGTTTCCGGCGTTCGTGGCGGATTGCTTCAGGAAGAAGAACCCGATCAGCAGGTAGCTGCACAGTCCGACGCCTTCCCAGCCGACGAACATCAGCAGGTAGTTGGCCGCCAGGATCAGCACCAGCATGAAAAACATGAACAGGTTGAGGTAAGAAAAAAACCGGCGGAAGCCCGGATCGTCGTGCATGTATCCGGTGGAATAGATGTGAATCAGCCAGCCGACGCCGGTGACGACCAGCAGCATGATCACGGTGAGCTGGTCCACCTGTAGCGCGAAGTCCGCCTGAAATCCTCCAGCGGAAATCCACGTAAAATAGGTTCTGATCCAAGGAATTTGGTTCGGGGAAAGCGTAAAGAATTCGCGCACCGCTTCGAGCGCCAAGAGAAACGACAGCGTGGTCGAGGAAAGCGCGACGGCTGAGATAACGTTCTTCGGCCATCGTACGCCAAAAATTCCATTGGCGGCGGCGCCCAGGAGCGGCAAGAGCGGAATGATCCAGAGATAAGTGAGAACCGGCATCAGTCTTTCAGCGAATCCACGTTTTCCACGTCGAGCGTTCCCCGGTTGCGGTGAATGAGGATGATGATCGCCAGGCCCACGGAGGCTTCGGCCGCGGCCACGACGATCACGAAAAAGACGAACACCTGTCCCTGCAGCTGGCCGAGCAAACGGCTGAAGGAAACGAACGCAAGATTGACGGCGTTGAGCATCAGCTCAATGGACATGAAAATGGTGAGGATATTGCGTTTGAAAATAAACGCAATCACTCCCAATCCGAACAGGACGGCGCTGAGCACCAGAAAGTACGAAGTTGGAACCACAACTCCCCCAGAGTGCTTCTTTAACTTGTGTAGCGCCCGCCTTCAGGCGGGCATTGTGGACCAAAACCCATGCCCGCCTGAAGGCGGGCGCTACAAAGCCCCGGCCGAATCAACCCGACCTTAGTTGGACTCTTCGCGGCGCGCCAGGACCAGGGCGCCCAGCAAAGCGATCAAAATCAAAAACGACGTCAGCTCAAACGGGAACACGTATTCGCGGAAGAGCAGGGTCGACAGGTCGCGCGTCGATACCGTTTCCGCCGGCGCCGAGCCGAGGTGCGACGTGGCCCGCCCAATCCAATAGGCCACTTCCACGAGGAACACAACCCCGAGCGGCGCGCCCACAAAGCGCGCCATGCGGCTCACATTCGAGCGTTCTTCTTCTCCGGCATTGAGCAGCATGATGACAAAAACAAAGAGAACCATGATCGCGCCGGCATACACAATGATCTGTACGGCGGCCACAAATTCCGCGCCTTGCAAAAGATAAAGCCCCGCGAGAGCGACCATCACGACGATTAGCGACAGGGCGCTGTGAATCGGGTGGCGCTGCACGATCAGGCTGACCGCTCCCGCCACGGCCACGGCCGCGAGGACCAGGAAGATCGCGATCTGCGGCGTGATCATCGCGTCCCTCGGAACGTTACCTTTGACCCGAATCTCATTGTTGTGTCATCACAATCGCCAGACTCGTGATCACCACGTTCAGGATCGAAAGCGGAAGAAGCAGCTTCCACCCGAAATTCATCAGCTGATCGTAGCGGAAACGAGGAAGCGTCCCGCGCACCCAAACGTAAATGAACAGGAATACCGCGATTTTCAGAAGAAACCAGAACGGTCCCTGAATAAACTCGATAACGCCAGGCTGGCCGCAAAAAACTCCGAGTCCGCACAGGGCGACTCCCAGAACTGGCAATACGATCCGCCCAAATACCGTGAGGTAGCGGACCCCGTGCACGATCAAGGCGAGGCCCGCCAGGGCGAACACCGCCGAGGGAATGAAGTGCGTCCAGGCGAACAGGCGAGTCTGCGGAAACGGTGAGAGCCATCCGCCAAAAAACAAAATCGTCGCGAGGCAGGAAACAGTAATCATGCTGGCGTATTCCGCCATGAAAAACATCGCGAACTTGAAGCTGGCATACTCGGTGTGAAAGCCGGCGACAAGTTCGGATTCCGCTTCGGCGAGGTCGAAGGGCGCGCGATTGGTTTCCGCCACCGCGGCGATGAAAAATAGGAAGAAGCCCAGCACTTGCGGCATGGGAGAACCGATCAGGTTCCATCGCGGCAAGAAACCCCAGTGAAAACCTTGCTGTGAGGTCACAATTTCGCTCAGATTAAAAGTGCCAGCCATCAGGATCACGCCCACGACGGACATCGTCAGCGCCAGTTCGTAGCTGATCATTTGCGCCGAGCTGCGCAGGCCGCCGAGCAGTGGATACTTGCTGTTGGACGACCAGCCGGCCAGCGCCACGCCGTACACTCCCATCGACGTGATCGCGAATAAAATCAAGAGGCCGATATTCAAATTCGTGATTCCCGTCGGCGTCGGCTGGCCGAACATCGTCAATCCCTTCGGCCCGAACGGAATCACGGCGATTGAGGTGATGGCGAGCGACAGCGCCAGAAACGGCGCAAGAAAATAGGCGAACTTGTCCGCGGCCGCCGGCGTCACGTCCTCCTTGAACAGAAATTTAACGCCATCGGCGAGCGGTTGCAGCAAGCCGTGCGGGCCGACGCGATACGGTCCCCAGCGCGCCTGTATATGTGCCACGACTTTTCGCTCAAACCAGGTGAGATAGGCGAGCGCCGTCAGAAGCACGAAAAGCAGGATGATTACCTTCGGCAACACGACGATGAGAAGCGGATGCTGCGCGGCTAATTCGTTCACGGGCGCGCCTCCACTTCCACTGCTTCTTCGGCTGCTTCCGGCAGGGAATGAACCATGGTGCAGTAGCGGCTCAAACTGCCGCTGGTGAATAGTGTGTCGCCCGAGGAGAAGATAGACCCGGCCGGGACATCAAATTTTGCGTTGCCGTTGGCGGAGGAAACAGGAGAAGTTCGCTCCGCCTCTCCGAGCAGCAGCGTCGCCATGGCGAGGTTGTAGCCCGGGACCCATTGGCGAATCTCGTCGAAGGCGGCTTCCGGCGTGCGCAGGCGGATCGCTTGTCCGAGGCCGTGCTGCGCCAGTTGGAAGGAAAGAATTCGCAGGATATCGAAATCCGTGCGCGTGCCCATGACGTCGCCGCCCTTGCGCACGAGTTGCACTTCGCCGGCGGAGTTGGTCATGGTCCCATTTTTCTCGTACGCGGCGGCTGCGGGCAGAACGATGTCGGCGAGTTGCGCGGTCTCGGTGAGGAACAGGTCCTGCACGATCAGCAAATCGAGCTTGCCCAGGCGGCCTGTTGCGGAGACGCCGAAAGTTTTTACCGGGTTCGCGCCGACGACATAGAGCGCATGCAACTCTCCCTTGGCTGCGGCCGCGAGCATCCCGCGCGCGTTCATTCCGGGCTTTTCCGGCAGTTTCGCGCCCCACAGCGCTGCAAATTTCTCCCGCGCATTCGCGTCCGTAACAGGGACGTAGCCGGGGAGCATGTCAGGGAGTTGGCCCATGTCCGCCGCGCCGCGCGAATTCGCATAGTCGCCAAGAGCCATATAGCGCGTGTGGCCGGGCAGGGAATAGCCGAATTTTGCGATGTCCTGGACTGCGGTACCGGTCAGTTCCGCGCCGAAGACGATGACCACGTTGCTCTCTTTTTCGAGCGAAGCCTTGAGCGAGGAAAGCCGCTCGATCGTGCCGGCGTCGAGCTGCGCTTCGCCGCCCGCGAGCCAGCGGACGGCGGTGGCCTCGCGGCCCTCGGGCACCTCGGCAAATCCCCGTGCCTTGCGCAGCAACTTGATGGATTTTGAATTGATAATGTACAGGCGCGCGCCGTGATGGCGGATGGCGGACCGAATCTGCCAAGCGACCAGCGGGCTTTGCTCGGTCGGATCGTGTCCGACAAGCAATACGGCATCCGCCTCGTACAGCTGCGCCATGGTGGCACAGGCGTCGCCAGCTTGAGTGCCGAGCGCCGAGATCAGGCTCGCGTAATCGGCGGTGCGGTGATGATCGATGTTGTTCGTCCCGATGGAGGCGCGCGCGATGCGCCCCAGCAGGTAATTCTCTTCGTTCGTCGTGCGGTTCGAGCCGATGAAACCGATCGAATCCGCGCCGGACGATTTGTGCACTTCGGCGAGACGCCGGGAAACTTCGGCGAGGGCATCTTCCCAGCTTGAGGGCACAAGCTGGCCGTCGCGACGCACAAGGGGAAGCTTCAGGCGCTCCGGGTGCCTCGTGAAATCAAATCCGAAGCGGCCCTTCACGCAAAGAAAATCCTTGTTGAATCCGGAGAGATCGCGATTGTTGGCGCGCAGGATTTCATTGTTGCGCACGCTGAGCGTGGTCTTACAGCCGTTCGAGCAATGCGTGCAGACCGTGGAGACGTAGGTCATTTCCCACGGGCGGGTCTTGTAGCGGTACGTGCCGCTGGTGAGCGCGCCGACCGGGCAGATATCGATGCACATGCCGCACTCTTCGCAGTCCAGATGATCCTCGCCATTCGGAATGATCACCGATTGCGAGCCGCGCGCGCCCACGCCGAGCGCTTTGACGTCCATGCCCTCATCGCAAACGCGCACGCAGCGGAAACACAAGATGCACCGCGGCGCGTCGTAGTAAACCGCTTCCGACCACTTCTGCTCCGGCACGTGGCGCTTTTCTTCGTTGAAGCGGCTCTTGTCCGCGCCATACGTAAAAACCATGTCCTGCAATTCGCATTCGCCGCCCTTGTCGCACACGGGACAATCGAGCGGATGATTTGCCAACAGGAATTCCAGCATGCCCTTGCGCGCTTCACGCACTTGCGGCGTGCTGGTGCGCACCACCATGCCGGGCATTGCCACCAGAGTGCACGCGGTCTGAAGCTTGGGCGCTTTTTCCACTTCGACCAAGCACATGCGGCAAGCCGCCTGCAACGACAGGCCAGGAAAATAGCAGAACGACGGGACTTCGATGCCCATGCGGCGCGCGGCTTCGATCACGAGCGTCCCGGGCGGGACGGTGACGTCGCGGTCGTCAATCTTCAGCGTGATATCTTTTGAATCGGCCATTTTGTCCCGGGATCCTCAGCGGACCGCGGCCATGACGTCGGCCGGCCTGTACGGACATTTTCCGGAAAGATGTTCTTCAAACTCGTTCCGCCATTTCTTGACGATGCTGATGGTGGGCATCGCCGCGGCATCTCCGAGCGGGCAGAACGTGCGGCCCAGCATGTTTTTCGCCAGATCGCCCACAAGAGTAATGTCTTCCGGACGGCCGAGGCCGGAATGGAAGCGGTCCAGCATCTTGCGCAGCCAGCCTGTGCCTTCGCGGCAGGGAATGCACCAGCCGCAAGATTCGTGCGCGTAGAAATGCATGATGCGCCGCGCGAGGTCCACCATGCACGTATCTTCGTCGATCACGACGAGGCCGCCCGAGCCGAGCATCGACCCGGCCTTGGCGACGGAATCGTAATCCATATTGACGTCAATTTCCTCGGCCGTCAGCAGCGGGCAGGAACTTCCGCCGGGTATGACGGCCTTGAGCTTTCTCCCGTTTCGCATTCCGCCGGCAACGTCTTCGATGATCTTGCGCAGAGGAAAACCCATCGGCAATTCATAGATGCCGGGTTTGTTGACGTGCCCAGAAACGCAGAACAGGCGCGTGCCTCCGTTTTTCGGCGATCCGATGCCCGCGTACCATTCGCCTCCGCGCCTAAGAATTTCCGGGGCGGAGCAGAGCGTCTCGACGTTGTTGATGACGGTCGGCGATCCGTACAGCCCGACGACGGCGGGGAACGGAGGCCGGATGCGCGGATAGCCGCGCTTGCCTTCGAGCGATTCCATCAGCGCCGATTCCTCGCCGCACTCGTACGCGCCCGCTCCGGTATGCGTGACGAGGTCGAAATCGAATCCGCTGCCGAGAATATTCTTGCCGAGGTAGCCAGCCTTGTAAGCTTCCTCGACGGCCCCGTCGAGGATGTCCAGGACGTAGCGATATTCGCCGCGAACGTAAATGTATCCCTGATGCGAGCCGACCGCGCGTCCGGCAATCACGACTCCTTCGATCAGCTGATGCGGCATCATTTCCATCAGCGGGCGGTCCTTGCACGTGCCGGGCTCGCTCTCATCCGCGTTGCACAGAACGTATTTGGGCTTGGCCGATTCCTTGGGCACAAAGCTCCACTTCATGCCGGTGGGAAATCCCGCGCCGCCGCGCCCGCGCAGATTCGACTTCTTTACTTCATCGATGACCTGCTCGGGAGTCAGTTCCTTGAGCGCGCGCTCCATTCCTTTATAGCCGTCATGCGCGAGGTAGACTTCCAGTTTGTGCGAATCCTTGACGCCGAAGAGCCGGCTGATGACAGGGACCTCGGCTGGATGCCGCTCTTTCACGGAGCCCGTAATCGGCGTGGAAGTTTGCGGCTTTCGTCCTGTTTCGAGCGCCTCGAAAATTTGCGTGGTGCGTTCGATGGTGAGATTTTCGTAGAAGTCGTAATTCACCTGCATGGCCGGAGCGCCGGTGCAGGCGCCGATACATTCCACTTCTTCGAGAGAAAATACGCCGTCCTCGGTGGTTTCCTTGTGGCCGATCTCCAGTTTTTTCTGAACGAATTCGTAGAGCTTGTTGCCGCCGCGAAGCATGCAGGACACGTTCGTGCAGACCTGGACGTGGAATTTTCCGGCGCGCTGGCGGCGAAGCATCGAGTAATACGCCATCGTCTCGGTCACCTGCAGAGTATTCAGGCCGAGCCGCCCGGCGATTTCCCCGATCATTTCATCGCTGACGTAGCCGAACTGATCCTGCGCGTAGAGCAGCATGGGGATGAGCGCCGAACGCTTCACCGGGTAGCGGCTTTCGAGCGTTTGGAATTTGGTTTCCAGTTGCGGGGGCAAATTCATCAGCGGTCAATCTCCCCGAGAACGATATCCAGCGTCCCGATGCTGGCGATCGCATCGGCCACCAGGTGGCCCACCACCATCTTCTGGAGCGCTTGCAGATTCACGAACGAGGGCGCGCGCATTCGCATGCGATACGGCTTCGGCGAACCGTCGCTCGCGAGGAAACAGCCCAGCTCGCCGCGGGGCGATTCGACGCGCTGGTAGACTTCGCCGGGCGGAGGCGCGAACCCTTCCGTGAAAATCTTGAAGTGGTAAATCAGCGCTTCCATTTCCGTCTTCATTTTTTCGCGTTGCGGCGGAACGATTCCGGGCGCATCGGCTTTCACGGGGCCGTCGGGCGGAATTTTTTCGAGGGCCTGGCGCACGATCTTCAGGCTCTCGCGCATTTCTGCAACGCGGCACAAGTAGCGGGCGTAGCAATCACCTTCGGTGCGTACGGGCACCTGGAAATCGAATTCGTCGTAACTCGAGTAGGGGAAATATTTCCGGACATCGTAATCCACGCCGGAGCCGCGCAGCGACGGGCCAGAGACTCCCATCGCGATCGCATCTTTCGCGTTCAGCACGCCCACGCCCTGCGTGCGCCCGATCCAGATCCGGTTCTTGGTTAGCAATTCCTCGTATTCATCGAAGCGAGATGGGAAAGTCTGGACGATTTTCTGGACGTGATCGGTCCAGCCGACCGGCGGCTCAAGCGCGAGCCCGCCAATGCGGAAATAGCTGGTCATCATCCGCTGGCCGCTGACGAGTTCAAAGATTTTTAGAATTTCCTCGCGCTCGCGGAAACAGTAGAGGAACACTGACATCGCGCCCAAGTCGATCGCGTGCGTTCCCAGCCAGACCAGGTGCGAGCCGATGCGCGTGAGTTCGGTCAGCAGCACGCGGATGTATTGCGCGCGCTTGGGGACTTCCAGGCCAAGCAATTTTTCGACCGCCAGGCAATAGACCAGATTGTTCGACAGCGGCGCGAGGTAATCCATGCGGTCGGTGATCGTGATGGCCTGCGAATAGGTCAGCGCCTCGGCGGTTTTTTCGATGCCGGTGTGCAGATAACCGATATCCACGTCCGCCTTGATAATATTTTCTCCGTCCAGTTCCAGGAGCACGCGCAAGACGCCGTGCGTTGACGGGTGCTGCGGCCCCATGTTGAGGACCATGGTCTGTTCGGGGCCGGTGGCGGTTTGAACGGTGGTCATGGCGCAGGTTTTCTCGTTTCAGAAACGGAAATCAGCGAGGACCCTCCACGGGATAATCCTTGCGAAGGGGATAGCCTTCCCAATCGTCCGGCAGCAACATGCGCCGCAGATTGGGATGTCCTTCAAAACGAATGCCCAGCAGGTCGAAGATCTCGCGCTCATGCCAATTTGCCGTGGGCCAAACGGGCACGACCGACTCGATGACGGGATCTTCGCCCGGCAAGCGGACCCGGAGGCGAATCGTTTCGCGCCGGGAGAGGGATAACAGATGATAATTCAGCTCGAAACGCGGCTCGATGGGAAACCGGTCCACGCCGGTCACATCGGAAAGGTAGGTAAACGCGAGATGGGCGTCGGAATTCATAAGTTCTGCAAGGGGCCGCAAATGCTCTCGATAAACAACTACGGTAATCTCGCCGCGAAAGGAATTCACTCCCGCGACGGCTTCGGGCCGCCAGCCGCGGATTTTCGCGATGATGGGGTTTTGCTCGAGGTCAGGTGTCTCCGTCACGAAGTCCGGTCCCGGCGTGCGGCTGGGCGGTTCCAGTCCAACGCCCCTTTCTTCCAGAGATAGAAGTAACCCACCAGCAGGATCCCGATGTAGAGGAGCATTTCCACGAACCCAAACCACCGCAACGATCTGAAGATAAAGGCCCATGGATACAGGAAGATGGCTTCCACGTCGAACAAAATAAATATGATTCCGACCAGATAGAACTTTACGGAAAACGGCTCGCGGGCATCGCCCGTTGGCGTGATGCCGCATTCATAGGCTTGCGATTTTACTTTGGAAGGGCGCCGCCAACCCACGACCGAGGAAAGCGTAAGGAGAATGCCCGAAAGCGCCATCGCCAGGATGAGGTGTAAAAGTAGCGGCGCGTAGGCTTGGAGGTCGTTTCCTGTCATCGGAGCACAAGCTATAATAGCGATGAAGCGCCAAGCGGTCAAATGCACCAATAAGATATATCGGTATTTTTTTTGAACCAGTTACGGATAAGAAATGAGTGTGTCACCATTCGTATACGGGAAAGGCTGGCGGTCCTATGAACTTCGGCTTCAACTCGAACGTGCGCGTCGGAGAGGCTATCTATCACGTCCAAACGGAGGACCGCGGCCCTTCGCATCCCTTTCTCGATACGGTTGTGTATATGGCCGGCCGGGTGGTCTACAAGCGCAGTACCAATTACGAGAAGTTTGTTCGCGGGATGGAAGCAGGGACCCTGGCGCAGAAGCTGCATGAGCGCTTGGCGCAGCAACATCGCGAAGTGATTGCCGAACTCGAGGGCGAAACCCTGCCGTTTCAATCGAAGGCAAAAGCGCCACCGGCTGCGGAGAATGCCGGCGCGAGCGACAGTCTCGATCTGCGCCTCACGAATCCGAAAAGCTGGTTTGCCGCGGGAAATGTGACTCTCGAAGTCGAATTGTGCGAAAAGAATTCGGAGCAAGCAGTCGCCGATGCCGATGTTCAGGCTTGCCTGGAACATGAAAACCATCGGATCCGTTGTGCCGACGTGCACACGGACGTCGATGGCTGCGCGACGCTGAGATTTCCCATGCCCGCGAATGTGGCCGAAGGGTCGTCCCTCGTGGTTTGCGCCACCGACGGCTCCCGCCACGGCGAATTACGATTCCGCCTAAAATCGAAGCCCCGCAAAAAGACTCCTGCCCCGGTATCGTAAATGAATGCGGGAATCCAAATTGTAGTAAACGGCGAAGCGCGCGAAGTGCCCGAAGGCCTCAGCGTTTCCGCACTGCTTTTACACCTGGGCCTGCCTGCTGACCGTGTTGCCATCGAACGTAATCTGGAGATTCTTCCGCGATCACAGTGGATTGCAACCGCCGTGCAACCTGGGGACCGGTATGAAATTGTTCACCTCGTCGGCGGAGGGTAGATAGGTGTCTCCCGACCGCTCGCGGACAATCGCCGCTATGCGGCAATGTGCTTTACCGCAGCTCGCTTGACGCTACTCATCGGAATGATAGGGTGTAGACTATAATGGCGGCTCTAGATCGAAGGAGGAAAAAGTGAAGTCCTACGTTTTTCGCGTTGTCTTGGAGCAGGATGAGGATGTCTGGCGGGCCTTTATCCCTGAACTGGAGGCCAAAGGCGCGGCTACGTGGGGGAACACGAAAGAAGAGGCATTGAGAAACATCCATGAAGTTGCGCAGATGGTGATCGAGGCCTTACTTGAAGACGGTGAGTCGCTGCCGCCTCGTATTACTGAAATCGATCAGCCAGTCGTTGCCGTCACTGTATGACGGTGGATTATTCAAAGCTTCATTCTGTTACTGCCCGCCAGTTAGCCTCAGCTTTACTCGCAGATGGTTTTCAATTGCAAAGGTAAAAGGGTAGTCACCGGCACTATCGTCATGCCGATGGCCGCCGCGTTACCCTGTCCTTCCACCATTCCTCCGATACGTTTCGCCTCGGCACACTCAAAAGCATCATCGAAATTCAAGCCCGTTGGACTGAACAGGATCTCGCCAGGCTGGAATTGATTGACTAACACTATTTTTCTTCGGGTCGGGAGATAAGGCTAGAGCGCGCTTCTTCAATCGCTGCTATGGCCAGTTCGCGGCTTACGCTTGGATATTGTTCCAGGAACTGGTCCAAAGTCTCGCCGCCTTCCAAATATTCGATCAAGATTTTGAACGGAACACGAGTTCCGCGAAAAACCGGTTCACCACCGAGAATACTTTGATCCCTAATGATTGCGTGTTGCATCTGCGGCTTCTCTCTGCTTACCGCTTGCGAGAGCCGAGATACGCCTTCCACGGCTCCCAGTAAAACTTCACCCAGCCCTTCGTGACGCCATCCTGGTCGTATTCCGGGACGCCAACGTGGGCCAACTCCACTTGGGCGCCGCCACTGGCGGATTTTTCAAAAGTGACGATGAGGATGGAATCGGGATCGGCCTTCTTCCATTCCGAGGAGCGCCATGTTTGCACGATCATCCGATTCGGGATCAGCACGAGATTTTTTCCGAGAATCATCCCACCGAAGGCGGACCATTTTCCGCCGACTTTGGGGCTGATCCTGGCAGGCATGCCCGTGGCGGCCGTGTGTTTGGCCGAATTCATGAAGAGTCCGTAGAGTTTCGCGGGAGTCGCATTGTGAAAAATTGCGCCGGAATGGACGACGGGCGGCATAGCATTCCTCCGTGAACGTCACAATCAAATTACAAACGATCGAGCAGGTGTCCGAGTTTCGTCCTTTTGGTCTCCATATAGGCGCGCGAAGTGCGCGACGTGCGAGGCCGGCACGGCACTCGCTCTACGACATGAATGCCCGAGCTTTCCAACTGCTGCACTTTATCCGGATTGTTGGAAAGCAATCGCACTCGGCGCACGCCCAGCAGATGCAATGCAGCAGCGGAAAATCCATAATCCCGCGAATCGGCGGCAAAGCCGAGCTCCTCGTTGGCTTCCACCGTGTCCATGCCGCGGTCCTGCAATTCGTAGGCGCGCAGCTTGTTCATCAGGCCGATGCCGCGTCCCTCCTGCGGCAGATACAGCAGGATGCCGGAAGGCGCTGCGGCAATCCGGCGCAGGGAGAGTTCAAGCTGGGCGCGGCAATCGCAACGTTCGGAGGCGAGGACATCTCCAGTGAGGCACTGCGAGTGGATGCGCACGAGCGGTGTTTGGCCGCGAATTCGACCGTGAACGAGCGCCACGGCGCTTTCCCGCCCGTTTTTCCCCTCGATGCCGAGAATTTCAAAGGGACCGAATCGCGTCGGCAGCTTGGCGCGGGCGACGATTCGGATGGCGTCACTCTTCCCCTTGCGCGAAGCGCGTACTCGTCGTCCTGTTTTGCGTGGCATGAAGGCCCCGTATTATATCAGGCGACCGCCGCAAGCGGCGCTTTACATCGGCGCGGTGATTGGCTAACGTAGCCGCAGCGAGCCTGGCTCATGAAAACTCTTACCTTCGGCGGAGACTTGCTGCTCACGCTCCTGCTCCACGTCGGGGCGGCGGCGTCGATTTGCGCGTGGCTGGCGCGCTCGGCCACTTTCCGAAAGGTGCTCTTCACTGAACTCCGCGATTCGGACCAAAAATTGAAGTTGATGCTGTTTGTCACGCCCCCTCTTTTGTTCGGCGTGTTTCTGCGAATATTGGGGCAACCTTATCGCGCTGCGGACTTGATGCTCGAGGGTTCGTTCCTGCTGGGATTGCTTGGCGGGCGCGTCGTTGGGCCGATCGGTGGATCGATCATCAGCCTGCCGGCGTTCGTGCATCATGAATGGCTTTCGATGCCCGTCGCGGCAACGGCGGGGCTGGTGGGCGGCTTGATTCGCCAGGGCATGCCGAACACGGAAGAGATTTGGAGGCTTGGACCTTACACGTTCATGAGCACGCCTCGCTGGCTGGTGCGGTTATTCCGGGGAAAGAAAGTCACTTGGGAAATGTTGCCGCTGGGCGCTTGCGTGGTTCTGGAACTGGGCCGCCAGGCGCTCGGGCACGCCACCAAACCGCAATGGCTCTTTTATGTGAATGCCGGAAAGAGCTGGGGGATCGCGCTGGTCTTGTTGTCCACGGTCATGGCTGTCGCCGTGCCCATGAAGATTTGGAGCAACACGCGTCTTGAAATGAATCTCGAACAACACCGGCAGTTGCTGCTGAAAGCGCGCATGGACGCGCTGACGGCGCAGATCAACCCTCATTTTTTGTTTAACACCCTAAATACGGTGTCCTCGCTGATCCGGTACGATCCGGACACGGCGCGAGGCGTGGTCATCAAGCTGAGCAATATTTTGCGGCGACTGTTGCGGAAGCACGAAACGTTCGTGCCCCTGCAAGAGGAACTCGACTTCATCGACGACTATCTGGACATCGAGGTCGCGCGGTTCGGGCGCGACAACCTCGTGATTCACAAACAGATTGACGAGAGCACGCTCGACGCGTTCGTGCCGAGCATGCTTCTGCAGCCGATTGTCGAAAATGCCCTGAAGCACGGCCTTGCCGCCAAGCTCGGCGGCGGCGAACTCACCATCCGCACCGAATCGCAGGATGGCCGCCTGATCATCGCGATCGAGGACAACGGCGTCGGAATTTCCGAAGAGCGCATGGCGCAAGTGTTTGAGGACGGAATCGGCATCAGCAACGTTCACGAACGCTTGCGTGTGCTCTACGGCGCGGATTTCCGGATGGATATCTCCAGCCGCGAAGGTGAGGGAACGCGCACGCGCATTGAAATTCCGGAGCTTGTGCCCACATCGTCCGAGCCTTCCATCATTCTTCCCGCGACGAAAATATAAGTAGCACAGGCTTCAGCCTGTGGGGTTCTGCCAATGCGCTCAGACCGCTCGCGCCAGCCAAGATCAAATGGAACCCCACAGGCTGAAGCCCGTGCTACTAAACCCCTAGAAAATCAGCTTCAGGCCCAATTGGATTTGGCGTGGAAAAGTTGCGGTCGATGTGATGAGGCCGGCGGAAGGGCTAATTGCTGGAGGCGCACCCGGCGTAATCGAAAAAATAGTTGTACTGGGCGGGCCATAATTCGAGCGATTCAAGATGTTGAAGAACTCGGCGCGAAATTGCAGGTTGGTTTTTTCCGTGATGCCGGTGTTCTTGAAGAGCGAAAAGTCGACATCCGCCAGTCCCGGCCCGGTCAACGTTTCTCTCCCCAAGTTCCCGTAAGTCCCGGGCGTCGGCAATACGAAGGCGGCCGGATTGAACCATTGATTCGGATTTCCGGTCACGATCGATCCGGTAAAGGACGGATTGATCGAAGGCCGGTCCGGATTTCTGGTGTCGCCGTCGCCGGAGCGATTCGATCCAATTAGTGGAGTAAATGGGAAACCGGAGAGGAATGTTCCGATGCCGTTGAGTTGCCAACCGGAGACAAATTTGCTTTCCACGCGAGAGACGTCATTCAGCCAGCGCTGACTGTGGCCGAAGGGGAGTTCGTAACTGGCTGAAACGCTGGCCTGGCTGGCGGGATTCAACGCCGACGGGCCCCAGTCCCTCCGCAGATCGTTGCGGTCGAGGACCATTTGCGCCTGATTGTTGGCCTGCGCTCCGGTCAGCCCGGAATTGATATCCAGATTTTTCGACCAGGTATAGTTGCCGCGAAACTCAAGTCCCTTGCTGATGCGATGCGTTACGTCCACCTCCAGCGCGTTGTAGCTGCTGTTACCCTCGGTAAGCCAAAAAAATCCTGCCGAGAGAAAAGGGTTCGGCCGCTTTGTTCCAATGCCCGGGATGTATTCGGCGTTTTGCGCGACGTTTCCTTGCACGGCGCCGTTGCCTCCGGATTTGCAACCTGCCGCTAAGGTGCAAATTTGCGCGGGAATCGTATTGGGATCGACGCTAAGAAGTTCATGCACGCCGAAGGAGCCGATATAGGCGACGCGTAGCGAAGTGTTATGGCTCAGCTGCTGCTCCACCGTAAGATTCCATTCCTGAACGGCGGGCGTTTTCGGGTTCGCTTGTATTCCCACGGGTGCAAAAATCGTGCAGGGGGAGGGAACTCCCGGGCCGCAGGAGGGTGGGGGAGCCACTCCTGGAGTAAAGGGAAAATCAGGAATCTTGAATAGGGAAATGTTCGCAAACGAAGCAGAGCCATTAAAGGGCGTAATTGAATTCATCTGAAAAGCGAGATCGTCAATCAACGAGTAGTACGTTCCGTATCCGGCGCGGACGGCGGTCTTTCCATTTCCGAAGACATCCCAAGCGAGGCCGACGCGTGGGCTAAACAATCGAATAGCGTTATTCGCTGTGTAGGCCGAATTACCCACGAGGGGAGTCGTTACGAGCACGCCCTGGGAATTAGTAACGTAATTCGCAGCCCTGCCATTGGCTTCATTCCAGCCCGTGGTGAATTCCTGGCGGAGGCCGCCCTCGAGAGTCAAATTGCGCAGCACCTTGATCGAATCTTCGATGTACCACGCGCCAAAAAGGCTTCTCCAACCCAATTCCGTGTGGAGCGGCACGACTTGAAATGGAGTATTGCCAATCTGTCCCTGAAGAAAAGTCGTCAAGCTGGCAAACGTGGCCTGCCCTAGTTGGCGTGAAGCGCTGTCCTCGTTGTCCTGAAGCCGTTGAAACCAGACGCCCATACTGATTTGGTGCATTCCGTGACTGATCCGCAGGTCGTCTTGATACGTGAAAAGATTCCTGTGATTGGATACGCCTGCCGCGTTGTTTGGACCCGCGGAAGTGATCGTGCCGTTAGCGGTAGTGGTTGCTCCGCCCCCGACGACAATGCCTCCTGGGCCCGCCCCGGTCACGAACGAGAGATTGGCAGGGATTGAAGTCAGAGGGACTGATCCGAGCGCGAAGGAGGCTCGTGAAAATCCAACCGTGGCTGTATTGAGGATAGCAGGAGAAAAGACATGTGTTTCGGTCAGGCTCAGCACCTGCATGCGCAGCGGTGTGAACGATGCAAAGAGTGGATCGGCCAACGGAATCAGGCTCGTTCCGTCGTCGATCGTGTACGCGCTCGAAAGTGTATCCTTCTTTCCGACGTTGTAATCGACCCGGAGAGTTCCGAAATCCTCGCGGATGTGTTCGTTCGGATTGTAAAAGGCTTTCGCCGTCCCACTCGGAACGGAGGCCGGGGGATTGGCACAAGCTCCTGTCGAGGGAACCATCAATTCCGGGCCGTTGGGTTGCGGCCAAAAGAGCGACGCGTACTGCTCCATGGTTGTATTTGCATTCTTCACAGGTGTGGGAATGCCTGTGCAGGGATCTGGCAAGAAGCCCGCCCTTGCACCTTGCGTGGCATTGCCGTCCGGGACAACGCTCACACTGCTCACGTCCAAGGACTGACGAAACCCCTCAAAGTTGCCGAACAGAAACAAGCGATCTTTCTTGAGGGGCCCACCGGCTGCGCCTCCGAACTGATTT
>Ga0209517_10004033_pt1 | contig 19552 bp, 10 predicted proteins | sample PeaSoiMetSII2010_FD_187695 | JGI IMG/M metagenome (GOLD analysis project Ga0209517, IMG submission 187695) | Peat soil microbial communities from Weissenstadt, Germany - SII-2010 (SPAdes) (version 2) | ecosystem: Environmental > Terrestrial > Soil > Wetlands > Peat | place: Germany...
GTTCTCGAAGCGGGGGCCGCATCCCAGGAGCTTTCCCGAGGGCTGGTGTCGGCGCTGGGCTGGCTCACCTTTCCGCAGGCCGAGCCTCATATCAAACAGTTGTTAGCCTCACAGTCATCGGCCCTGCGACGGGTTGGAATTGCCGCGTCGGCAGTTCACCGGCAAAATCCCGGCTCGCCGCTGATGGCCGCGATTTCAAACGCCGATCCTCTACTTAGAAGTCGTGCGATCAAGGCGATGGGCGAACTCGGCTTAAGAACCTCGCTTTACGAGTTGCAGAAGTACCTGGCGGACGAAGATGATCAATGCCGCTTCTGGGCAACCTGGACTTCGGCTCTGCTCTCCCCTGAATCGAAGGCCATCACGATCCTGAGGTCGATCGCCGAATCGAAGCAACCCTATCGCGAGAAAGCGTTGCAGGTCGCCGTCCGCCGAATGGATGCGCCCGCCGCTAGCGCCTGGCGTGACAAGCTGGCCCAGGACGCCGAGCTGATTCGAATCGCAATCATCGCCGCGGGAGCATTCGGAGATCCGGCGAGCGTGCCGTGGCTGATCGATCACATGAAGACGCCGGAACTCGCTCGTGTGGCGGGCGAGGCATTCACGATGATCACCGGCGTCGATATTGCATACCAGGATCTGGATGCCGAGAAACCCGGGGACTTCGAGGCAGGGCCAACCGAGAATCCCGAAGATGAAAATGTCGATATGGACCCGGACGACAACCTTCCCTGGCCGGCACCGGAACTTATTGCGAAATGGTGGAGCGTGCACCAGGCCGAATTTCAAAACGGCGCCCGCTATCTGCTCGGCAAGCCTATTTCCGTGGAGTGGTGCCAGCAGGTTCTGCGGAGTGGCCGGCAACGCCAGCGGGCCGCCGTGGCACTGGAACTCGCCATCCGCGAACCGGGCCAGCCGCTCTTCAACGTGGCGGCGCCGGGCGTTCGCCAGCAACAGCTCCTCGGACTGCGCCGCTAGTTCTGAAGGATCTTCTGCCCCTTCATGGTGATGTTCTTGCTGGCCTTCACGTTGATTTCTCCGGACCCATTGATGGTGATGTCCTTACCCGAGATCGTGATGGTGCCATCCTTCTTCATGGTGATGCTCGCGTCGCCGGTTGTAAGAACGATCTGATCGCCCGCCGAGATATTCAGAGACTTGCCGACCGTGAGCGCATCATCCTTCCCGATGTCGGAACTCCGACTCTCGCCAACGGAAAGTGTTTGGTTCTTGGCAACAGTTGTGGACTGATTTGAGCCAATATCGATGGACTGATCCGACCCAACGGTAATGTTTTCGGCGGCTCCCACCGTGTGGGATCGGGCCGCTCCCACCGTAAGGGATTGCACTGCGCCCACGATAATTTCCTGGGCAGCTCCGACGGCTAGCATGTCATTGACCCCGACTGTCTTGGTCCGGTTCAACGCAATAGCGACCGTTTCATTCGCCCCCACGTTCTCGGTCCGGTTGCTTCCAATCGTGATGGTTTCATTACTGCCCACGTTCTCGGTCCGATTGCTTCCGATAGTGATCTGTTCGTTGACGCCGACGTTCTCAGTTCGATTATTGCCGATCGTGATCGTCTCGTTATGCCCGACCTGTTCGGTCCGATCGTGACCCACGGACACTACTTCATCGTGCTCGATTCTCTTGTGCTGGTCATACTGAGCATGGATATTGATCAGCTCAGTCCCTTTGGTATCGTCCATCGAGATTTCGTTGTACCCGCCGCTACCCTTGGTCGAATCGGACTTGAACCCGCTGATCACCTTCTTGGCCGGCAGCCCCCACGGGGGCATCTGTTCGGCATTGTAGACGCGCCCGACGATGAGCGGCTGGTCCGGATCGCCTTCCAGAAAGTCGACGATCACCTCTTGTCCAATGCGAGGAATGTGAATGCCTCCCCAGCTTTTACCGGCCCACGGCGAGGATACGCGAATCCAACACGAAGAGTCCTCGTTCTTCTTGCCCTCCCGGTCCCAGAAGAATTGCACCTTCACGCGGCTATACTTGTCGGTGTAAATTTCTTCTCCGCCCGGACCTACCACCACCGCGGTCTGGCAACCCTGTACGTTGGGTTTCGGGGTCAGCCGCAACGGGCGAAACGGAACTTCGGAGGGCACGCACTCAAATGTATTGGTATAGAAGAAGCCTTCGCCCGATCCACTGGTACTGTATGCCGCCCCCATCGAGCATTGATGATGGACCGAGGTCAGCATCCACTTCTTGTTCACATCCTTGCGGTAGTGGTCGGTGACTTCGACGATCGAGCCCGCGGTGAAGTTGCGGCAGCTCGACTTCCCGGAAGCGCGATTCTTGAACGCGACGGCCTCCTGGAGACGTGTCTTCGCAAGGGCGTCCCCGTCGCCCTTCTTCAGGTAGACTCCGGGGTAGTCGTAAATCTCATATTTCTTGCCTTCGTCCTTAACGTGCGCCATGAGACTGGTGCTGGGCGTCTCGAAATTGTAGTCGGTATGCGCCCAGGCGTTGGGACGGAACTCTTCCTCGAGGCGCCATTCCGTGATCAGATCCTCGTCGTACGAGATCCCCGGGCTGAAATCGCAACTTGCCTTGGGTTGGTTTGGGCAAGGATGGTGGGAAGAGCCGTCGTTCGCCAGGACCAGGATATGCTGCGTGCCGTCTTCGCTGTGTTCGAAGAAATAACAGATCCCTTCTTCCTCCATCAGCCTGGAGACGAAGTTGAAGTCGGTTTCCCGGTACTGTACGCAGTAATCGCGGCTGCGGAAGTGTCCTTTCAGACGGAACTCGTAGTCGCTGAAGCCCAAGTCGTCAAAAATCTTCTTGATGATATCGGGCGCGGTTTTTTTCTGAAAAATCCGGCAGTCCGCGGTCCGCGTCAGGAACCACAGCCAGGGAACCATTTCTGCCCGATAGTAGGTAAAGCGTTCGTCCCGGCTGCCTTGCGAGAACCGGCTGATAAATCCGTTGATGCCGCGCTCCCCGTCCACGGTTTCGATGTGGACCGTCACATTCTGTCCGACGATATCGTCAAACGATATTTCATCGTCCTCGGAAAGAAGCTCGAGCTGAAACCGAAAGAGTTGCGAAACGCCTTCCTGGCCGGAGAAGCTGCGAAGGAGAAGCGCGTCGGGTCCGAGGGGTGTATCGATCCTCAACCCTCGATCCGTTTGGGTGAATCCGACAGTCGCCATGCGCCCTCCTCGGAGTCTCCAGCCTCCACTACTTCAAAACTGTTTCAAATGTCCTGAACGTCGTCCGCCCGATGCCGTACAAGACATTGTATCCGAGTAAGGGAATAGTTGGCACCTTCTCCGCGATGACCACGGATTGGCCGTATTTTCAATGGCATCCATCACTTTTTTGCAGGGGAAGGCTTGGTCGGCGCCGCGGTCGGTGGCTTGGGATCCTCGAGTACCGTCCAACGAACCGTGAACGAATACTGTTGAGAAGTGCTTTGCTTGTTCGCGAGGGTAATCTGAAAAGAATTGCGCCCGGTGTCGTCTACGCTAGGGTAGGCAACGTCCATGGAGGGTGCGTCTTTCGCTTTCTCGTCTTTGGATTTTCCCTTGACTATCCCGAGGAGTCGGCCGCTGCGTTTCTCCTCGCCTCCGGTCGCCTCTCCGCCCTCCAGACTCGGAGTAAACTTAATGTGCGTGAAATCCGTGTTCCGGGGAGCGGGTTTGTTGAAATAAGCGTTCAGAACTGTAGGTTCTCCTCCCTTCACGGCCCGGCCGAAAAGGGCATTGTGCTTGAACGCGAATTCGCTCGTGCTATTTGCCGGAATCTCCGCAGTGACCTTGATCCAGCCTTCGGGTGCGGATGGATCGTATTCCTCGGCGTGTTTCAACTCAAAAGTTTTGTAGCCAATCAAAGGACTGATCTTGACTTTGTCGTCGGGCACTAGAAAACTTACCAGCTCCTCGTTCGCACCAGCGGCGCGCAGGACGTTGGCATTGGCTTCGCTGATCTCCAGGTCTTTGACTCCCCGGGCTTTTACCTCTTGCAGAAGGATGTCGTTATCGTGAGCCCGTTTCAGCAATGTGAGGAGCTCATCCAGAGTTAGCGGCGTTAGAAACTGTGCGCGGCACTTCTGACACACACGCACGGCGGTCATGAGCAGAGCTGCCATCTCAGCCGGATTCCGTTTCCCCTGGGCACCGGCGGCGAGAATCGCGCCTATCTGCTCGTTGGTGAGGTCGAAGTCGATACCGCGACGTCGGATCGCTTCTGTCAATTCCGTGACTTCGGCGAAGTCGGGGTTCGCCAGACCTCTGAGAAGCTCGTCGCGAGCGAAAGGCGATTCTGGCGGCGAGACTTGGCCGAGGGCGAAACTGGCCGAGAAAACTATGGAGAAACCAACCGCTAGGAGGGATGTCGGGATGTTCATTTTTTCTGCACCGGTAATCCGTTCTTTCGCCGATACTCCTCGGCTTCCTTTTGACGTCGCAGCTCTTCTTCGCTGGGTTGCGGTGGAGGCGGTGGCGTGGCTGACGCCCCATTGTCTGCGCCTTTCTCCTGGCCTTTCTGATCTCCCTTAGTCTGGTCAGTCTTGGTGTTCTTGACGCTTCCCGTGGTTCGCGGCGGGGGCAGGGCCAGGGAGACGTATACCACCGGCGGGCCGGCCGCCGAAGCCTGGAAATCGCCCAGCGGAAATCCGCCGTATTTCCACTTGAAACCGACGGTTTGGCCACTCGGTATCGAAATGGTGTCCTTGGAAGCCGCCGCTTCGGTCTGACCGGCCACGGTCTTGACGATACCGCCTTGAATGTTCACCGCCTGGTAGGTCAATGCAGACTGGCTGACGATGCCTACGATACCGAAAACTGCGCCTCGGACCATCGGGTCTTGCTTTACTGTGACCATGTTGCCGGTCACCTCAAATTCCACCTGGATCGAACTGGAGGCCATTTCCCAAGAAATCGTGTGGGTTCCCGTAGGCCACTGAGTGGCGAACTCGCCGGCGCCACCGCCAGGTTGGTCCATACCATCAACCTTCAATATCCCAGACGCGGGAACTTTGATCTTCACATTCGCTGGAAGCACTCGCCATTGGACGTCAATCGACTTCTCGGAATCCGTGTCCGGATTGACCGCGAAGCCGATTAAGACCGGCTCAAAGCCCGCTCTGGACGCCGTTAGGGTGTAGCTGCCGGGTTTCAATCCGGCCTCCGGGTTTTCTACCTGCGTACCAGTGCTGTCCTCGGTCACCCGAAATTCCCCGGGCGCCGCGCCATTCACATGAAGGGGAATCGATATCGAAGCACGCTTTAGGGCCTGGTCCTCTGCGCTCCGTTTGCTCAGGTATCGATTTACTCCCCATATCAGGAATGCTACGGCGAGGAACGTGACTCCGGCCCACACCCATTTCGGCGGCACGAAGACCGTCTTCCCGCCACTCCCGCCTTTCGCGGAAAGCCCGGTCTGGGGCGGTTTCGGCGGAGCTGGTGACTCGGGCGCATCCTTTTGGGACGCAGCCGGAGTCGGAATGAGGGGAATCGTCAAAGCGACAGTTTCCGCTTGCTGTTTTTGCCGAACTCGCTCTTCTATGGCCGTGAGCGGCTCTCGAAAATCGGCGTCGCCCTCGTATCTCGTGAATATCTGGGATCGATCCAGTATCGACTCCAGTTTTTTGGGGTCGCTGGTCTCTTTGGATTCCTTGACGAGCTCATTCAGCTCCGTCCAATCCCGAGCCCGAAGCTTGGCTCGCTCCTCCGTCGACAAATTCTGGCTCAGCGCGGTCCGGAGCTTCACCAGCCGCGGGTCGCGCGTGTAGGTAGACAGGGTCTTGTCCAGTTCCGTGATAGCGTCTGCGATATTGCCTTGAGCCTGGAGTTCCCGGGCCCTGGACAGTGCCGAGGAAACTTCCTCGTCTTGACACTTGTCGCGCAGGAGGGTGCTCAAATTCCTGGCCAGTGGCTGGCCCGAATCGAGCTCCAGCGCTTCCTGAATCAAAGGTTCAGCGGCGCGCCAGTCTTGGTCCAGATACGTGGAGGCCTGCTTCAAGAGAAACTCCACAAGCTGGTTTCGTATAGCGGAATTATGGGCGTCCGACTTAAAGGCCTCTCGCATGAGCGCGAGACCTTCCGGGGCGCTCCCCGCTTCGTACAATTCTTTCCCCCGAGCGGCCGTGGCTTTGGCATCGGATGTTCGTTGTTGGGATTGCTGGACCTGCTGTTGAAGAGCCAGAAGCTCCGGGTCATTCGGGAACTCGGCCAGCGCATCCGTCGTGAGTGCGGCTGCCTTCACGTAGCTGTGAACCGCGAGCGCTTGTTCAATTTGCGCGACCCAGTGCTGCTTCGAGTCGGCCCGGGCCTGCAGCTCGCGCCTCTTTTTCAGCCGGTCGATCTCGATCTCCAGGCCGGGATGTTGAGGGTAAATGTTGCGCAGGATCTCCCACTGGCCAAGGGCATCTGAAAACTGCCGGCCCTCCTCCAACATTCGGGCGCGGCCCACGAGTGAGTTCACCTTGTCCCGCCGCGCTCGAACTTGCCGCACGGATTGCTCAAAACGTTGCTCCGACGGGTACTTTTTCTGCGCTTCCTCCAGAAGCGCGACCTTACGGTCGAGATCGGGTTCGGCTGCGACCTCCTTGTCGACCCTGGCGATATAGGCGAAGATTTCCTGCCGTTGGGCTTGTTCCACGTCATCGCGCAGGACGCCAAACACAACGTTGTTGGGATAGTTGGCGAGAACCGCGTCGCACGTTGAGAGCGCCCCGGTGAAGTTCCCTTCGCTCAGGTAACGACGGGCTTCGGCCTCCTGAGACGATAGCTGATCGCGCTTGGAACAGACTTCCTCGTAAAAGCGCTGATATTCGGCGCCTTGCTCGGGAGAGGTGCTGTAGGCAGCGCGACGGTCTAAATCCAGCACACGGGACATTTTGTTGAGAGCCGAGTCGATATCTCCGCGGTGATACGCATCGACAGCGGACTTGTACGCTTGTTGCTTTTCATTCCGCAGCCTGACGTATTCCTGTTCCCGCCGCTCGACTTCCGCGAGCAGCGCATTCGCTCTACTCTCTTTAGGCCGGATATCGAGCACCTTTTGGAGTGCCTGGCGCGCGTGTGAGTACGCGTGGTTCTCCATGTGCTGATGGGCCAGCCGGAACCATTCCTCGATCTGCGTTCCGCTCCGCTTGCCCTCGATAGCGCCTTTGAGCGTAAAGGCTTCGGTATTGGCGGAGTCGAGATCCAGGACTTCCTGGACCTTCTGCAGCGCCCGGAGGTACTCTTCCTCTTCGAAGCGCTTGCGAGCTGTTTCCAGCAGTTGCTTGACGGTCTTGACGCGCCGGATCTCTTCGATCTCTTTATGCAGCGCACTGATTTCCGGAGTCAAGTAGCTTTGCGACTGCAGTTCGCTTAGAATCTCGGCGGCATCGTCCACGTCGCCGGCGTCGAAAGACTTGCGTGCGCGCTCCAGGCGGGGAGTGATTCGCGCCGGATCGAAAACCTCAATCGCTTCACCCCGCATCGCTTTTTGGAGAGAATCCGAAAATTCGCGGACGCCCGAAAACCTGAAAAAAGGTTCTTTGGCAAGCGCCTTATGTATGACCTGACTGATGGCAGGGTTGACGACCGGATTGAACTCCGAAACAGGCGGCGGCGTATAGCGCAGGATGGCCTGGGCCAAGTCCTCCTCGCCAGCGACGCCAAAAGGGTGACGGCGAGCGAGCATTTCATAGGCAACAACAGCCAATGAAAACTGATCCGCAAGAGGCGTGGGTTGCTTGCGCTGGATTTGCTCGGGCGCCATGTAAAGCAAGGTGCCCTTGAGACCGGTGGCGGATCGCTGGTCGGTCAAGTGGGCCACGCCGAAATCGATGATCTTGACCGAATCATCCTCCAGCACGAAGAGATTACTAGGTTTAAGGTCGCGGTGCACCAGGTTGTGCTCGTGCGCCGCCTGCAGACCCCGGCAGGCCTGGCTGATCATCTGGATGGACCGCTCCACAGTGAGCCGGGGACTTGAGGTCCTTATCAGTTCCTGGAGCGTTACGCCATGCAAGAGCGGCATAACAAAATAAGGCCGTCTTGTGCCCGCTTCTTCCACTTCGCCGACGTCGAAGATCTCGACGATATTGGGATGGCTCATGCTCGCCAGAACGGCACATTCCCGCTTAAAGAGCTCGAGGACCAGTTGATCTTGCGGGTCCCGGATGGTTTTGATCGTGACTTCCCGGTTCATGACCGGATCGAAGCCTCGATACACGACACCCATCCCTCCTTCACCGAGGATGTCGCGAATCTCGTACCGTCCGGCTGACTTCATTTGCTGGTCTATAAATCATACAGGACTCCAAAGGCTTGTGGAAGCTTACCCGAGGCCTATGGGGGCTAACGGTACTGGTACAGGAAGGCCCATATTTTCCAATGGTTTACCGCAGGCCTTCTCGGGATATCCACAGGACAACGCAGGCGGGACAGACGGCGTTAGAATAGTATCTCGCCTTCTCGCTATTAAAGGAGACTGATGAGCGAAGCGAGCGACCCAGTGACCAACACTCCTGTCGGCCCGCCGGCAGGCTCCGGAGTGCTGGTACCGGTTCTTGCAGGTGCGATGTTGGCGCTGATGGCGGCGTCCCTTTATCTCTTCTACCAGCTCAACCAGGTGCGCCATGATCTGGACCAGGTCCGCACTGAATCGGGCCGGCTATCCGGTGAACTGGCCCACACACGAAGTCAATTGCTGGCTGAGATCGCAAGGGCGTACGAAGCGTCGACGGCTTCGACGCAGACCAGCAAGAGCGACGTCGATCTGTTGAAGTCGGAGCTTCAGGCCGCTCGAAAGCAATCACGCACGCTGGTGGGCGAAGCTCAGCTCGATGCGAATAAACGCGCTGAGGATCTGGCGGCGAGGCTCGAAAGGCTGCAACAGGAGCAAGCCCAGAAACTGACAGCCGTGAACGACGCTGTGTCCCAAGTGCGGACCGATGCCGATGCGACCAAGACGCGCGTGGGTGAGGTATCCAGCGAGGTCGGCACTGTGAAGACAGAGCTGACGGCCACGAGGTCCGAACTTCAAAAGACGATTTCCGAGCTGAAAAGCGCCACGGGCGACCTGGGAGTACAAAGTGGCTTGATCGCCACGAATGCCAAGGAATTAGCCGCCTTGAAGTCGCTCAACGAGCGCAACTACACTGAGTTCAGTCTGCCGAAGGACAAAAATCCCCGCAAAGTGGGCGACATCCAGATCCGGCTAACAGCCGCTGATCCGAAGAAAAACCGCTACAGCATAGAAGTGACCGCCGACGATCAAAAGGTCCAAAAGAAGGACAAAACGTCAAACGAACCCGTACAGTTCATTCTCAGCCGCGCGGCGCAGCCATATGAGCTGGTGGTGAACGAAATCAAGAAGGACGAGATCACCGGCTACCTTTCGGCGCCAAAAGTGGTGTCGCCCCGAAAGTGACCAGTCGAACCGATATACTCGATCCTTGACTGAGCACGAAGATCTCTTGCGGGAGGCGTTGGATCACCATCGTGCCGGACGCCTGCGAGAGGCCAGCGGGCTTTACCAGGAGATCCTGGAAGCCGCGCCCGATCATGTCGACGCCTTGTACCTGCTTGGAGCAATCGCTCAGCAGACCGGCCAATCCGCGCAAGCCGTCGAGCTGATTCGCCGGGCTCTGGCGGTCGTGCCGGATCAGGCGAGATGTCATAAGATCCTGGGACTTGCCCAGATCGCGCTGGGGATGCCCGACGAGGCGGAGGCCAGTTTCCAGCGCGCCACTGCTCTCGACGATTCCCCCGACGGTTACAACAGCCTGGGCGTTCTTTGGACAGAGCAGGAGCGTCTCGACGAAGCGATCGCGGCGTTCCAGCAAGCCCTGACGCGGGATCCCGCTTACGCCGCCGCGCACTACAATCTCGGCAACGCTCACCGCGCAAAAGGGGAAATCGGAACAGCCGCCGAATGTTTTCGCCGTGCTGTGGACAACGACCCCGAATACGGGCGCGCACTCGCCGCTCTCGGTCAAGCCCTCCAGCAATTGGCGCGGACCGAAGAAGCCGTCCCATTCTTGAGAAGGGCCGCTGTTTTGTTGCCCGATGACGCGGACTTGCACTGCGACTTGGGTAACGCCCTGCAGACACTCGGGCAGCTTCCGCGCGCGACCGCCGCATACCAGCGATCGCTCGAACTCAATCCGGAATTATCTCGCGCGTGGTACGCGGCCGGATGCGCGGAAAGCTCGCGCAAGGATTACGTGCCGGCCATTGCCTGCTTCCGGAGAGCGTTGGAGATTCATCCGGATTGGCCGGCGGCTCAACACAATCTCGGACAGGCCCTGTTCAAGCTGGGGCAGGTGGACGAAGCGCTGGACCTGTTTCGCCAGGCGTCCGCCGGAGACAGTCCGGCATTATCGCAAGCGGCCATTGCCGTGATCATCCCCGGAAGTCCGTCCAGCGATAACCAAGCCATACTCGATGCGCGGCGCAGCTTCGCGGAAACCCATCTTCCCCCGCGGCGGACCACCGGACACTCGTCCCGCGGCGCGCAAAACGCGGATCGACCGATGCGCATCGGCTACGTCTCCTCCTTCTTTCAAGATCACAACTGGATGAAGCCGGTCTGGGGCTTGATCAATCATCACGATCGGCGGCGCTTCGAGGTTCACCTCTTCTCCGATGCACCTGCGTCCAAGATCCAGCATGGTTATCGCTCTCACCCGCAAGACCGGTTCCATGACACCACCGGACTCTCCAACGAAGCGCTTGCCCAACGGATCGAGCATGCGGAGATCGACGTGCTGGTCGACCTGAATGGCTACAGTGACATGCGGCGGTTGCCGCTATTCACGCTGCGGCCGGCTCCGGTCGTGGTGGGGTGGTTCAACATGTACGCCACCACCGGCATGGCGAGCTACGACTACCTGATCGGCGACAGTCAAGTGATTCCGCCGGAAGAAGAGAAGTTTTATTGTGAAAAGATTGTGCGGGTACCGGGAAGCTATCTGACCTTCGAGGTGACCTATCCCGTGCCCCCCGTGGCGGACGCGCCGTGCCTGACCAAGGGAGCGATTACCTTCGGTTCCCTGACGTCGCAATATAAGATCACGGACCAAGTGATCGGGGCATGGAGCCGTATTCTCCACCAGGTTCCCGATAGTTCTCTGATCTTGAGGAATGGAGCGCTTGGCTCGCCGAGCGCCCGGCAGTTCGTGCATGGCCTCTTCGAGCGGCACCATGTCTCTTCCGAAAGAGTCCGCTTAGACGGCCCCGCGGATCACTATCGGTTCCTGGAAACATACGGCGAGATCGATATCGCACTGGATACCTTCCCCTATAATGGCGGCACAACCACTACAGAGGCCGTCTGGCAGGGGGTCCCCGTGGTCACTTTCTCTGGAGATCGCTGGGTTTCGCGAACTAGCGCTTCCATCCTGCAGGCGGCTGGTCTCGGTGAGTTGGTGGGCCAAGGATTCGAAGACTACCTGTCGCTGGCGATCAGCCTGGCGGATTCCCGGGACCGTTTAGTGGGTCTTCGACGCAACATGCGGTCGCGACTCCGGGACTCTCCGGCCTGCGACACACAGAGCTTCGCTCGGAACATGGAGAGGATCTACACCATCCTTGTTCCCGGGCATCAGGGTCCGGGGGCGCTTGGGGATGGAGTTCATACTTAACGATCGTGTCGCCGCGTTCTTCCCTGATGCCAGCCAGGGCAAATAAGAAAGAATGTCGTCTGACCCCTTTTAGGGGCGGGGCTTCCAGCGGTACCCGTCTTCGAACTCGATTCCCAAGACGTAACCGGAGGCACTCGCCATGCAATGGGTCACCCTGCCGACCAACTCCTGGTCTTGGTAGCCGAGAGAGAGTATGGTCCCGACTTTCACGGGATGCTGGTTGCGTACCGAAGCGCCCGAGCGGGAAATGTCCGCCAGGTCCGCGGGACCCTGCTGTTTTTGGCCAGTTTGATCCGTCCAGGACAGCAGTACGGTATCCGCGACCGGGACCCGGACGTCAAAACGCCTGTCGTTCATACCAAACGTCCTATCGGCGGGGACGCGCGAATTAATTAGGGGGCGTCAGGCCCGACGGTTCAGCCGGTGACCACCCGTGGGCAGCTGACCATATATCGTTACCAGACGCCGGCTGATCAGTCTGGAACGGGTCAAAGCAGAGGAGAAAGTTGGCGCTACCCGTGCACTATCAGACCAACGAGGTCGCCCATGCCTGTGCAATACCACGATCCTGCCCTATCCGAGGACGCCGCCAGCACGGTGGATGTCGTCCCGGCCGATGTCGTTACGGAGGTCCGGCGCGAAGCCGCGTTGCTCAAAACCGGGGCGCTGCAGAACGCGATTTTTAATAGCGCGAATTTCTCGAGCATCGCTACCGACGAGAGAGGCGTCATTCAACTCTTCAACGTCGGCGCCGAGCGCATGCTGGGCTACGCGGCCATCGAGGTGGTGGACAAGATCACCCCCGCCGACATTTCCGATCCGCAGGAAGTGATCGCGCGCGCCAAGGAACTGAGCGTCGAGCTGGCAACCCCCATTACACCGGGATTCGAGGCGCTGGTCTTCAAGGCCTCGCGTGGCATCGAAGACATCTACGAGCTGACCTACATCCGCAAAGACGGCAGCCGTTTCCCGGCGGTGGTGTCGGTCACGGCGCTGCGCGACGATCTGGGCGGGATCATCGGCTACCTGTTGATCGGCACCGACAATACCGCGCGAAAGCAAGCCGAAGAGGCGCTGTTGAAAGCGGGCGCCCTGCAGAGCGCCATCTTCAACAGCGAAAACTTCTCGAGCATCGCCACCGACGAGAAAGGCGTCATTCAATTATTCAATGTGGGCGCCGAGCGCATGCTGGGCTACACGGCAATCGAAGTGGTGGACCGAATCACCCCCGCCGACATTTCCGATCCGCAGGAGGTGATCGCGAGAGCCAACGCCTTGAGCCACGAGCTCGCCACCACCATCACGCCGGGCTTCGACGCGCTGGCGTTTAAGGCCTCGCGCGGCATCGAAGACATTTACGAGCTGACTTACATCCGCAAAGACGGCAGCCGTTTTCCGGCGGTGGTGTCGGTCACGGCGCTGCGCGACGCGCAAGGTGCAATCATCGGCTATTTGTTGATCGGCACCGATAATACCGCGCGCAAGCAGGTGGAAGCCGAGCAGAAGCAGCTCGATCAGCGCCTGCGCGACCAGCAGTTCTACACCCGCTCGCTCATCGAATCCAACATCGACGCGTTGATGACCACCGACCCCGCCGGCATCATCACCGACGTCAACAAGCAAATGGAGGCGCTCACCGGTTGCACGCGGGATGAGCTGATCGGCGCGCCGTTCAAGAACTATTTCACCGATCCGGACCGGGCCGAGGCGGGCATCAAGCGGGTATTGAGCGGCAGCAAGGTCACCGACTACGAGCTTACGGCGCGCGCGAGAGATGGCAAAGAGACCGTGGTTTCCTACAACGCGACTACTTTCCACGATCGCGACCGGAAGCTTCAGGGCGTATTCGCGGCGGCGCGCGACGTCACGGAACGCAAACGCTTTGAGCGCACGTTGCAGGAAAACAACGTCGAATTGGAGCGAGCCAAAGCCGTGTCGGAAAAGGCTAACCTCGCGAAATCGGATTTCCTGTCGAGCATGAGCCATGAGCTGCGCTCGCCGCTCAACGCGATTCTTGGTTTCGCCCAGCTCATCAACTCCGAGTCGCCGCCACCAACGCCCTCCCAGACGGCCAGCATCGACCAGATTCTCCACGCGGGGTGGTATTTGTTGCAGTTGATCAACGAAAGTTTGGATCTCGCGCAGATCGAGTCCGGCAAGCTGGCGCTGTCCAGGGAACCGACGTCGCTGGCCGAAGTCATGCTGGAATGCCAGGCCATGATCGAGCCGCAGGGGCAAAAACGCGGTATTAAAATGACCTTCCCTCCGTCCGGCTGCGCGTACTACGTGGATGCCGACCGGACCCGGCTGAAGCAGGTTCTCATTAATCTCCTTTCCAACGCCATCAAGTACAACCAGGCGAATGGAACTGTAGTGGTGGAATGCACCAAGACTGCCCCTACGCGCATTCGCGTCAGCGTAAGGGACAGCGGCGCGGGATTGCCTCCGGACATGCTGCGGCAGCTATTTCAGCCGTTCAACCGTCTCGGACAAGAGCGGAGCACGGAGGAAGGGACAGGCATCGGCCTGGTAATGAGCAAGCGGCTGGTGGAACTGATGGGAGGCGTAATTGGCGTCGAAAGCACCGTCGGTTTCGGTAGTGTGTTCTGGTTTGAGCTGAACTCGACAGCCGAGCCGAAACTTGGAGTGGATACGACCCAGCCCACGGCGATTGCGCAGGCGCCGGTCCGGGACGGCGCACCACTGCGGACACTGCTGTACGTAGAGGACAACCCGGCCAATCTGAAGCTGGTCGAGCAACTCATTGCGCGGCGTCCGGATATGCGACTGCTGAGCGCGAGAGACGGAAATACGGGCATCGAACTGGCCCGCGCCAACCAGCCGGAGGTGATCCTTATGGACATCAATCTTCCCGGCATCAGCGGCATCGAAGCTCTGAAGATCCTTCGCGAGGATCCGGCCACAGCGCACATCCCCGTGATTGCTCTTAGTGCAAACGCGATGCCTCGCGACATCGAGAAGGGTCTGCAGGCTGGATTCTTCCGGTATCTGACCAAGCCAATCAAGGTCAATGAGTTCATGGACACTCTGGAAGTGGCGCTGAAATTCGCTGCGCAAAAGGTCGTTCATAGCAACTAAGTCCATGGTCAGCGCAGCCGATATTCTCAACGCCAAAATTCTGGTGGTGGACGATAAGGACGCCAATGTCCGGCTGATCGAGGGCATGCTGCGCGTCGCCGGCTATACTGCCGTCGAGTCCACGACTGATCCGAATAAGGTGTGCGAACTTTACCGCCGGAACCGCTACAGCCTGATCCTGCTGGATCTCCAAATGCCTGGCATGGACGGATTCCAGGTGATGGAAGGGTTGAAGGAAATCGAAGGAGACGGCTATCTTCCGATCCTGGTGATCACGGCGCAGCCGGGTCACAAGCTGCGCGCGCTCGAAGCCGGCGCGAAGGATTTCGTCAGCAAACCGTTCGATCTGGCCGAGCTAAAAGCGCGTGTTCGCAATATTCTGGAAGTGCGCCTGTTGCATTTGCGGGCGAAAAACCACAGCCGCGTGCTGGAGGAGACGGTGCGGGAACTGGAGGCAAGCCGCGAGGTGATTCGGCTTAAGACCTTGGAGGAGCAAAAGCAGCGCGAGCGCGAATTAGTGTTAGCGCAGGAAACTCAGGAAAGCCTGCTGCCCCGTTGCCTGCCCCAGTTCGAGAATTTTCGCATCCATGCGTTCAACAATCCCACACGCTATGTGGGAGGCGACTTCTACGACTTCCTGCAACTGAGCACCGGGGAATGGATGGGGGTTCTGGCGGATGTCTCCGGCAAGGGGATGTCCGCGGCGCTGTTGAGTTCGATGGTGCTGGGCGCTCTCAGCATGGAGTTTCACGCGGGGACCGAACCGCAGGAGGTCTTGAACCGGGTCAACCGTCTCCTTTGTGAGAAATCTCTGTCCTACCAGTTCGTGACGCTCTTTCTTTTCCTCCTGAGCCCGGATGGAAGCGGACGATTCATCAGCGCGGGACACAATCCAGCCTACTTATTCCGTTCCGCCACCGGAAAGATCGAACACCTGGTCTCCGACCTTTTTGTCCTGGGGATGTTCGAGTCCTCGACGTACCAATCGTGCCCGCTCCGGCTCTCCGAAGGAGACATGCTGGTGGTATTTTCCGACGGCCTCACGGACGCTCAGAATCAGCAGGAGGAAATGTTCGGCGAGGAACGACTGTTGAAACTGATTCAGCAAGCAGCCCCGTCGGGAAGTCATGCGTTGGAGCAGACGCTCCTGAAATCCATCGAGGAATTCACTCAGGGAATGCCGCAAACTGACGACATCACTTTCGTGGTCGTTGAGAAATGGCAGTAAGGAAATAAGGCTCAGTCTACTTCTTCGGCCAGACGACGCCTTGGTCCTTCTTGGTGACTGCCGCTAAGCCCTTGTACACGAACTTCTGTACACGCTGTCCCCGGTAGGTTTCGGTGGTGAAGATGTTGCCCTTCGAATCCGTGGCGATGCTGTGGACGGCGTAGAACTGGCCGGGCTGGCGGCCGCCGTCGCCGAAACTGGTTAGGATTTCGAGCGTGTCGCGCAGCATGATGTAGATCTTCTCGTTCGCGCCATCCACCAGATACATGTACTTCTGCTGCGGATCCTTGGAGAAGGCGATATCCCACGCGGAACCATCGCCGAGCGTGTTCTTGGCGATGAAGGTTTCCTTGACGAAGGTCCCGTCCGGTTTGAACACCTGGATCCGGTCGTTGACGCGATCGCAGACGTAAAGCATGTTATCGACGGAAAGCTCGGCGCAGTGGACCGGGTTGCGGAACTGCTGCGCGGGCGGAGCATCGGGACGATAGGGTCCCAGATTCGTATCGTCCGGCTTGTTGCCGTACGCGCCCCAGTGGCGCTTGTACTTGCCGGTATCGGCGTCGAACACGATCACGCGCTTGTTACCGTAGCCGTCGGCGATGTACAGCTCATTGGTCTTGGGGTCGACAAAGATCTTGGCGGGCAGGCCCAGGTTCTCAATATCGTTGCTGCCCTGGCTGGCGCCGGGCTTGCCGATCGCCATCAGGAATTTCCCTTCCTGCGTGAACTTCAGCACCATGCTGTCGTGATAGCGGGGCGGCCCGCCAGGAGCGGCTTTTGCCTTCGCTGCCTGCTTGGCTTGAGCGGCCGCGGCCCCAGGTGCAGCATTGCCCGCAGTCTCAGCCGTGGCCGGCGCGTTGGCCGTGCGGCCGTTGCCGCCGATCCACACGTTGCCCTTGTAGTCGACCGTAATCCCGTGGTTCGAGGCTGGCCACTCATACCCAGGGCCATCCTCACCTCCCCAACTGGTTAGAAGATTTCCTTCTTCGTCAAACTCGAGAATCGCGGGCGCGGGCTTGCAACATTCGGCGCGATTAGTCGCCGCGTATGTTTCCATCGCCTCCAGCGAGCCGGCGCGATGAATGATCCAGATGTGATCCTTGCTATCCACCGACACGCCGATGGTGTTGCCCTGAATCCAGTGGTTCGGCAGCGGCTTGGGCCACATCGGGTCGACCTCGAACCTGGGCGCCTGGACGCCCGAGGCTTCGACGGTGGCTTTTTTCTCGAGCCACGCAGAGCCGACTCCGAGTGCCGTGACCACTGCGACGAATGCAAGACCGATACCAAGATTACGTTTCATGTTGGGCTGATGCTATCACCCCGCAAACTGCGGAGTCAACCTATCGACAGGTATAACGCCAGGTATAACGACAGGTAAGAGTGTGATCTAATGATTGGTCATGAAATACGCCGCGATTCTTGTGGTGAGCTTTGTAATGTTGGGGACGAGCGTCTTCGCGCAGGACAACTCGAAACCCAATCCCTATCGGACCATCGAGAACTGGGCCAAGCTGCCGGACGGAAGATCGTGGGGTTCGACCAGCGCCGTCGATATCGATCGCGATGGCAGGACGGTTTGGGTCGCCGAACGATGCGGGGCGAATAGTTGCGCCGGCAAGACTGACGATCCCATTCTGCACTTCGATGCTTCGGGAAAACTTATCAAGAGCTTCGGCTCGGGCATGTTTCTTTTCCCGCACGGGATCGCGGTGGACAAGGACGACAACATATGGATCACGGACGGCCAGTCGGCGAATGGCAAGGGATTTACGGTCGTCAAGTTCAGCCCGGATGGCAAGGTTCTGATGACTCTCGACTACGCCTTTAATCAGCCTAATGATGTCGCGATCGCGCCCAACGGCGACATTTTTGTCGCAGAGGGGCATACGCCCATGATGGGCTCGGCGCAGATTTTGAAGTTCAACAAGGATGGGAAGTTCCTCATGAAATGGGGAAAGCACGGATCGGGGCCAGGCGAATTCGAGGTGCCGCATGCACTGGCGTTCGATTCCCGGGGACGATTGTTCGTCGGCGACCGCGCGAATAATCGCATCCAGATCTTCGATCAGGACGGGAAGTTTCTTGACCAGTGGAAACAATTCTCGCGGCCGAGCGGGCTCTATATCGACAAGAACGACATTCTCTACGTCACCGACTCGGAGTCGACCGACAAGGAAGGCTATGGGTACAACCCGGGTTGGAAGCGGGGCATCCGCATCGGCAGCGCGAAAGACGGCGTAGTGACCGCTTTCATTCCGGATCCCTTGGTTGTGACCGGCGCTCTTCCGGCCACCAGCATTTCCGAAGGAGTCGCGGCGGATGTGGATGGCGTGATTTACGGCGCAGAGGTTGGCTCGAAGTCGCTCAAGCGGTACGTTAAGGCTGGGAAGTAGCGGCGCCGCTCAGGAAGAGTGCGGCGAGCAAGCGGCCGATTTGATGGGGGGACAAGGGTCCGCCGCGGCGATACCACACGGTCACGCGGTTCATGATCCCGAGCAGAGCGAGGCAGAGGTACTTGACCTCGATGTCCTGGCGCAAGACTCCGGCGTCCCGCGCCTCCTGCAAAACCGAGCGCACCAGATTCTCATAGGTGTCGCGCAGTTTCATGATCTGCCCGAACCGCTGCTCAGAGAGCGCGTGCATTTCCGTGAAGGTAGTGGAATGCTCGGCCGCATCCCGCAGAAGACTCTCGATGTGACTGCAGATCAGTGTTTGCACGCGATCCAGAGGGTCGGAGCTGTCTCGAATCGCGGTCTCTACGTCCGTCCGAATCTGCGTCAGGGAGGACTGGCAAATGAGGAAGAGCAGATCCTCTTTGCTTTCGACGTGGTAGTACAACGTGGCTTTCTGAATGCCCAGAAGCTCCGCGACTTCACGCGTGCTGGTGGCCGCATAGCCCTTGCGCGAGAAGAGTTCGACGGCGGCATCGAGTGCGCGCGAGAGTGCGGGATTATCCGGCGCTAACGGCGTCTTGCGGGCGCGTGCCGGCGGTTTCTTTTCACTGGCGCCGAGGTCGGGAAGCACCAGCCGGGAGCGAACGCCGCGTGCAGCCGCTCCGTCGAGGTACACCTTGGTGAAAATCTCCGCGAGCTGATCCTCGTTGAGTCCTTTGTCTTTGCGGAACCACAGCGTGGCATGGTTCAGGATGCTCATCAACTCGAGGTTCAGATACTTGGCCGGTACATCGTTTCGTAGGGCTCCGGCTGTTTGGGCGTATTCCAGCGTGGAACGCGAGAAATGCTCGTACTGGTCGCGCAACGCCAGTACTTCCTTGCGGTGACGCGCGTTAAGCGAGCGCAGCTCCGATAACTGGGTTACGTTGCGCTGCTGATACCGCAACAAAGTGGCGAGGTGAGCGCGGATGAATAATCGGATCCGCTCGCGGGGACATTCCTCTTGATCCACTTTCGCGGGCAAGTCCAGGAAGGGCTCGAGCGAGGAGACGCAGATGCGATAGAGTAAGTCCTCTTTGCTGGCGATGTGGTGGTAGAGCGATGCTTGCTGAATGCCGAGCGCGGCGGCGATTTCCCGGGTCGAAGTTGCGCCGTATCCCTGACGCCAGAACAGGGCAGCCGCCGTGTCGAATAGCCGTTCCGTGGTTGCGGCTTCCGGCG
>Ga0209517_10004034_pt1 | contig 19551 bp, 21 predicted proteins | sample PeaSoiMetSII2010_FD_187695 | JGI IMG/M metagenome (GOLD analysis project Ga0209517, IMG submission 187695) | Peat soil microbial communities from Weissenstadt, Germany - SII-2010 (SPAdes) (version 2) | ecosystem: Environmental > Terrestrial > Soil > Wetlands > Peat | place: Germany...
CACGTGCCGGCAGCAATTGCGGCGCACGAACCCGCGAATGACAAGGTTGAAGTCCGCGCCTATGTCAACGATACCTGCATCATCGCGGATGAACCCTATTTCATCCCCGTTACTGCGAATAAGGACGCTTCGGATCAGGCAAAATTTTTGCCGCTGCTCGGCATCGTGGTGGGCAAACTGGCCGAATTATTCATCAATCACGAGCTACAGGGATCTGCGGACCGCATAAAAGCCCGTGCGGCCCGGAAGGACACTCACTACGGAGTGCGCAAGCAAATGAATCTTTATCGGGCCACTTTCGAACCCGCGCCCGATCTCGGCATCAACGCCACGCTGGGCTGCATGACCATCGTGGCCGCGGCCAAGTTCAAGCCCGAGCCCGCGGACTGCACGGCGGAGTATCACCCTAAGGAACTGGCGCGCGAAACCATGGGGCTGCCGCAGAGCGAGTGGAAGACCTCGAGAACCGACGACTCCACCGAAAATCAGCTGCGACGCGCCAATATTTGCGTCGTCGATAAGGCGCATGCCGTGTATGAGTCGCGTTTCGAATTCTCCACGGACGGCACCGCCTATCGGCTGAAAGATGCCGGCTACCGCATCGAATCACTGCTCACGACGCCGGACAAGGCGGCCTCGCGGACCACGATTTATACGCTCAAGATTTCCGATCCCGGTGCGACGGATCAAGCAGAGGTGTTGACCAGCGCTTGGGTCAGCATCGGCACCGTGACCGCAGGCTCGCACTCGAGCGGCAGCACATCGGACGCGGCGCCGTGGTTGCGTGTACCTCTGATGTCCGTCGAGGCCCGACGCAAATTTGACGACGATACGAAGATTCACCAACAAGTCATCGGGGAACTCGATGCGCTCAAGCGAGCGCTGACGCGTAATCGGCGGTTGCTCGCCGGCCTCGATCAGCGCATTGCCGCCGCCGGCCCCGATATCGCCGAGGGCTTGAAACAGGAACGACTACGGATCGCGGTTCAGGACCAGGAGCAAGCAGCAGAACTCGACGCGAGCAATGCCGAATACCAAGAGCTGCCCCGTACGCCCATGGAATTCATGCCGGTGACCATCGAAGTGGCGGTGACGGAAACGGAATCGGAGGACAAGGCGCGATTGGCGCTCGCCGACATCATTGGGAAAACGAGTGGCACAGTCGCCTCGTCGGTCGGCGGCTCGGCCACTGCGCTTCTTTCGAAGGCGGTGAACGGCGCTGACATCAAAACGGAGCCCGATTCAACGGACTCCGCAAGCGACTTGAACCGGGTGCGGGACCTCTACTTCGACGCCCTGGTGGACGCTCAAACCCACACATCCGGTGCCGCGCACGAGGAGTCACAGCGCGAGCTGGCTGCCGCAAAGCAAAAGTATAATGAAGCGAGGCGTTCTCTAGGTTTGGAGCAAATCAAATGAACCACAATCGCAGCATGCCGAAAATTATCCCGATCAGCGCGCTCGCACTCGCCTGCCTGCCCATTCTCCTGCACGGTGCCGAGCCCCCCGAGGAGGGCGCCAACGCCGTTCTGACGGATCAACAAATCGAGCAAGCACTCCATCCGGCCGCCACGACTCGTAGTTTCGTACCTCGCGGGTTGACGCGGCGTGACACGGCCGATGCGGGTCAATCCGTAAATCTCAATATTCCTTTCGAACACAACTCCAGTGAGCTGAAATCTCAGGCGTCCGCACAATTGACGCAGCTCGAGTCGGCGCTCAACTCGACGTCCCTTAGGTCCGATCGCTTCGTCGTGGCCGGGCACACCGACGCGAAAGGGAGCGCGCAATATAATAAACATCTGTCGCTGCGGCGCGCCGAAGCCGTGAAGCGCTATCTGGTGAGCAAGGGAGTCGATGCAACCCGGCTGGATACCGTTGGCTACGGGTCGGAGCAATTGTTGACGCCGGACCGACCCGAGGATCCGAGCAATCGTCGCGTGGAGATTCGGGACCTGGGCCGGCCGGCCCAATAGCGTCTGCGTTCCGAAGCGAACGTGGAGACGACTTCGTGGCGCGTGGCGTTGCTGAACGCCGCCTGCAGGCCCTATCTCAAGGCCGGCCCAGGCTTGTTCGCCTACTTCTTTGCGCGCGGCAAGCTCGGCGTTGATCCCATCTATTGCGCCCTGCTCGAGCGAGGACTGCTGGTAGGCAAATCGCACGTTCTGGATCTGGGCTGCGGTCAAGGCCTGCTGGCTGCATGGCTGCGAGCCGCAGCGCGCATGCACGAACGCGGAAGCTGGCCGGACGCGTGGCCGGCACCGCCGCGCCCGCAATCGTTTCGGGGCATTGAATTGATGGCCCCAGAGGTCAAGCGGGCGCGCCGCGCGCTCGGGTCCGATGTCGACATCGAGACTGGTGACATCCGCGATATCGAGTTCGGAGCGGTCGATGCGGTGGTGATGCTGGACGTGCTGCACTACCTAGCCCCGCAAGCGCAATGCGACGTATTGAATCGGATTCGTAAAGCGTTGCCCGTCGACGGTGGTCTATTGCTGCTGCGTGTTGGCGATGCCAATAGCGGACTGCGCTATCGTTATACTCGATGGGTCGACAAAATAGTGATGCTGCTGCGTGGCCACGCCTGGAAGACCCAGCATTACCGCAGCGTCGCCGAGTGGCAGTCGATCCTGCGGGAAACCGGCTTCGACACCGAAGTGCTACCGATGAGCCAAGGTACGCTGTTTGCCAACGTATTGCTGATCGCGCATGCGAGATAGCCGTCGCGGGCTCCGCCGCTACTTTCCCGGCTGATAAGTCACAAGGCTCGTGACGCTGTCGTCTCCGGTGATCGACTTGATGCGGCCATCCGGCGAATAAGCGAGCCGCGACACGGCGCTACGAATTGTCGAACAGAGCAGACGAAGACAGCGGGTTCCGGTGCGCAAAATCGGTGCCGGCCTGGCCGGACGCCGAAGTGTGGCTCGCGCAGATCGGCTAGGCTACTCGTCTCACCGCATGTACCACTGAACGTAGTCAGGCCCTTCTTGCACTTGATAGCCGTCCGGAATATCCAATTGCGATGCACTGGGCACCCCTTGTCGCATCGCCGTGAGCATGATCTCGGACACCACGCTGTCGTATTTATATTCACGGACGAGCAGCGGCAAGCCGCCTAGGCTCGCAAAGTCCGCCCACCAATCCGATAGACCAAACTCCACACCGAATGCAAAATCGGAACCCTGACGGAATTGACTCAGCGTTTTCATGCCGCTCAAGATGTCCGCACCGCCGGGCACCGTAGCCGTCGGCGCCACGCAGAGTTCCAGGCGTTTTGTACCGCTCTCGCGTTCCTCCCACACTCGGCAGGCGCGGCCGTCGACCGATTCAAAGCGCACGGTTACGCGGTATTCTCGGGTCACCGGCTGTCTCAGCCTATCGCTGACTGCTTTCATATCGGCAGCCTTTTGCTCCGCCGCAGCGCGTTCGTCCGGCGACGCGTTGGCGGCTGCGGCTTCGAGCTGCTGCACCGCGTCGGCGTAGTGGGCGGTCACCTGATTCAACGTCGCGTGCTTCAGAACATGAACCGTTCGTGACGGATTATCGATTACATACATCGTCCGGTCTTTGAACAGGTAGGCCATTTTTGCACTCTTGCCGCCGACGCGAACTTTGCCGTCCTCCACGAAGTACTGCGTGACCACAGGCGCGGCCGCCGGCGCCGCGAGTGCCATGTTGTTGTCATCGACCGGCCGGACGGCTACTTGATAGACGACGCCTGCGTTGGCCAACACGGGGAGCAAGCCGTAAACGATGAGCCATAGGCGTCGCATGGAGGACCTGAGTGTACAATTTCGAGGACAGAAGCGTTCAAGAAAACGCGGTCCTGCTTCACGCCGATCGTCGCGTCCGCACCGGCCCACTCAACGCCTAACTCAACGGTGAATCCGTGATGATTCGACCGCAGCCGCAGCTCTCGCCAGGACCATGCGTTTTGTTGCGTCCAGCGCCCGGTCGATCGCAGCGCGGCGATAATCCCACATCGGATCGAGCGGAGGCGGAACGATGACCATCGTCGTATTCGCCTCGAACAACAGCACCGAACCGTCGGCGCTGAGGCCAAAATCGACCCCCGCATAATCGAGCCCCAGAGTCTCAGCGATGCCCAACAGCGCGGCCATGGCCAACGGGCCCAAGACGGTCGGCATCGCCTCGAGAAAGCGGTGTTCCTCCGCGCGAAAGGCGGGCTCCGAGGCCATGGCCGCGCTGAAATAGTGGACCTTCCAGTCGGCCGATATCGCCAAATGCAGCGGATAGAGGTTGCCATCGATAATCATGACGCGATATTTACGGGTCATTCCATCGGCGCCGCGAGCATCGAGATACTCGATCATCAGTAATTCCTCGCCCGGCAGACCGGCAACCGCTACCGGCAAATCTTCCCGTCGCTCGATGCGCACGAAGTGGCTGCCCATGTGAAAGCCGGGCGTACGCAGCAAAAACGGAAACCTCAGATCGTCGGCGGCCTGCAGAGCCCGCCGCGGCACCGCGCGGATCGTGGGTGCGACGACGCCCGGCACTGCAGCCAGTCGGCGCGCATTCTCGACGCGGCCGGTCCGGCGCACCAGAGCGGGGGGGTTAATGACCGGAGCAGCCGTGTTCGCCAGCACCGCCTCAGCGCGCTCCAAAGCCATAGGACACAGATCGGCATCGCCAATGGCGTTGAACACCACCGCGTGCGGCGGCACCGCCTGCGTGGGATCATAAAAATCCGCATACAGCGCCGCTACTTCGAAGGTCCGATCGTCGAGAATCAATTGCGTCGAGAGGTTCCCGAAGCGGGATGAGACCAGCAGCAGCACGCGTACGGCTGAGCCAGTCCCGCGGTAGCGCTGAACGACCAGAGCATGACCGGCAAAGCCCTGCTGCCAATGCGGCTCCGCCGCTGTGGTTTCCCCCAGCTCGTCCAACGTGCGCGCGAGCCCCTGGTGCGCCTCGGGGAAGCCGCCATCGGCCGCCAAGGCCGATTCGTACTGAAGGCGCGCTGCGGCGAGATCGCCATCCTGGAAATAGACATTACCGAGATTCACCCGCCCAACGGGATTATCGGGGTGGCAGTGCACGGCTTGACGATAAGCGGTGCGCGCCGCCGAGCGATGGCCGGTCGCCAACGCTACGGTCGCGAGTTCATTGAGCGCATGAAAATGCGTCGGATCGAGATGCAACAGCTCGAGATAGGCCGCCTTCGCCTGCTCATCCTGCCCGTTGGACGCGCACCGGCGCGCACGCTCGAGCAACTGCACGACCACGCCAGCGTCACTTTCAGTCATGGATATACTGTATCAGCACGCACTCGTAGCGGGCAGCCGCCACGCCCGCAACGAGAAACGCCGGCATATGCCGGCGTCGACTCGAATCAGTCAAGGAAAAACTAGGCGGCTTTGCGCTTGCGCACCAGCGCACCCAGCCCACCGAGTCCCGACACCAGCAGCCAGGCAGACGCCGGCACCGGCACCGGCGTACCGCTGATCGCGACATCGGCGATGCGCCAGTTGCCCGAGTTGTTGTTGTACTGGACCGGGCTGCCAGAAACCACCGACGTCGCCGAGGCGTACTCGGTGCCGCCCGCGAGGGTGGGGTTGAACGCCGCGACCAGGCGCACACCGAAGTTCGCGTCATTGCTCACGCCGCTGATCCCCGCCAGACTGATCGTGTCCGTCGCAAATCCCGATCCGGCCGTGCCGGTCGTATTGTTGTCGACGGTTGCACTCAATACCGAACCGATATTCGTCCACGTGCTGCCGTTCGTCGTGTACTGCACCTGCATGTTGCCGATGCCCTGCGTGGTCGACGCCCAGTCGAACGACAAGCTGATCCCGCTGTAGCCCGCCGTGCTGGTGCTGAACTGCGCGCCCTGCGAGTACTCGGGCGCTGAATTGTTCCAGCCATTGTTGGTGGTGCCGGTGGTGCCGGTCCCGGCCTGGCCGCGGATGCGCCAGACGTTGCCGTTGCCGAGCGTGGAACCGTTCTTCGTGCCCGACGGCGAGTCGTTCGTGACGTCGTCCAAGGTGACCGCGCCGACGCCGGTGGACGCACCGTTGGTCGTGTACGTGTAGCTGTTGGTCATGCCGAGCGACGTGGCCGTGCCGGTGCCCGTCGTGGCCGCCGGCGTGTTGTCCGGGGAGACAGCAGCAACCGAGCCGAAGTTCCATTCCGTGATCGTGGACGCTCCGGCGGCGCTGCACGCAGCCATGGCCAAGGCGACAAGGCCCATACGGGCCGCAAGATTGAATTGAGTCATGATGAGTGAGTTCCTGAAGTTATTTGAAGAAATGATTGAGCGGTGCGTGAGCATGGCCGCCTCCGATAGCGGAGGCGGCCCCCAATCGAATCGATCAGGCGGTCTGTCGCTTGCGACGCCCGGCGACGCCCAAGCCGCCGAGCCCGCTCAGCAGCAGCCATGCTGCCGCGGGCAACGGAACCGGAGCGACCGCGACGCCGCGGTAGACCTGACCCAAGGCCGCAGTGTCGAGCACCGAGAAGTTCTCGCCCGTCACCTGGCTCTGGGACGTGTCGGCAAGCGTGTCCGTGATCGCAACGATTTGGTTCGGATCAGCGCCCGCGTCTCCAAGCACGCTGCCCTCGGTCGAGGTGACCGCATACAGCGTGACCGTCCCGTTGGCGTTGACCTTTCCGGCAAGGTTGCGCAGTCCGTCCGTGGTCGTCGTCAGCGAATCTCCGGCCAGTGAACCGGTGCCATTCACGGTGTAGCTGCTGCCGATCAGGCTACCCTTGAGTTCGTAGTCGAGTTGCCAGGTCCCGTTGACGAGACTGTATTTTTCCAAGCCGCCCGCCTGGGTTGTTGGGCTGGAGCCGAAGTCCGTGGATGCGCCTGAACCCTCATCCGCCACGTACAGCGTGGTCGAATTCGCAAACCAGATGCCGAACGGGTGCGGGCCGTTTGTATCGGTCTTCGCAGGCGACGTGTTGAACCCGGGCAGTACGCTGATGGGCGTAGATGTACCCGCCGCGGGCAAACTACCCGCAGTACCAACCTGATAAACCGTATCGATGCCGTTCGATCCACTGCCCTTGGTGACGTAAAGGGTGTTGTTGAAAACGGTTTCGCCGCGAAAGTTGTTGTCCTTCGCCAATTTGTCCGCCGGATTTCCCACTTGAGTCGTATTGAATTGCCCGACTTGCGAATTTATGCCCAGGGCCCCGTTCGTCGCCGCGGCCGACAATAGCTGGACGCCCGTGTTGGCGGTGGTCTGGGCGCTGCCGTTGCCGTTACCGGCATTACCGACGAGGTAATATCCGCCGGAGCCCGTCGCGATCGCCGCACGCCCGTTATTGCCGTTGTAGGCGTTCGTGGTCGTGACCTGCAGTGCATTGTTGGTCAGGTTGATCTGCCCGACTGCGCGGTAGGTTGCATTGGCGATGTCGGTGTTGCCAGGCTCCAACGATCCGGGCGTATTCGAATTCGAAACGTCGAACTGACCGGTGGTCGTGTTGTAGGCCATGAAGGTCAGAGCGTTGCCGTTGGGCGTCAAGTTGAGGGCCAGTTCCGACTTCGACGAGAAGCTGGTGACCAGATTGATGCCCGCGTTGGCCGCGAGTTGAGTGACGTTCACCGTATTGTCGACGGCACCGGTGGTGGTGTTGACGTTCTGCAGGTAAATTCCCGAGGTGATGCCAAAATTTGCGTCGGCGGTGTCGTTATTCCAGACATTGGATGAGCAATTGCTGTTCGCGCAGAACGCGCCTCCTGCGCTTGCGTTGAGTGTAGAGCCGCCTGTAAGAGTTCCCGACGCGTTGAACGGTAGTGCGGTTCCCGCCGCAAATCCCGTGTTGGTGTAAGTGCTGGAGCTGACGATCAGATCGCCGCCGAAATTGCCGAGCGCCTGCTGTGCGTTCGCCGGCAAGCCGACAAATGTCCCTCCGGCGAGCGTCGCAGAAATGGCCGCCCAAAGTCCTGACTTGTTCATCTATAACGTCCCCTAACTGGTGTTGCGCGAATTTTTTTTCTTTGTAATGAATCTCAAGCGATTCACGGACTCATTACAGCCACCATCGAGCGTACGTACTCGCAATCTCATGAGCGTTGCGGTTTTATGACGATTACATAACTCTTTCGTGTCCAAAGGATTGCCATTGGATGGCAATTGCGCATGACGCTTTTGTTGGCAATACGGACGGAATGTCGGGTCAGGGATTGTGACCCTGGGAAAGCGGATTGAACGTATAGGTACAAGTGCGCAAGCCGTCCAGCCGGCTCCCGGTAACCTGCGCCGCACTGAAATGCGCTTCAATACTGTAGGTGTAGGGCGTCCCCGGCGCAGCGGATCGTCATCCTAGTGTCATCAAGAACGAGGTTGTGAATGTTCACGCTGCTTCGTTCTGCACACGTCAGGTGAATCTGAGCTTTTGCAAGTGGCGCACGCTGTTAACGACAACACTACGATTAGAAGAATAAACGTCCTCATGAATCGCGCTCTTTGGTGTCAATCGCGCTCAGGATCTTCCGCTTTCATCTTGAAGGTTTGTGCACCATGCGTCCACGTTTTTTCACCCCGCGTGCGACGCATGATATCGCGTGCTTTATTTTCGTCCCGAGTGTGGGGTGGACCGCGCCTCTCGGATTGAGCATCGTCGAGATGCCCACCGACGTTGAACGCTTCGAGCACCGCGATCCCCATACCTCTTATGTCGCCTATGTCCCGAAGGGCGGTCTTGAGCGTGGGCGCATCTTGGCCGGCACTGGCGGCGACAGCCCTGCGCGGCTTGTCATGGTCCGGGTTTGCGTTCTGTGGTGGCGCGACTCACACGGGCCGACATGATTGAGTTGGCCGCCTACGCGGCGTCTCTAAAACCTTAAAGCCTTTCTGGCCGGCGTTCACTGGCTCACGAGCTTCTGGCCCGTGTACGGGTTGTAGTCGTACCGCTCCGGAAATTCCTCGCCGGTCGTCGGATCGATCTTCCTCCGCTGCACAGGTACAGGGGCCGCAGCCGGCGCGCGGGCCGGCACGGCGTTCGCGCCCGGGGATGCAGCTGGGGTCGGGGGCGCGGCCACGACCGGAGCCACAGGCATGATCGCCGGCGGAGCGCGCACTGGCAGCGGCGGCGCAGGAGCCCACAGCGGCAGCTGCCATTGAACCTGCTTGCGATAGAGGCTGTAGTGGAGGCTACCAGGCATGGTGGGATCGGGGGAGCGCCTGCCGGGCACCGGCCGGTAGAGTGCGAACTCGATGCCACTCCCATTGCGACCCAGCATGGTCGCCAGCGCGGGCTTGATCGTTTCCAGGGCGGCCTGGGCGCCCGCGTCGTTCTGATCGGCCGGGGCGGCAGTCCACATCTGACCATCGACGGTCAGGCGGGAATGACTCAAAAGATCCGCCCTGTCGTGCACGTCAACCAGACCGTGTTCGCCCTCCTGCCCCCGGGACAGCGCGAAGACGAGGTAGGGTTCCAGGGCCCCGAGCATCCGCTCACTGTCGGCCTGCTGGAGGTTCGGTGTATCCCGCAGGATCGCCTGCGACAGCACTTGTGGGAGCCACCAAACCATGTAGAACTGGCCGGCGTCGTTGATCAGGCGTCGGGTCTGGTGCGCCAGTGCAGTGGTGTCGACGCTGGTGACCTCGGCTGCACCTGCATCGGCAGCGCGCACCGCCATGGGCGGCAACCCGAGCAGCGCGAGCCCGACTACCAGCACACTCGCCGCACCACGAAGCACACGCTTGTTGCCTGTGCGGATTCCTGACCTCTGATCCATCCCTTGCCCCCTGTACGCGAAAGCTCAACCCTCCGCGGCCATCACGATAGCTGCCATGGTCGCGTTTGATTATAGGAGCTTTTGCGCGTGATCCGCGCGTCAATCGTCGACTTGGCATTGCCCTTCTCTCGAAACAATTTTTTCTACGGCGCCTCGACTTTCACGTGAAACCCGAGCTGACGTTCGCGACGACGGCCGTTTGCTTACTATGGTCACTTGTGGTCATATAAGGTCATGAGGCAGGTACGAATCGCCGAACTCAAGTCCAAACTGAGCGAGTTTCTTCGCGTCGTTCAGGCGGGGGAATCCATTGCAGTACTGGATCGAAACAGGGCTATCGCGCATATCGTGCCAATAAGAGATAGGCCGGGGCTGCGGGTGCGAAAACCGGCATCGGGCTCCCCGGCTCCAAACAAGGTTCCGCTACCGAAAGCGGCGCAACTGAAACTTGATGTTTTGGAACTGCTTCTCGAGGAACGGCAAAGCCACCGATGATTGCCTACGTGGACTCATCGGTGCTGCTCCGTGTCGCGCTCGGACAGGCGAACGCGCTCCCCGAGTGGCGCCACATTGATCGGGGCGTTTCGAGCGCACTGATCACAACCGAGAGCTTACGCACCTTGGATCGCGTTCGACTTCGCGCATCTTTGTCGGACATCGAAACAGCGAGACGGCGCTCGACGATCCTGGCGCTGATTGATTCGCTTGAGCTGATCGAGATTGACGCCTTGATTCTCGAACGCGCAGCCCAGCCAATGCCAACCGAGCTCGGAACCCTGGACGCCATCCATCTGTCATCCGCTCTGCTGTGGAAAGACGCCATGGGTGTCGACCCGATGATGGCTACCCACGACGGGGCCTTGGGCCTCGCGGCGCTCGCACACGGATTGAAGGTGATCGGAACTTAAAGCCGAAAAGGTTTCTCCACGGACACACGCCCACCTGCCGCCCAGAGATTTTCGAATAGCCGCCTATGAACACCATTCTCCTTCTAAGCTTGTCAAACATTTTCATGACCTTCGCATGGTACGGACATCTGAAGTACGGTCATGACTGGCCTCTCTGGAAAGCAATTCTGATTTCGTGGTGTATTGCATTGCTCGAGTACTGTTTGGCTGTGCCCGCCAATCGCTTCGGCTTTGTCCAGTTCTCAGGATTTCAACTCAAGATCATCCAGGAGGTGATCACGATCTCGGTGTTTATCCTGTTCGCGATTTTCTTTCTCAAAGAGAAGCTCGCATGGAATTATCTCGTGGCGTTCGCCTTCCTCGGTGTCGCCGCATTCTTTGCCTTTGCGTTCAAGGCACCCGGATCCGCCATCTGAACGCACAAGTCGTTTGGGGGTATATGCGGCCGCAAATCGCCGCCGTCTTGTGCCCAAAAGACGCGCTGTCCGGATCCGTCACGACATCATCCGATGCCCAGGATTCGAAATCCATGTACCCGGCGACCGAGATGCCACCGACGTAGTTGGGATCGCGCAATTCCGTCTCGCGTTCCGCTACACCCCATGTCGCCACGCCGTATGGCGCTGCCAAGTCCTCATCGAGAAAGACACGCGCTGACAACGGATGACGAGAATGAATTGGCCGACTCTTTCAGCAGCGACTGCGATGGCGGGCGCGCGAGCTGGCATCCGCTGTCAGAGATCCGCTACGGAGGGGTATTGATTCATGCTCCAGAATGGCGATTGCGAGCCGTGGCACAAGGATTACCCCTTTGATAGGTTGACCAGACCACCGGTATATGCGGTAGACCCGATGCTGATTGCCAATATCCTACTGTGGTAGTATAATGGTAGGATGAAAGCGAAGACATCCCTCACCCTTTCCGAGGACCTCGTCGCCAGCATCGACAAGCTGGCCGGCTCGAAGGTTTCCCGCTCGGCGTATATCGAACAGATCCTGAGGGAATTCGTGGATGGACGTGCTCAGGCTCGGAAGGACGCCCGAGAGATCGCTGCAATCAACCGCCACGCGGCTCAGCTCAATGCTGAGATGAGTGATGCACTATCCTTTCAGGCCAACTCGGCGGATGAATGAGGCGGGGTGAGTTGTACAGGGTACGCCGCCCGCCCGGTGAACCCAAACCCGCCCGCGTCTTCGTCGTCGTCAGCCGGCAGCCATTAATTGACTCGACTTACTCGACCGTAATTTGCGCCCCGGTATTCACGCAGTGGCATGGACTGCCAACGCAAGTTGCGGTGAGCACGGCTGAAGGCCTCAAGCACGAAAGCGCGATTCAGTGCGATGGGCTGATGAGCCTCGAGAAATCGAGACTGACGGACTATGTGGGCGAATTGGCGCCAGACAAGCTGCGCGAGCTCGACAAGGCGCTTCTCCTCGCCCTCGGAATTCCGACAAGCACACGAATGCAGGTCTGACGACCAGCACAAGTTGTGCTGTGGCCCCTCTCCCGCATGCTGCGCGGTCTTTCTGAGCTATGCGTCGGAGGACGCGGAATCCGCCCTGAGGATTTGCACGACGCTGCGCGTGGCCGGGATTGAGGTCTGGTTCGCCGGGCGATGCTCTCCCGCCGGATCGACTTCTGAGGCGCGCTACCTCTACCGATTTTCTACCGACCGATATTCGCCCGGCGCCAACCGACTGTTTTGTAGACTTCACGGTAGACCTCTACGCCGAAAAAACACTGCGTTTTCCCGCAAAAAAACGCAGATCTTTTTGGTAACCCATTGGCTTCCCGATGGAAACCAAATCAACGCAGTCGCTACGCCTTCTCCCCCACCTGTAACTCCGCGAGTTTGAAGGGGACTCCGCATCCCCCGATCCCGCAGTACCCGTTGGGATTCTTCGCGAGGTACTGCTGGTGATACTCCTCGGCGTAATAGAACTCTGGCGCTTCGATGATTTCAGTGGTGATCGCGCCCAACCCCACTTTGGCGAGCGCTGCTTGATATTCCGCCCGTGATTGCTCCGCCTGTCGCAGCTGTTCAGGACCGTATGCGTAGATGCCAGACCGATACTGCGTGCCGACATCATTGCCCTGACGCATGCCCTGCGTGGGGTCATGAGACTCCCAGAACACGCGCAGTAGGTCGAGGTAATCGATATCTTTGGGGTCGAAGATCACACGCACGACTTCGTTATGTCCGGTCTTGCCCGTGCACACCTCCTCGTACGTGGGATTGGGTGTAAAGCCGCCGGCGTAACCGACGGCCGTGGCGTACACCCCATCGGTTTGCCAGAATTTTCGCTCGGCTCCCCAGAAGCAGCCGAGCCCAAACAGGACGAGCTGGGTGCCCGCCGGAAACGGCGGTGCGATGCGGTGGCCCGTTACAAAATGACGCCCCGAGATCCGAACAGGTTCACTGCGTCCGGGAAGTGCGTTTTCGCGCCCCGGCATGACGGCGGTTTTTCCGAATATGCCCATGGCCACAGTCTGTGGCCGGGACCGCTGGGATTCAAGGCTTGGTTTGCGCCAACCCGGGCGATGCACTACTGGGGGGCGTCCCGCCGGATGCGGCCGAATCCACCGGAACCAAGGGCAGGTTATAGGCATCCACTTTGGTCTTGTCCTCCTGCTCCTGGCGCAACTTTTCCTGCGCCAAACGCAACTGCTCGCGGCTGCGCTCGAACTCCGCGCTACGCTTGGCCTCCTCTGCGGGGTCCACATCCTTTGCCAGGCGCTCGATGGCGACCCGAGCATTCAGGCAGTCAGAACTGGTCCGTGCCGCGGCCGGATTTTCATTGCATTTCATCAATACGCCATCCAAGGTCACGCGATCCTCCATGAGGTCGGTGACCGTCATGGGCGGAACGCGTTTCGGAGCGCAGGCAGCGCTGCCCAAAACAGCTGCGCATAGCCATCCACAGGCTACGATTTGTCTGGTTGTGTATCGCATATGGCTTCTCAGCTCCAATGGTATACAAACGCCGCGACGGCGCGAGCCCGCGGCTGTGACGCGTCTCACGGCTTGACAATGTTCTACCGTCCCCCATCGGGCGGCGTGAACTTGCGCACGCCGGGCGGCGGCTGTACCGTTCGCAGCCATGGCCACACGCAACCCAAACGAGGCTCCCAAGCTCGACTTCGAGACGGCGATGCGCGATCTAGAGGAACTCGTCGAGCGCTTGGAACAAGGCGATCTACCCCTCGAGGAGTCATTGGCCGCGTTCGAACGCGGCGTGATGCTGACGCGAAGCTGCCAGACGGCGCTCAAGGAAGCCGAGCAGAAGGTCGAGATTTTACTGAAAAAAGCGGGCGAACCGTCGGTTGAAGATTTCGACGCCGACGAAGCCGACGCGACCTGAGTTAGAGCGGTTTTTCGGCAACTTCCCCAGCATAGACCGATACTTACCGCCAGATGGATGTACCCGAAAGCGGCGTACGGGCCAATTCCGGCCGAATCGTCTAAGATCATTGAACTTCGCGGTTTCGGCACAAAGTCCGGCGCAACCGCATCAGCAGGAAATTCACGAAAAAATGAACGTCGTTGCCGCCAAGAAACCCACTATGTCGCCCATCGAAGACGTACAGGGCCGCTCCGATACGCGTCGGATACCCATCAACAAAGTCGGCATCAAGGACATCTTTCATCCGGTCAAGGTGAAAGACCGCGCACGCGGCGAGCAACACACCGTCGCTAATTTCAATATGTATGTGAACCTGCCGCACAATTTCAAGGGCACGCACATGTCGCGCTTCGTCGAAATCCTGCATCACGAGCGTGAAATATCGGTGGACTCTTTCGGCGCGATGCTGAAGGAGATGACGGAACGCTTGGATGCGACTTCCGGCCACATTGAAATGACTTTTCCGTATTTCGTGATGAAGAAAGCGCCGGTGTCCGGCGTCGAGAGCCTGATGAATTATCAGGCCACCATTTTCGGCGAGCACTGCCATGGCGAAACCAGTGTCTGGCTCAAGGTCGTCGTGCCGACCACCAGCCTCTGCCCCTGCTCGAAGAAGATATCAGACTACGGCGCGCACAATCAGCGCTCCCACATCACCTTGACGGCCAAGCTCAATGAGCACATGTGGCTCGAGGAGCTGATCGATATCGCGGAAAACGAAGCCTCGTGCGAGGTGTACGGAATATTGAAGCGGCCGGACGAGAAATACGTCACCGAGCATGCGTACGACAACCCGAAATTCGTCGAGGATACGGTGCGCGACGTGGCGGTTGCGCTCAATAACGACAAGCGGGTCCGCGCCTATATGGTCGAGTCCGAAAATTTCGAGTCGATCCACAATCACTCGGCCTACGCCATGATCGAGTACGACAAAGAGGCCGCGAAGCACGCTTAAGAGGTGACGCGCTCCGCGCTCTGCAGGCGGCCGATCATGTTGCGCAGGAACACCTGATTGAAGCGCAGCTGGCACTCGGCCGAGACCTGCTCCAACAGCGTAGAACTCACCTTCATGACGGTCACGGGCCCGGCGGCCTTGATGGTGGCGGTACGTTTGGCGCCTCGAACGTAGCTCGTCTCTCCGAAACAATCGCCGCTGTCCAAATAACCGAGCGCCTTCGACAAGCGTTCGACGGCAACGCGTCCCTGCACGATGATATAGAAGCGATCGTCCATTTCGCCTTCTTTGACGATTTCCTCGCCGTCGGCATAGTCCTGCCAACTGCTGGCGCGCAGCACCTCCCAGATTTCACCATGCGAGAATTCGTGGAAGAACTTGAGCTTGCGCAGCAGGCTGAACTGTTCCTGTTGGTCGATCCGGTTGTATTGCGCGCGCAGCTTTTGATGCACGCGAGTCAGCTCGGCCGCGAAATCCAAACCCGTTTTATACCGCTTCGCGGGATCCTTCTGCAGCGCCATGGCGGTGACGTTTTCGAGTTCTTCCGGAATCTCCGGGCGCAATGTATGGATAGGCGGTGGGGTGGCGAACACGATTTGATGCAATAGCTTCTGCAGGTTGCCGGCCCGGAAAGGCCGCATCCCGGTCAGCAGTTCGTACATGACCGCCCCCAGTGAGTACAGGTCCGAGCGGTTCGTGAGCTCGATCGATTGCACCTGTTCGGGCGACATGTACGAGGGGCTGCCGGCTATTCCTTCGATGCGGGAGATGTCCGAGTCTGCCACCAACGCGATCCCGAAGTCGATTATGCGAACATCGCTCTCGAGCGTCAGCATGATGTTGCTCGGTTTGATGTCGCGGTGGATGACGCCACGGCTGTGCGCATAGTGAAGCGCGCGCGCCGCTTTGTACACCAACTCCACCACGTCGTCGATCCGCAGCAGGTTGTCGGGCCGGCAATAGGCGGCGAGCGTGCGCGCCCCATGCACGTGCTCGGTCACGATGTAACAATGGCCGTTTTCTTCGCCCGCGTCGTAGATCGGCAGGATATTCGGGTGCTGCAGCATGCCCACCATGTGCGCTTCCGAGAGAAACATTTTGCGCGCGATGCGCTTGCGGTTTTCATCGCCGCTGGAATCGACGTTGTAAACCTTGATCGCCACATCGCGGCCATAGTAAGGATCGTGCGATAGATAGACGACGCCGGTGCTGCCTCGGCCCACCTCGTTGATAATCACGTATTTGCCGATTTTTTCAGGCAATGATGCGCGACCGTTCTGAGATTTCGCGTGATGGGGCCGAATATTGGTCAAGGATAACCGTGCGCTGCGTGGCGCCAACGTTGTTCGATGTCGCAAAGGATACTGGTGACCTCGACGGCAAACTGTGATTTGGGTCGAGAGCTCAGCGAAAGTGATCGTATCCTTGCGCAAGAGCGGCATATGGGCGACCCTCGAACTCCCACGTAACGCCATTTCCCGGACGAAGTTCACCGATCGGAGTGAGCGTTAAGTTCAATTGCCGCGCAACTGCCGCCAAATCGTCCAAGCGTCGGGGCGGCACGGCGACCAGAAGTTCGTAATCATCGCCTGCCGCGAGCGCGAGCTCGCGCGCTTCGGCTGCCGGCACCAAAGCTCGCAGCGCACTCGACAGCGGCAGCCGCCCTACATCCACATGCGCCGCGACGCCGCTCGCTACGCTAAGTTTCGGCAGATCTCCCACCAGACCATCGGACAGATCCATCGCCGCGCTGGCGATTCCGCGCGCGCTCGAACCGAACGACACTCGAGGAGCCGGATAATCGAAGCGCTGAATGAGTTCATCCGCGACCGCGCGATCGCAAGTCGTAAGGCGGGCAGTCAACAACGCCAGCCCGGCGCCCGCGTCGCCGAGCGTGCCGGTCACGGCCAGAATATCGCCCGCTTGCGCACCGCTGCGCCGCAATGCACTGCCGCGTTCGACATACCCGAGGATTTGGATGCTGATGGTGAGCGGTCCCGCCGTCGTATCGCCGCCGACCAGGGCCACTCCATGCGCACCGGCCAACTGCATGAGGCCGGCGGAAAAGCCCTCGAGCCAACTTGCATCGGCGCAGGGCATGGTCAATGCGAGGGTCGCCCAAGCGGGGGTCGCCCCCATGGCCGCGATGTCGCTCAGATTGACGGCGAGCGCGCGGTGGCCGATCGAACGCGGATCGCTATCCACGGGGAAATGCCGTCCGGCGACCAGGGTATCCACGGCTGCCACCAAGTCGGTGTTCGGCGGCAGTCGCAACACAGCCGCATCATCGCCCACACCCAAGATCACATCGGGACGTTTAGCCGCGGCACCCGTGGAGCGCGCGAAATAGCGGTCGATCAATTCGAACTCGCCCAAGGACTGCACGCCGCCGGTCACGACACTTACTCCAGCGGCTGCCCTACCGGGCTCGCAATGGGTTTTCCATATTCGTCCGGGCGCAGTTCCTTCGCGGCGCGATCCAACACCGCGTTCACGTACTTATGCCCATCCGTCGCGCCGAATTGCTTCGCCAACTGCACTGCTTCGTCGAGCGCCACGCGATACGGCAGCTCGGGGCGGCCTTCCAGCTCATGCAGACCCAACCACAAAACGGCGTGCTCGATGGGATCGAGCTCCAGCGGAGGTATTTCGCTCAATGTCGTCAAACGCGCGTCCAACGCTTCCCGATTGGGCGCTATTGCCGCGACAAGCTCGCGAAAATAGTCGCGGTCGACCCGCTCCGCTTCCGGGTCCTCGGCAAATTGCTGATATGTGTCCTGCCACGATCGTGGGTTGATTTGCATCTGGTACAACGCTTGCAGCGCCAGGCGGCGCGCAAAACTGCGGGCACGATTGGCGCTCACCGATTCAAGATTCCAAACGTCGCAGCAGATTGGCCATTTCAACGGCCGCCAACGCCGCATCCGCCCCCTTGTTGCCGGCCTTTCCGCCGGCGCGATCCACGGCCTGTTCCATCGTATCGGTCGTCAGCACGCCGAACGCCACGGGAACTCCCGTTTCGAGCGCGATACGCGCAAGTCCCGAGGCACATTCACCTGCGACATAATCGAAATGCGGCGTCTGGCCCCGGACCACCGCGCCGAGCGCGATCAACGCATCATAGCGGCGCGACAGCGCCAATTTACGCGCCACGATGGGAATGTCGAACGCGCCAGGAACGCGCACGATCTCGATCTGCTTCTCCATCGCCCCATGGCGCTTGAGCGCGTCGAGCGCGCCGCGTATCAACGGTTCGACGACGAAGTCGTTGAAGCGCGCGGCTACGAAAGCAAAACGCAAATCGCGGGCGAGCAACTCCCCTTCGATGATTTTCGGCTGTTCATTGGGCACGGATTTGTCCTCGCTTAGGCTCTTCCACCAGCGCACCGGAGCGCGGCCGCAGTTGCAGCGCCACGCAGTATAATGCGCTCATTCGCCACCATCGACGTATTCGGTCACTTCGAGATCGTAAGCCGCGAGACCTTGCAGCTGCTTCGGCGCGCTCAACACACGCATGCGCGTGAGCCCCAAATCCTTGAGGATTTGGGCGCCGATTCCATAGGTTCTGACGACGGTCGCACCGGTGTTGCGCGGCATCGCGGGCTTCGCGTCCAGTTGCCGCACGCCGTCCATGAAGTCTCTCGGCGACTCCTCCGGTCTCAAGATGACGACGACGCCCGACGCCTCTCGGGCCACCCGGCGCATCGCGGCGCGCAGCGGCCAGCCCAATTTTTCGCTGCGCACGCCGACCGTGTCCCGCATGAAGTCCTTGATGTGAACGCGCACGAGCGGCGGCAGGCCCGAGTTCAAATCACCTTTCACCAGCGCAACGTGCACATTTTTGTTGACGTGATCCTCATAGCAGCACAGGCGAAATCCGCCGTACTCGGTTTCGACCGGTTCATCGTAGATTCTCTCGACTGACCGCTCATTTTTCAGGCGATATCGGATGAGATCGGCAATGGTTCCGATTTTCAGGTTGTGAGCCCTCGCAAAGCGCTCGAGGTCCGGGCGGCGCGCCATGGTGCCGTCGTCGTTCAGAATTTCGACGATCATCGCCGCCGCCGAGAACCCTGCGAGCCGTGCCAGGTCGCATCCCGCTTCCGTGTGACCCGCTCGCGTGAGCACACCGCCCGGTTGAGCCATCAGCGGAAAAATATGCCCGGGTTGGCGCAAATCTTCCGGACTCGCCTCCGGTGCAACGGCGGTTTTCACCGTGTGCGCGCGGTCGTGCGCCGATATTCCGGTGGTCACCCCCTCGGCTGCCTCGATGGACAGCGTAAAATTGGTGCGATGCGCGCTGTCGGTGTCGCTCACCATGAGCGGCAAACGCAGTTGGCGGCAGCGCTCGCGCGTCAGGGTCAGGCAAATGAGGCCGCGGCCGTAGCGCGCCATGAAGTTGACGTCCTCGGCGCGCACGCACTCGGCTGCCATGATAAGATCGCCCTCATTTTCGCGGTCCTCATCGTCCATCAGCACGGCCATCTTGCCGGCCCGGAGGTCGTCGAGAATCGCATCGATCGTGTTCAATCCGCTCATGGTATTCACCTACTCTTCTGTTTTGAGCATCA
>Ga0209517_10004035_pt1 | contig 19548 bp, 23 predicted proteins | sample PeaSoiMetSII2010_FD_187695 | JGI IMG/M metagenome (GOLD analysis project Ga0209517, IMG submission 187695) | Peat soil microbial communities from Weissenstadt, Germany - SII-2010 (SPAdes) (version 2) | ecosystem: Environmental > Terrestrial > Soil > Wetlands > Peat | place: Germany...
CTCGCGCACCAAGCCGGTTAATCACGTTTAGGTCGCACTCTTCGAGCGGTTGCCGGACGATCTCGTCGCATAGTGGATCGACTTCCGCTCGCGGGTGGGGATCGATCGAGATGATTTTCGTTTGCAGTTGATGATCGCGAATAGCCCGCCGAGCCAACTTGGTTGAGTTCCCCGATCCTATCTCCAGCAATAGCGCTGGGTTTCGGGTGGCGAGAAACCCATACAGCGCGAACGTGTCAAGTCCATCCAGCCATTCGTTGATCCAACCCGGCTCCGGAGACGAACTGGGTTGGCGCAGAGGTAAGCGCAGCATGTCATGGGAGAAATCCAAGAACTGTGCAAGCAGAGAGCGATAATCCTCCTCGCGCGCAGCGAGGATGCGGGCAATTTCGGGATGCGGCGGTCTCCCGTAGCCGTAACGAGGAAGCGCCTCGACTTTGTAATCGAGAAAAATCGGCTGATATCCGTTGGCAACTCGCCGAAGATTCATCAAGATCGGCAGGAAGCCAGGACCGTCCGCGAGCTTCCTCATCAGCTTCTTTTGCATACCGTAGGTTGGAGAGCCCAAGTCTACTATCGCGTCGGGTGCAGTGCCAAGGGCTGAAAGCGCCACTATCCAACAACAAACATGGTTAAAATTCCACTAACTCCCTTGCCTCTGACGAGCGCATAATTGAGTTGGCGCCGACCCGCGGAGCATACTTCGGCCCTTGAGAAGCGTTCCCGCTTGCGGTTCGGACGGGAGGTGTCTGTGCCTCTTTCCATGCTTCGGGAATTCCTGGATCGTAACCGCATTCAATATCTGGTGATCTCGCACTCGGTGGCCTACACGGCTCAGGGGATTGCCGCCCTTACCCACACACCTGGAAAAGAACTGGCAAAAACCGTCATGGTCATGGTCGATGGACGTCTCGCCATGGCGGTGGTGCCGGCTTCATTCCGCGTAGATCTGTACCGGCTGAAAAAATACCTGGGGGTAGACTCGGTGGAACTGGCCAGCGAGTTCGAATTTCGCGACCGCTTTCCCGACTGCGAAACCGGTTCCATGCCGCCGTTCGGCAATCTCTATGGCATGGATGTTTTCGTGGACCAAGCCCTGGCCGAGGACAAGGAGATCGCCTTCAACGCCGGTTCACATCGTGAACTGGTGCGCATGAAGTTTGCCGATTTCCGCGATCTGGTGAAACCGGCAATCATCCCGCTGGCGGGCAAAGCCCATATTCACGCGGCTTGAGTGCTGCGACAGTCGTCGGTCAATAGTCGCTGGTCGTTAGCGTTTGTAGCTGGAGTCGTTGCTCGCAAACGACGAACGACCATCGACCAACGACTTGTTGCCGAAACCGCCAAGCCGGCGATCGTCGGGCAAGGTGGGATATCCCTCTTTTTTCATACAATCTTCACAAATCACTGTGTTAGATTTGCCCTTCTCACCTCAAATCGAAATTTCCTGGAGGAAACTGAATTGGGCAAGGACATGGTCCCCAAGAAAATCTTCTTCACCAAAGGTGTGGGGAAACACCGGGAACGCCTCACTTCTTTCGAACTCGCCTTGCGCGACGCCGGCATCGCGGCGCAAAATCTGGTGCGTGTCTCGTCCATCTTTCCGCCCAACTGCAAACTCGTTCCGCGTTCGCAGGGACTCACGTATCTGCACCCGGGAGAAGTAGTATTCGCGGTGGTTGCCGAAAATTCCACCCACGAACCGCACCGCCTGCTGGCCTCTTCGATTGGCGTCGCCATCCCCGCCGATCGCAATACCTACGGATATCTGAGCGAGCACCACTCGTTCGGAGAGACCGAAGACGCAGCCGGAGACTACGCGGAGGAACTCGCCGCCGAAATGCTGGCCACCACGCTGAACGTGGAGTTCGATTCTGACCGGTCCTGGGACGAGAAAAAAGAGATCTATAGGATTTCGAACAAGATCGTCCGGACCGCCAACGTGACACAGTCGGCAGTGGGAGATAAGCGCGGACTTTGGACTACGGTGATTGCGTCGGCGGTGCTGATCTTCGACTGATTTAGATTCACAGTTCCCTTTTTCAGACCATCCGAGCAAAATCGCTATTTCGCCGTCCTACAGCAGTTTGTCCGCCAGTTCCCTAAAGTCGTGCGCCATGATATCGAACGACTCACCTGTTGCTGAAGCTGCTTCCTTGCCGGGTCCGAACTCCAGAGGACGAGCCACGAACGCGGTTCTGAGCCCACATTCGCGCGCGGCCTTCAAATCTCCCGGGTGTGCCGCCACCATCATAACTTCCGCTGGTTGGCAACCGAGTAAATCCGCCGCCCCCACATATACCTCGCGGTCCGGCTTGTAGTGGTGGAACAACTCTGCCGACAGCACCATATCCCAAGGCAGTCCTGCAAACTTGGCTCCCTCCACCAACAGTGAAATGTTGCCATTGGAAAGCGTCGAAATGATGAACTTCCCCTTGAGGCGCGTTAGCCCATCTACTGCATCCGGCCAAGGAGTCAGCCGATGCCAAACCCGATTCCAGTGATTCTTTTCTTCCTCGGTCAATCCAGCAAGGTTGAACTCGGTCAACAAATCGTCAAGGATCAGGCGGTGCAACTGATCCAGCTTCATCCAAGGCAGTGAACCTTTTCTTACCTTGTCCATCGTTGGAACGTAACCGTCGCGCCAACGATCGGCGAACTTAGCCCAGTCCACCTGTAAACCCTTTGTCTTGCCCCACTGGTTACCTTCACGAATGATGGAACTGCGCCAGTCTACTACCGTCCCGAACACGTCAAAGGTAAGTGCCTTGACATCAAACGGATTTGAAGAACTTGACATCGGCACTGATTTCCTCGACTCCGCGCCTGACAAAAAGGTGATCCAAGGCGGGATCTCCTTTTTGGTTCAAAAACGGCACCGATCATACACCCATCCCGCCGTTCGCCGATAGTGTGAAACAATTTTCATACGAACCTCCCTTAGAAGGTTGTAGAGACGCGTCAAGTCAGGTCTCTACTCTACGATTTGCTTAACCGTCTTCTTTGCGGCCGGCTTCTTCTTCAGCCGCTCCAGCACGGCCGCCACGATCAGCGGCAGACCAACGGTCGCATCCACGAACACTTCGCCGAACTTTCCACCTTCCGCCGGAGGCACGAACTTACCCCAGGAAACCGCCTCGCTGTAAGGACTGCCCGAAAGTCCGCCCCAGTACACCGGCTCTGGGCAGATACGCAACCCGTAGTGATAGCGCTTCAGCGGCAGGTCTTCTCCGCCGCGGCGATGACGCAGTTCGATGAACGGCCCAAACTGCTGCGACCAGTTGCGCGGAACGCCTCCGCCAATGGTGAAGATTCCGAGGCGCTTCTGACTGAGCAGGGTCGCGGCAAAATACTCCAGGTCTTCGAAGGGATCGAAGCGAAACCTGGCGCTTCCCTTCCTGTCGCGTTCACGGTTGGTCAGCGCGAAATCGAGCCCGAGTTCCGAGTCGGAGAACGCGGGCACAAACACGGGGACATTCTTCTCATAAGCCGACTTCAGAATGCCGTGCTGTCCCCTGGCATGCTTCGCCAAATGCGCACCGATGGCGCGGTTCAACTTGTACGAGCACATCACCTCGTCCGAGTCCCAGGCGCTGAATACCGCGTGCATCACGCGCTCCACATCGTCGAGGTTCTGCTCCGGTTCGAGCGTGTCATAGACACGGTTGTATCCAGCTTCGTAGAGTTCTTCGTCGCTGAGCTCGGGATTATGGCGAAAATGAGCACGCCCGGTCGCTTCGACCAGTCCGTGCGCCATCAGCGCGCCGGTAGAAACGATGGCATTCACGATTCCACGATCGATCAACTCGGCAATCACCAGCCCCTGCTTGGCCACGGTCATGGCGCCGGCCAGCGTCATGACGACGAAGCAGTCCTGGTCGCGCGCCATGGCCTCGAGCACGTCGGCGGCTTCGCCAAGCTGACGGCCGGTAAACGCCGTCTTGGACATCGCACGCACCAGGTCGTCAATGGATTGGATTTTGGCGAGATCCAGCGGCTCCAGCGGAATCAGGCGGTCGGCCACCGGATCGTGCAGCTTGCGGTCGATGCCCGCGCCCTCGTCATGTCTAGCCTCATCATGAGTACCGTGCTTCGCGCTGCTTTTGTGCTTCAAGAAGGAACCTCCAGAATGAAAACCGATTTTGATCGAAGAAACAATTTACTAGAAGTGGGAGAATCGCGGCGACTCGCTTTTACATCGCCGTAACATTCACGCCCGCAGCGGGCACTTTGGTATCCTAGGACGCAATCACAGGTTGGAGAAAACGTGCCAGACAAATTCACCGTCGCCCTGATCCAGATGTCGTGCGGCCCCGAACCGGCCGACAATCTGGCCAAAGCGCTCGATCGCGCTGCGGAAGCGGCACGCAAGGGCGCCAACGTGGTCTGCCTGCCTGAGCTCTTTCAGACACAGTATTTCTGCCAGCGCGAAGACGCCGCCCTGTTCGATCTCGCCGAGCCAATCCCAGGAGCGGGCACAGAAAAGCTCGCCGCTGCTGCCTTGAAAAACAAAGTCGTGCTGATTGCGTCGCTCTTCGAGAAGCGCGCTCCCGGCCTCTATCACAACACGGCGGTGATCTTTGATTCGGATGGCGCGCTCCGCGGCCTCTACCGCAAGATGCACATTCCCGACGACCCGCTTTACTACGAAAAGTTTTATTTCACGCCCGGCGATCTCGGCTTCAAGGCCTTTGACACCTCCGCCGGAAAACTCGGCACGCTGGTCTGCTGGGACCAGTGGTATCCCGAAGGCGCGCGCCTCACGGCACTCCAGGGAGCGACCATCCTGTTTTATCCCACGGCGATCGGATGGCATCCCGCGGAGAAGGCTGAATTCGGCGAGGCGCAACACGATGCCTGGCGCACCATCCAGCGCGCTCACGCAATTGCAAACGGTGTTTATGTCGGAGTGGTGAATCGCGTCGGCTTCGAGACGGGCGACATCCGCGGCAATTCCGCGCCTGGCAAAGGCCTTGAATTCTGGGGGGGCTCGTTCTTCTGCGATCCCTTCGGCCGCGTGCTAGCCGAAGCTTCGCACAATAAAGAAGAGATTCTGCTGGGCGAGGTGGACTTGCGACATCTTGAGGAGACGCGGAGGAATTGGCCCTTTCTGCGCGATCGGCGAATTGACAGTTACGCGCCGATCACGAGCCGCATGTTGGATGAAAAGTGAGACTCTTGATGCTTGTCATCCTGAGCGCAGCAGAAACTTCACGAAGTGAAGTTTTTGCGGAGTCGAAGGACCCCTACACCTCCCAACCTCCGCAGCCATCTCCTATCGCCGGAGAAACACGTTAATGACTCCACGACCTTCCACGTCCAAACTCCCCGCCGCTCTCGGCTACCGCATGCCCGCTGAATGGGAGCCGCACGAATCCACGTGGCTTGCCTGGCCGCACCTGCGCGGCGACTGGCCGGGGAAGTTCGAACCGATCCCGTGGGTCTATGCCGAGATCATCAGGAATCTGGCACGGCATGAACGTGTGGATCTGATCGTCAAGAGTGAGCGAGCGGAAAAGAGCGCAAGAGCCGTGCTGGAACAGGCCGACGCGCTCTCTGACAACGTTTGTTTCCACCGCTGGCGCACCGACCGCGTCTGGACGCGCGATTCCGGCTGCATCTTTCTGGTTCCTTCCAGGGACCACCGCGATCCGCGACTGCTCGCGCTACATTTCCAGTTCAATGGCTGGGCGAAGTATCCAAATTACCAGTTCGATGAAAAAGTTGGCGGGCGCATGGCCAAGGCCGCCGGCGCGCGCGTGGTACGCCCGGTTTCCGTTGATCCTAACAATGAAGACCATCGCGTCGTTCTGGAAGGTGGATCGATCGACGTCAACGGCTGCGGCACTTTGATCACTACCGAGGAATGCCTGCTCTCCACCACGCAGCAACGCAATCCGCCCATGGATCGCGCCGCCTATGAGCAGATGTTTGCCGACTATTTTGGCGCGCAGTGCGTCATCTGGCTCGATAGCGGAATCGCCGGCGACGACACTCACGGCCACGTCGACGACATCACGCGCTTCGTCGCCACGAATACCGTGGTCACGATGGTTGAGCAGAATGAGCAGAACGAAAACTACGCTTCGCTTTACGCGAACCTGGGCCGCCTGAAGGCCGCCCGCACTGCCGACGGACAGAAACTCGAAATCGTCGAAATTCCCATGCCGCGACCAGTCGTGTTCGAAAGCCGCCAGCTGCCCGCCAGCTACGCCAATTTCTATATAGCAAATGGCGCGGTGCTGGTGCCGGTCTTCAATGATCCGAGCGATCGGATTGCGCTCAACTCGCTGGCGGAATTGTTTCCCACACGCGAGATCGTACCGATTTACTCCGGCGACCTGATCTGGGGGTTTGGCGCGCTGCATTGCATGACGCAGCAACAACCGGCGGTCGGCAGCTAGGCACCTGCGGGGCAACTGAAGTGGCGCATATACATTGGCATCATTTGATGCTATAATCAGTGCCTAGGAAGTTCCCATGAGAACTACTATTGCGCTGGATGACGACCTGGTACGAATCGCCCAGGAGTTCACTGGGGTAGCGGAGAAGACGGCGCTGATTCGTGAAGCGCTCAAAGCCCTGATCGAGCGGGAAAGCGCGCGGAGATTAGCGTCCCTGGGAGGCACCATGCCGCGATTGAAGAATATTCCGCGGCGCAGGGCGGCGGCGAATTGATCCTCGCCGATACCTCGGTTTGGATCGAACACTTCCGCTCCGGCAACCAAGAACTGCACCAGCGGCTCAGTCAGGGGCAGATTGTGATCCATCCCTTCATCATTGCCGAACTGGCGCTTGGATCGCTGAAAGCACGCTCCAGGACGCTTGCCCTGCTGGACCTTTTACCGCACGTGCGAGTGGCACAGTTGAACGAAATTCGGACCTTGATTGAGGCCCGTCACCTGTACGGCCTCGGCATCGGTCTGACCGACGCACACCTGATCGCTTCCGTTCTCATCAATCCGCCCACGCGCTTGTGGACGAAAGATAAGCAACTGCGCAAAACCGCCGAGGCTCTCGGCATTCACGCCCGCCTGCAGTAAGAACGCCGAGATCGTTGACCTCCGTATTTCTGTCGCCCCTCCGGGGCTGTTGATCCGAGCCGTCCCTACGTAGATCATTTACACTTCTACCCGTGAATGGCGAGATCATCGCGGTTGGGTCTGAGTTGCTCACTCCCCACCGCCAGGACACCAACTCGCTCTACCTCACCGAAAAATTGAATGACCTTGGCGTTGAAGTGCGCTTCAAGTGCATCGTGGGCGACGACCTTGAAGGGCTGACTGCAGCCGCCAAACTCGCCATGCGCCGGTCGGACATCATTATTTTCACGGGTGGTCTCGGCCCCACCGAAGATGACGTTACGCGCGAAGCGGTCGCCGAAGCGCTGGGGCTGAAACTGCAACGCGATCCCGTGATCATCGCAAAACTGGAAGAGCGCTTCGCCAAACGCGGCTACAAATTTTCCGCCAACAATGCCAAGCAGGCCGACATTCTGACCAGCGCCGCGGTATTGCCGAATACGCTCGGCACCGCTCCCGGTCAGTGGGTTGCCGGCAAGTATGACGGGCAGGAGCGGCTGCTGATGCTGCTTCCCGGCCCTCCCTATGAACTGAAGGCGCTGTTCGAAACCGAATGCGTCCCGCGGCTGCGCGCCCGAATCCCCGTGCAGCACATCGCCACGCGCACGCTCAAGATGGCGATGATGCCGGAATCGCAGGTGGACGCGCGGGTCGCGCCGATCTACAAGACTTATACCGACGTCGAGACTACCATCCTGGCAGGCAGTGGCGAGATTCAGCTTCATCTGCGCTGCCGCAAGGATTCGCAAGCGGATGCCGAAGCGCGGGTCCAGGAGCTCGCCGACAAAATCGAGGACGAACTTGGCGACGCCATCTTTTCGCGCAAAGGCGAAACCATCGAGCAGATCGTCAGCTACCTGCTGCAGATGCGCGGCATGACGCTGGCGGTGGCGGAATCCTGCACGGGTGGACTGCTGGCCGAGCGCATCACTTCGCTCAGCGGCAGCTCACGCTATTTTCTGGGCGGCGCCGTGGTCTATTCGAACGAGCTGAAAACGCAATTTGCTAATGTTCCGAAACTGCTGATCGACAAGCATGGAGCGGTCAGCCGCGAGGTGGCGACTTCCATGGCCGAAGGCATTCGCAAGCGCTGCCTGGCGAGCTACGGAATCGGAATCACCGGAGTCGCCGGGCCGAGCGGCGGGACCGAGCAGAAGCCCGTGGGCCTGGTCTATATCGCGCTCGCCGGAGAAGAAGGCACACAGGTCGTCGAGCGTAATTTCCCCGGCGACCGCAAGCGCATCCGCCAGTTTGCCACGCAACAAGCACTGGAGATGATGCGCCGGGCGCTCTTATAAAGGTGTTCTAGGAAATGCGGATATTTGTCGGCATCGATCTTGACTCTGAAGTGCGCGGCCGGATCTCGCGCTTCCTCGAAGGCGTCGAGAGTTTTGCGCCCGATGCCCGCTGGGCGCGGCCGGAGTCGCTGCACATTACATTGAAGTTCATTGGAGAACAAACAGCAGAGCGGGTGGAGGCCATTGCACAGCATTTGCGGCGGGTAGGGGGCAGCCCGTTCGAAATTCGCTCCGCTGGATTCGGATTCTTCCCCACCGCGAAGGCTCCACGCGTATTCTGGATCGGGATCCACTCTGGACCGCAACTAGTCGAACTGGCCAGAAGCATCGACACAGCTACCGCCGAACTCGGCATTCCGCGCGAGGAACGGCCTTACAGTCCGCATCTGACGCTGGCGCGCGGCGGCGCCGGAAGAAGATCGGGCTCGCCGAATATACGCCAAGACGGCATCCCGAACACTATTTTCGCGGTGCTCGAAAAGCGGCTCGCCGCCATGGGCGAACTTGATTTCGGCACCATGACGGCCCACGAGTTTATTCTCTATCACAGCCAGCTTTCACCCGGAGGATCGAAGTACACGAAGTTGCAGCGCTTTCCGCTTCATTGAAATAGTTAGCCTAAATCGACCCAATGACCGCGATTCCCTACCTCATCACCGCCGCTGCAAGCTATCTGCTGGGATCCATCCCGTTCGGCTATCTGCTCGTGCGAATCTTCAAGGGCGAGGACGTGCGCGCGAGCGGCAGCGGCAACATTGGCGCGACCAACGTGGCCCGCAGATCACCGGCACTTGGGGCCGCAACTCTGCTGCTCGACGCCGCTAAGGGCTTGGCAGCGGTCCTGGCGGCGCAGGTGCTGTTCGGCGGACCGCATCCGCAACTCATCATGACCACGGCGGCGTTCTTTGCCGTGCTTGGCCATTTGTTTCCGGTCTGGCTAAAATTTCGCGGCGGCAAGGGCGTCGCCACCAGCTTCGGAGCTTTTATCCTGCTCACCCCAAAATCCATTTTGTGTATGGTCGTTCTGTTCTTAATCCTGGCAGTCGCCTTCCGCTACGTTTCGCTCGGATCGGTCGCGGTAGCGGCGGCTTTTCCGCTGCTGGCGTGGGCCATGCACGAATACACTGACTCGCGGCAGCTGGTTTTGATCGCCGCCGTGGCGGCGCTCGTCATCTGGAGGCACCGCCAGAACATCGGCCGTCTCGCCAACGGAACGGAGTCCAAGTTCGGCACAAAATCAGGAGCGGAGTCCGACGCGTCAGGAGCAGGCGGCAAATGAGCCACATTGCCATCATCGGCGGAGGCGCCTGGGGCACGGGACTGGCGATTGTCCTCGGACGCAAAGGGACGCCCGGTTTCCGGCACGAAGTCCGGCTCTGGGCCAACGAACCCGAAGTGGTGGAGAGCATCACCAGAGCGCACATCAACGAGCGCTTCCTGCCTGGGTTCATCCTGCCCGAATCGATTGCCGCGACCGGCGATCTCGCGACCGCGCTCGAAGCGGCGGAGATTGTGGTCAGCGTCATGCCCTCGCAGCATTGTCGAGACCTATTCGAACGCATGGCGCCGGCGCTCCACCCCGAGACGCTTTTTGTGAGTTGCACCAAGGGTCTGGAAGACGGAACTTTACTGCGCATGACCGAAGTGATCGCCGACGTCTTGCGCAACCGCAGGATCACGGCGCGGGTGGCGGCGCTCAGCGGCCCGTCATTCGCCAAAGAGGTAGCGCGCGGCGATCCGACGGCGGTTACCGTAGCCTCGATGGATGGAGGAGTGACGCGAGCCGTACAGCAGGCGTTCAACGATTCCCGTTTTCGCGTCTATACCAACGACGACGTGATAGGCGTCGAACTCGGCGGGGCGCTGAAAAACATTATCGCCATCGCAGCCGGCGTTTGCGATGGCCTGGGCCTCGGCCACAACTCGGTAGCCGCGCTGATCACGCGCGGCCTGGCCGAAGTGGCGCGCCTGGTGGTGGCCTGCGGCGGCCGCCTCGATACCATGGCTGGACTCGCCGGACTGGGCGACCTGGTTCTGACCTGCACCGGAGACCTCTCGCGCAACCGCAGCGTCGGCGTTGAACTCGGCAAAGGCCGCAAACTGCCCGACATCATCGCCGGCATGCACGGAGCCGTCGCCGAAGGAGTTTTCACCACCAAAGCCGCAGTCGGTTTAGCCCGCAAGAAAAACGTCGAGATGCCGATTACCGAACAGATGTTCGCCATCCTTGAAAACGGCAAACCGCCGCAGCAGGCCATCGAAGAACTGATGACGCGCGCGGCAAGGTCCGAGATCTATTGAGTGTGGACTGAAGCAGGCCGCCGAAACCTGCGATCCGCCTGACTTTCGTCACCCCCCGACCATCACCTTCGGTAATCTCGCGGTCGCTCTCGGCGGCAACTTCGCAGGAATCCCGGGGTTATGCTTTGGAGAGGGAGTTACTGACCCGTGCATCTGGGGGTAGCCGTGAATAGATTCTCGCTCAGACTGACGTTCCTGGCATTGCTCGCTTCCACCGCTTTCGCCCGGCGAAAGCCGGAAAGCGCGCCCACGGCCGACACGGTCAACCGACAGCAGCAAACTACGGAGACAAAGAAGGTCGCGCCAAAGAAGAAAATCTATCACAATTCCGACTTAGCTTCTCCCGACACCAAGCCGGAGGCGGAGATCGCTGCGGCCAAGCCGGTCACAGGCAGCGCCGCCACCGTGAATGCCGCTCACTCCTCGACTCCCGTCGCTCCCGCAGCCAGTCGCTCCCAGAAAGCGAACCTTCCGAAAGCCGATACCATCCGTTCGTCGATATTTGATTCTCCCAAAGACAACGCACCCGACGTCATCGTGGTTCCGGCAGGCACGAAGATCCAGGTGGACATCATCGACGGGAAGGTTACGGTACCGGTACGGGTCGGATGGGCAACGCCAATCCCAGCCTCGTCGAAAGTGACAGTCGAGGTCTCCGTGCCTTACAGCCCGGTCTACTACGGACGGTACTACGACAACCTGTATTCTGCGGAGGTCGCGCAACTCACGGCAGTGACGCTGGACGGCACAACTTACGAGCTGCAGACCGACCAGATTTCCGTGCTGCTCGGCTCCGAAGCGACTTTCACCTTGCTCGCCGACCTCACGCTGAAACCCTGAGACGACTGCTGCCTCCCACTGCGGTAAAGATCTAAGTGGTGCCCGGAGACGGAATCGAACCGTCACGTCCTGTTACGGACCCGGGATTTTAAGTCCCGTGCGTCTGCCAGTTTCGCCATCCGGGCCACGCGGTGCCGCTACTGAATTCTACGATAACCGCCTGCGAGCTCCCGGAACATTCGATACAACTATTTAAGAGCTTCCGGGTTCCATAATATGTAGGGGTGTGATTACCGGGAGGATATCTTGAACGTATCGCATTGGTTTCGTAAAGCAATTGGTTCCAGCTTGGCGGCGAAAACCGCTTTTTTGTCCCTGGCAGCTATGTTCGTGGTCGCGGGCGCAGCAGCAGTGGCGTGCGCCCAGAGTGGTGCCATGACTCCTTATCAGGGCGAATCGGACGGCGTGAGCGCCGGTGGCAAGTGGCTCGAGTTCGACTCCACCGACAAGATGACGGGGGCGAAAAAGGCGCGCTTTGAACTCCAGTCGGACAACTATTTTCGTGAGGACCCACAGTACAAGCCCAGAGTGAATCTGGTGTGCTATGACGGCAAGCTCAAGTTTGCCGACTTTAATCCCGGAGTCCGGCTGGCTCCGCCCAACCGCCCCGGCTTCTGGGGACAGCCGCAGTTGGAAGTGGAGGTCCGGGTTGACGATGTTCACTACCACAAAGGCTGGAACTGGGAGCGTGGCCGCTTCCTCTCCATGGACAAAGGCACCGTGCGGGGCCTGCTCGGGGCCACGGTTTTCAACGTGGAGCTCCCCACCCGGAGCGGCCGGCAGATCGCGGAGTTTTCTCCCAGCGGGCTGAATTTCGATCGAGTCAAGCAAGCCTGCGATCTGACGCCGAAAAAGCCGAGCAAAGACTAAAGATTGAAGACTAGGCCTAGCGCCACGGACTTCGCACAGCCCAAGGAGGCGCAACGAGGGTGAAGCAGTCGCTTGCGATTGTCGTTGCGCTTGCCTTGTTTGAGGCCGCTCTGCCTGCAAAGGCCCAGGATCAACCATCCAAACTTGAGGTGTATGGCGGCTACTACTACGTGCGCTTTAATGTAAATGCCAACCTCCCTGGGGTCGCACCCTCGGCAACATACAACGGAAACGGTGGGGGCGGCCAGCTTGCGTACAACGCCAACCACTGGCTCGGTGTGGTGGGAGATCTGGCCGGCTATGGGGCGACCAGCACCACAAACGGCCAATTAGTCGGAGGAGCGTTTACGTATCTCTTTGGGCCCAGAGTAAATTTCCGGCGGGGTAAGGTTACGCCCTTCGCTCAGACCCTCTTCGGAGGCATTCGCACTACCGACGGAATTGGCCAGTCGGGGCCCGAAAATGATTTTGCGATGACAGCGGGCGGCGGCATTGATTTGAAAGTGTCCAGGCACGTCTCCATTCGCCCCATCCAGGCCGAGTACTTCATGACCAAACTTCCCGATGGTCTCAACAACCGCCAGGACAATCTGCGGCTCGGCGGCGGAATCGTCATACGGCTCGGCCGAGAGTAGTTCCGGGGCAATTTGCCCCTGTATCCCCAGCCGTTCAGGTTCAGATCGGCACTCTACCCAGGGCCACGATGAACTGGATGCCGTCAACCTGCCTGCCCTGGAGCCGTTCGTCATTGGTGACGAACAGATCCACGTTCGCGCTTGCGGCGCAAGCCAACTGAATGGCATCGGGCGCCTTAAGTGATCGCTCCGATCGAAGCGCCGCATAGACCTTGGCTGCTTTCACGTCGAAGGCGATCATGATTGCGGCGGTTGAAATTGCGCGTTCGTACTTTCTGCACAGCTCCGTGTTGCTCCGCTCGGTAGGCTTCACCAGAATCTCACCCAGAGTGAGTGTGGATGTAAGCAGTTGATCGCCCCGGTCGAGCATCCTGGAACGAAGCTGCACCACGGCCTTGGAGAGCGCCCCATAGTCCTCGAACAAATAAATGAAGAGGTTGGTGTCCCAAAAAACGCGGCTCATTCCCAACCCTCGCGCAAGCGGCGTACATAGTCATCCGCATGCTCGTCGGCCCAGAGACCTTTTCCAGAGCCACGGAGAGCCAAGAGGGGATCGTCTTCGACTGCCCGATCGGCGGCCTTTGCGCACCAATCGCGATACCACGAAAGAACCCCTTTAAACCAGTTTTCGGGCAGGTCTTCGGACTTAGGCGAAATCTTTCCTCCTTCTCGCTGCGGATGATAAGCATCGCCGGACCGAAACAGACGGCGGCGTCCATGTGAGGTTTCGAGAAGCATCCGGTAGCGTCCCGGGTTCGGAGGCCGATTGGCGACGCAATGCTGCACCACGTGGACATAGAATCCGGGCCGCAGTGGTCCCATAATTCTGAGTTCTTTCGCTGTGGCTGCGAATTCCATGATTTCTTCGATGGAGAAATCCAGACACTCCGGGTGCCGCTGGTGAAGCATGAGGGTCGCGAGCCAAACCTCGTCGGCCACTTTGATGGCTGGCGCAATCGTGCTCGGCTTGGTCGTCGCGGTCGTTGGCATTGGCTTCCTTCTCTCCCGCACTAATACATTATTACTTGGTATTGTATAATTGTCAACGTGAACTGTTCCCGCTGCGGCCAATCATGCAGTTACCAATCTCTAGCCTCTTGATTTCGGAGAACTTGACGGCTCCCCTCCCTGCATCCCCAGCCCTTCCCGCGAATCCAATAATGTTATCGTGGGAGTCGCATGAAGATAGGCATCACCTGTTATCCGACCTACGGCGGCAGCGGAGTTGTGGCCACCGAACTGGGCCTTGAGCTGGCGCGCCGGGGGCATGAGATTCATTTCATCTCCTATTCGCAGCCCATTCGCCTGACCGGGCCGGAACCTAACATTCACTATCATGAGGTCGAGGTCACCCGCTATCCGCTCTTTGAATATCCTCCGTATGACTTGGCGCTGGCCACGCGCATGGCCGAGGTGTCGCAGCTCTACGAGCTCGATTTGCTGCACGTGCACTATGCAATCCCGCACTCGGTGAGCGCGATGCTGGCCAAGCAGATGCTGGCGGCGACTCCGCCGCGGCGGCATTTGCCGTTTGTCACCACCCTGCATGGCACCGACATCACGCTGGTCGGGCTCGACCGCTCGTATCTTTCGATTACACGCTTTTCCATCGAGCAGAGCGACGGCGTGACCGCCATTTCGCAGTATTTGCGCAACCGCACCCTCAAGATTTTCGACATCAAGAACCACATCGAGGTCATCCCGAATTTCGTCAACTGCGACGAGTATCTGCGCAAGCCGGAATGGCTGGAAAAGCGCACTGAGTATGTCCGGAACGACGAGCGGCTGCTGGTGCACCTTTCCAACTTCCGGCCGGTGAAACGCATCCTGGATGTGATCGAAATCTTCGACCGCGTGCGCAAGAAAATTCCCTCCAAGCTGCTGCTGATTGGCGACGGGCCCGACCGGTCGCAGGCGGAGTGGCTGGCGGTGCAGAAAGGCATTCACGAGCACGTGCTGTTTCTTGGCAAACAGGATCAGATCCGGGAAAAACTCGCCATCTCAGATGTGTTGTTGATGCCGAGCGAGCTGGAAACCTTCGGACTGGCAGCCCTCGAAGGGATGGCATGCGAAGTTGTCCCCATCGCCACCCGCACGGGCGGAGTACCGGAACTGATCGAGCATGGCGTGACGGGATTCCTGGCCGATGTCGGCGACGTGGAGACGATGGCGCGTTATGCCATCGATCTGCTGGGTGACGAATCCGCCCTGCGCACCATGGGGAAACGGGCGCGTGCCGCCGCCCAGGAAAGATTCTGTTCCAGCCGGATTATTCCGCTTTACGAAGACTTTTACCGAAAGGTGCTGGAGCGCTCGCCGCAGTCGGCGCAGCCGTCATTAGCTCTTCGGGGTTAGGCAGAATGGGCAGGCGCAGCCGGATCAACGTGCCGCCGCCTTCGCGGCTTTCAATCTTCATCCTGGCAGCATCGCCGTAGAGCACCTTGAGCCGCTCGGCAACGTTGGCCATGCCGATGCCTATGCCGCCAAAGCCACCGGATTGCTCAGCCAATTGCACCGCTCCCATGCCCACACCGTCGTCTTCCACTTCCACCACCAGCCGCGATTTGATCAAACGGCTGCGCAGCGTGATGCTGCCGCCTTCGACTTTCGGAGCAAGTCCGTGCTTGATGCAATTTTCGACCAGCGGCTGCAACAACATGCTGGGGACCATGGCTTCGAGCGACGCCGGATCGAGATCCTTGACCACCTTGAGCTTGTCGCACCCAAAGCGTACGACTTCAATATCCAGATAATTGTCGATGAATTCCACTTCCTCGTGCAGCGGAACGAACGAATCCGTGCTGTGCAGCAGGCGGCGCAGGATGGTAGCGAGCTTTTGGATCATCTCGCGCGCCGTGTCCGGGTCCAGGCGCACCAACGACGAAATGGAATTCAGTGTGTTGAACAGGAAGTGCGGGTTGATCTGATTCTGCAGCGCCGCCATGCGCGCCTGCAGCAGCAGCCGTTCCTGCTCTTCCAGTTTGGCCTGAATACGGACGCTGTTGAAGATTTTGAGTTCCGTGCCCACCACCATGACCACGGCCAGGTAGATGGCGCTCTCCACCAGATAAGCGTTCGGTGTCGCCGGGGCGCCGGGCGTCCACAGACCGGGGCTTTCCAGACTGAAGATGGAGTTTGGCCAGAAGTGCCAGATTTCCGTCTGCAGGAAACGCAAGCCGACGATGGTCGCGAAAAAATATATCTGCCAATCGAACACCCGCGGCCGTGGCAGATTGCGGCGAATCATGCGATAGAGGGTGAGATCGATGAAGGGCGAAAACGACCAGATGTCTTCCTGTTCGGGCGCGAACCGGCGCAACTGCCCGGCAATAATTCCGGCAAACACGTTCAGGGGCAAGGTGGCCCACTCGCCGTGCAGGGCCGCGGGCAGCGACATCAACGCACCGCCCAAGCCGCCCGACAGGCGTCCGCCGATCACGCCCAGCAGCAGCGCGGTTTCAAGCGACAGGTCGCCGGAGAGGAAGCTCTTGACGTTGAATCGTATCCAGACGCCGATAGCGATAGGGATGCCCATCGCCAAGGCCAGATAAATCTTGTGCCGGGTATCGCGGTGCTCGCGAAAGATCAGGTTCTTGAACTCTTTGGAACGCACCAGCGCGCTCGACAAGGCGGCGGCCACGCCCAGCTTGAGCATGAGATATACGAGAATCAGCCGCGGTTCCAGCATGGAGTGAATCTTTCCCGTGAGCGCGTGCGTCCGGGTTCAGGTTCCGATTGTAACCGCTGCCTGTTGCAAAAGCTGCTCCAGGTTGATCTTCGAGCCTGCTGGAACCCCGCCCTGGGCGAAATCGCGGCTGCCCCCGCCGCGGCCTCCAATCGATGACAACACTTGTTTCAGCAGCGCACCCATGTCAGCAGAGCCGCCGGGAGCCTGCGCAAAGACCAGGCCCGGCGGATCCACGGCGCTCGCCACCAGCGCGATAGCCGGCTCGCCCACTCGCGTCACTTTCTGGGCAAACAGTTTAGCGAAGCTGATGTCGCGATCGGAAAAGACGCGCACGATGACCTTGCGCCCCTTGGTCTCAGACGCCGCATTCAGAGCGGCCAAGGCCGTGAACTCGGCCAGTTGATCAAGCGCATCGTCCTTCTGCTTGCGCAACAGCTTGCTCTCTTCGGCATTCTTCCGGATCTGCTCCGGCACATCCCAAAGCTGGGCTGAGAATAGTGCAGCCGCCTCGCTGAGGGCGCTGTAGTCACGCCGCGCCATGCGCACCGCACGATTGCCGCAGACAAACTCCACGCGTGTCCCCTGCCGCACTTTCTCGGTCTTCCGCAGCAGAATCGAACCGATCTGCCCGCTCGAACCAACGTGAGTTCCGCCGCACGCCGAGAGATCGAAATCCGCAACCTCAATAAGCCGTAGTTCATCGCGCTCCGCCGGAGGCAGTTTGCGCAAGCCAAGCCGCTCCGCCTCCGCCCGCGAAACGTAGCGCACTCGCACCGGGCGGTCCTCAAACACAATCTGATTCGCCCGCTTCTCGACCCCCGCAATCTGCTCGGCACTCACTGACGCCACGGCCAGATCAATCGAGCAGTAGTCTTCCCCCATATGAAACGAGACGGTCGGCATCTGGTAAAGCTCGATAAACGCTGCCGAGAGAACGTGCTGTCCGGTGTGTTGCTGCATGTGATCGCGGCGGCGTTCGCGATCGATGCTGCCATGGATAACGGCTCCCGCCACCGGCAATTTCGGCGGTGCTTCCAGGTAGTGCACGATCCTGCCGTCTTCAGCATCGGCAACTTCCGAGACGCGCAGGCGGTCTTCCGTGCGGCCACCACCGTCCAGCGTCAGCCATCCAGTATCGTGGACCTGCCCGCCGCTGGTGGGATAGAACGCCGTTTCCCGCAGGATGACGGCTGGGCGGGCCTGCTCAGGCGAGGGAGGCGCGACTTCCTCGACCACAGAATCGAACTCGTGGATTTCAGAGCTGTCGTAATAGAGGCGTTTGGTCATTATGAAAAAAGTGCGGTGGGCAGATAAAAGTCAGGCACCGGCGACCCACTGCACACGAAAGAGCCCGTTACCGTTGCTTCCTTCCGGACCTGGCGGGGTTGGCGGGAAAACGTCGCGCGGAACCGATGCCTGACTCTCCATCTTAGCAAGAGATCGCCAAAAACAGGAATGGACACTCGGGTGTTCGACTATCATCAAATCACGCTATGGCCGAGTCAGAATGCGCCACCTACAAAAAGCTAAAAGATCGTGAGACCCGTGCCCACGCGGCCTGGACTTCTTTTCTGTACCGCAATGAAGTCAAACCGAAGCTATCGGAGAAGGCAAAACGGAAGCATCAGAAAGAAGAAATGGAAGCGTATCAGCAGGCTCACAAAGCGCGTCTGGCCCATGCAAAGACCTGTCCCATCTGCACTCCAAGCCTCTAAGCCCTCAGTCACTGGAACAATTCGTAGTGCATCACCGTGGGTTCGAATTCCAGCAGGTATTTCTCATCTTCCGGATAGTACTTGGCGACCTCGATATCCGAACCGGCAAAGGCCACAATTGCGTCGCGCGATTCCCAAAAGGAAAGCGTGACAAAATGCGCTACGTCACCCTCCATTCTGCGTAGCACCCAGGCCCCCTTATTGCCAGTCGTCGTTCGGTAGGCGGGGATTCCGGACTTGAAGAGATATTCGAGATACGTTTCCGCATCGCTCGCGTTCGTTTTACCGTGCCAGATTCGGGCGATCATACGCTCTCCTCAAAGCCTCAGCGCACCACCAGCACTTCCCGTATGGCGTCGCGCGCCAGGAAGAACTTGATCGACGCAAAATCGTGGAAAAGATTTTCAATGTGCCGGTTGGCGAATACGCGCTGCAGGCGGGGAGATTTTTTTTCGGATGCGGGCTGGCCAGGTGGCGCGAACTTTACCTCATGCATCCCCAGCATGTCGGTGCCGTTCACGTGATAGCGATAGCAGATCGAGTCCGGCCCCGCGTCGCGGGTGTGAAAGAAAGCCAGCAGGAACCCGCCCGGCTTCATCACCGACCACAAACGATCGATGGTCGGCTTCACCAGGCTCTCTTCCATGTAATCCGGCAGATTCCAGCACAGCACCACGTCGAACTGAGCGTTCTCGTAGACCAGGTTTTCTTCCAGAAATTTCTTGCTGTCCACAGCCGGTTTGCCGGCGCTGTCCTGAATTCGGAGCGCGGGATCGAGGGACGACCAGAGCAGGTCTTCGCTGTAAATCTTGTGTCCTTTATCGGTGAAAAAACGGATATTGCTGGCCGAGGTCGAACCCAGATCGAGCACACACAATCCGTCCTCGCAATTCAGCAGCCGCGAAATCTCCCCCATCCCGCTCGACCGGCGGGTGAGTTTCTGCGGGACTGCGGGACTCACCGTCTGGTTCGAAGAACTCCGAAAGAATTTCATTACGTTGTCAGAAACAGATGCCATAAGCTCGATCGGCGCGCGCTTCCCTATGCAGACGCCTTTCCGGGCTCTTTCTGAATATCCACTTTCCCACGCAGGAACGCGCCCTCTTCAATGGCAATGCG
>Ga0209517_10004036_pt1 | contig 19544 bp, 13 predicted proteins | sample PeaSoiMetSII2010_FD_187695 | JGI IMG/M metagenome (GOLD analysis project Ga0209517, IMG submission 187695) | Peat soil microbial communities from Weissenstadt, Germany - SII-2010 (SPAdes) (version 2) | ecosystem: Environmental > Terrestrial > Soil > Wetlands > Peat | place: Germany...
GACGGGCAGTCGCGGCCCTGACGCCTCAGCGGTGATGCTTGCCGCCGTGACCGCCGGAGTGACCTCCGCCGCCGTGCGAGTGCCCCCCGCCGAAATTCTTCCCGCCGCCTCGCATGTGGAAGCCGCCTGAGCCCCGGCGGCTAACGCTCTTGGGCGCGTGCCCGCCGCCAAACAGATGGAAGCCACCCGAGTGCGGTGGTTTCCCAGCGGAGTGGGCGAAGTTCCTGCTCGCGAAAGCCCCTGACGACCGCCCCCCGAATTCGTCGCGCTGAAAAGCTGACGTCGGCGCGCGATTGGCCGGCACTGAGCGGTAGGCTGCGCCCGCCCCGCCGCGGTAGCCTTCTCCGGTCCACCGGTTCAAGCTGGACCCATAGCCGCGGTTGAACTGCTGCCTGCTTTCTGGCGCCTGAAAATGGTTGTTGGCCTGGCGCGGTGTCCGGTCGTAGCCGGATCTAAAGGCGTGGAAACCGCCGTTGGAGCTTCCTCGCCAGTTCTCGGCATATCTGTCCGGCGGGCGGGGGAATCCCTGTCCGCGGTTCCCGTTGTATCCGCCGCCGAACCGTCTGAAACCACCCGGCGTGCGGTCGTAGCCGCGCCTCGCGAACGCTCCTCTTCCCGAGTAGGCATGAAGCACGTCGTGCCGGAATCCCCAATCAGCCACCGTGGTGCTGTGCGAATAGTAGTCTGACTGGTGGAAGAGCACGGACTGAGCTAGCCAGTTCAAACCCCACGCCAGCCAGCCCCAGGGCGTGTGGCTGAAAGCGCTCATCGCGATCCCGAACCCATAGTTTATCGGCGACGAGCCCAAAAATGATTCCACTGCGCCGAGCAGCGAAAATCCGGGGTAGGGCGAAACCTGCTCTCCGTAGATCGTCCAGGGGTTATACGTCGGCACGTACACGACTTGCGGATCCACCGGCATCAGCTGGAGGTAGCCCTGGTCGTAATGCACCACCTGCTGCGGCGTGCTCTGCAGGGTTCCGGCTGACTGAGCGCGCCGGCGCATCACCTGGATTGCCTCAAGTACGTCTTGCGGCTGGTTGTAGTAGGCATTGCCCAAGTCTGTGGTCCATTGCAGATTGCGGTCCATCTGCGCCAACACCCGGGGGAACGCCGTTAACGCTTTTACGCTCGGGTCCCAGTTCTGAACGTCGGCACCGGTCACAATCTGGTCAGAGGAGGTGTAGCCCTGCGTCTGCAGCCAGCGATCGGCATCTGCAACCTGACCGGGGTAGGTCGACGCGGCCAGAACTTGCGCCACCAGCGTGTCCGGATCAAGCGCGATCGGGGCCACGAGTTGTTCCAGTTGCACCGCACTGAGCGGCTGAGCCGAAGCTGGCGCTTGGCCATAACCCTGCTGCGGATACGCCTGACCAGAATCCGGATAAGGCCGTTGCGCATCAGGCTGCTGTCCATAGTCCGATTGCTGATCTGATTGCTGATTTGGCGCGTATTGTCCGTTGTATTGATCGTTCTGCGACCATCCCTGATCGCCGGGCGGCGTTTGCTGCGCGAAAAGTTTCCCTGGTTCCAGCAGAAGATTGAGGAGAACGACTACCGCCAGCGCGAGCAAACCTCTGAGCTGCCGCGCCGCGTTTTTCGCGGTGCTCCTGGCGGCCGCGGCACAGCGAGGTGAATCAAGCGGCAGACGAGAAAACCTGGCAGCGCGCGGTGCATACCGGTACATTTGGGGTTTCATATTTCCTTTCAGTGTCCGACATAAAACCTGAACCCGGACTTCCGCCGGTCGTTGCGGAGGAAATGAACTCGCTTGAATCGATTCGGAAAGGCTGATGTCATGACCTACGCCCTTGAGAATGGTATGCGTGGCTTTGAAAACATTGCCGTTACGCTCATGGAGGCGATTTGGGGGAAGAACCCCACTACCCTCGACAGAGTCGCCCTCGCTCATCGAATTTGGAGTGCCAATCCCGCAACAAGGCGAGCATTGTCCCATCGCCAGCTCCAGGCCTCTATTAGACCAAGATGCTTGAAATCAACCACGGGATTACTGCAGAGCAAATCAATTCTGGCTCAACAGCGAAGTGTCTGAAAACACAAGCGTTCTACTCTCAGGTAAATTCCTGCCAGTCGTGAAAAATGACCGGCGACAATCATCGGGAACGTTGGCTGGAATGACTTGGCCCATGCTCGGTATTTCCTCCGCGTAGTCCGCATGTCCGGCGCTTGGCTTTGACCGGTTTTGCGGGCTTCGCCGGGGCGAGTTTTGCCGCTCGAATCTTGCCGACCCGGATCGCCTGGGTGAACTCTTCGAAATCTTCAGTACTCTGGTCGGCATAGGCGATACCAAAGCTGGCGATTGCCTTGTCGAACTTATCGCTGTTGCCCAGGTATCCCGCGATGGCGTAAGGGTCGCCAGTGCGGGCATGTCCCTTGGCCAGCAGTTCGCCGCAGATCTGCGCGTACTGCACCAGTCCGTCGCCTTCCAAATCCTCGTCCTCAATTACTGCCTTGTGATCGCGCAACTGGCGAACCAGGTAGTCGTGGCCGGCTATAGCAGTCCACCCCAGGAAGATGTCCGACTGCACCTGCATGGCGCGCTGTCCCTGGGCCGCACGCTGTCCCTGATTCACGGGAGCGTCGGCCTCAGGCAGGTATTGCGCGTAGGCCGAGGGCACCTCTTCCTTGATCTGCATAAACAACGGGGGATCCTTGGCCGTGCCAAACATGAGGACGATATAGTCGCGCACGCCGACGCTGCCGATTCCGACCACGCGAAAAGCCACGTCCTCGACGCGGTAATGCGAGAACCAGTGCCGTCTTTCCGGCAACAGCGTGTCGACGTAGTTGCGCAATCCGGCGGCCACCTGCTTCGCCGTGGCGGGACGCACGTGGAACCGCAGCGGCCTGTTGTCGCGGAAGCGCCATTTCCCGCTGCGCTGCTCGGCCAACTGTTTCAGGTTGTGGAATGGCGTGGCACGCTCAGCTTTTCGCAGAACATTCAGCAGCACTGGTGAAACGTGCCGGTGGCGGAAAAACTTTTGCCGGGCCAGGTCCACCATGGGCATTCTGGAGAATTGGTGCATTGCCTCGCGATAGCTTTCGACAAGGGTCAGCGCGGCGGTTTTGCATTCCTTCTCGGTGTTGTTGGCCTCGCGGCCGGCCAGCACCAGGCTGGCAGCCATGCGCTTGACGTCCCATTCCCAAGGCCCACGAATCGTCTCGTCAAAGTCGTCAATGCCGAAGATAAGCCTTCCGTCTGGCCCCTCAAAGGCCCCCAGATTTTGAACGTGCGCATCGCCACAAAGCTGCGCATAAATGCCGCTGATTGGGAGCATCGAGAGATCGGAAGCCATGATGGGAACGGCGCCCCTATAGAACCCAAAGGGCGAAGCGGCCATACGCGCGGCCTTGATAGGTAGCAGGTTGGCGAGGCGCCCGCGCTCCGACGCCCGCAGCAACTCCAGGATGGATATCTTTCGGTGCTTGGGGTCCCAGTCTGCGTGGCTGACCCGGCCGACTTTTTGGCGCAACGACTGGCCGTATTTCCGTCGCTCTTCGCGAGCTGCCATCCTACGAGCGCGGTCGCGCATATGAGAGAACAGAATACCCCAAATGACGAGGAAGAAAGGGTGCGAAACGAGAGCCTGACACGCGGGCAGCGGCTTCGTACTCAACAGCGATAACATCACACAAGTCTGTCGTAGAGATCGCAATTCCACACTGTCGAGCGAGGTGGAGTGTGGCTGCTGCAAAAAGCGATGGATCTAAACCGCAGTTTCCAGCGACGCGCCGAGGCCGCTGAAGTAGATCAGGGCGAGTCGGTTCCGGCGTCGGAGTTCCAACGTTCCAATGACAGTCCGGACCTGCAGGAACCAGATTGGGTTCACTGCAGTTCAGATCGGCGGAAATGGCGACCCTCGAACAAGGAGACGGGAAGTCCAAACACCCGAGTCTCGCTTCCTTCGAATACGAACTCCTTTTCCGCACTCTGGCACCGGACAGGTGGTGCTGAGCCTATCCTTATTGTGGGTGCCTCCAGTGGTTCGCCCCTGAACGACAACCCAAGCCCCACAGCTGGGACATGTCACGCACGAGCACACCCACATCGAAGATGGTTACGATTCCAGGATGAGAGGCGGCCCGCAGCTTCAGCTTCCCGGAAGAAACGCTCGCGATACTCAAGCTCCTCCTCCGGCGGTTGGCCTGCCAACGAAATGGTCTTTACCGCGACGAGGGGGTTGATCTTAGGATCGCGCGCCTTATAGACCACACCCATGGCTCCTCGTCCTAGCTCGGCCAGGATCTCGTAGCAACCAAAGCGTTCGCTCCTGCGATCATCCATAGGTACGCAAAGGAGCGCGGCCTCGCCTCACCGACTGTTATCGTTTGCCGAGTTTCGTTTCCACCGCTTCGGCTGCGGAGAGTTTCCGGTCTCGGTGTGGCTCGCTCTGCGTTCCGTTCATTCTCCTATCCACTGTGTTTATAACAAACGCGGTTCTCTGCAATCCGCGAGCCAGCAACGGAAACAACGATAAACCATCAGCTTCGGAAATCAGTAACTGTTCCGATTTCCTGCAAAGAACCATCGCTGTTGTGAATCCGCTACTGGTAATTGCGCTGGGCCAAGTTGCGCTACAAACCCTCGGAACGATCCATCCGCATGGATGTACGATCAGGGGGTCTTGCGGCAGCGTAGTTCCGTGGGCCGGAAGGCACCTCGGGGTTCTCTATCATCCCAGCCCCCGTACTCAAACGCAAAGAACCTGGAGTCTTCAAGTCGCCGATGCCAAATCTCTCGCTAGATTTGCCCACAACCAACTAGGCATGGAGCCAACTGCAGAAGACTAAAGTCGCCTGTCAGAACTCTATCCCCGGCTATTGAATCCTTTGAGCGGCCTCCGATGAACCTGAGATTTCATTCGAGTTTACCTCATGCGCAGACGGCGATTCTGCAATGTGGCTTTCCAGCTTGGCCATAGCACTCCGAACGTCAGCAGCGGCAGTCTTGATGCAATACGTCGCCGTTGTGCTCACGTTCCTTCACCACGTATACGGGCGAGGACACGCGTTCTACCTTCGAGTGGTGGAACCACTGGCCGGTGGGCCTGATCGATTCCAGCGGCCGCTGTGCGGTCGTCCCTGATCGGGCTTCGCATTCTTCGCTTTCGCATATTCTGTGGCCCGAGTACGTCAAAGGCGAAGACTCGATCACTAAGATCCTTATGGACGGGCTGACGAATCGGCCCGCGGCTGAACTGGCTGTACTGGCCAAATCCTGGCTGCATCCGGCGGCCATCGAGATCAGCGGACCAGGATTTGAGAGCAAGGGATATGACCCGACAGAACGGGCGTTTGTGGTAGTCCGAAACTCCGGGGCTTCTCCGCAACTGCAGTTGAAGCTGCAAGCTTCGGACAACTCTCTGCTTTTCGACCCCGCCGTCGTGGTGAAGAATTGGAATGCCGACGCGGCGAGGGTCACAGTTGATGGTCGTGCATTGCCAGCAGGAACTGTCCGGATCGGGACGATTCGCCATCTCGATGGCACCGATCTGGTGGTTCTTATGCAGCAGCAAACGACGAAGCCAATGGAGATTACGTTGACGGCGCCAAGCTCTCGCACTCAGTCGCCATAGACCGATTGAGAGCAAAAGAGTAGACCCACTGTCAAGAAGTCAGGCTCCCGCAGGTGTAAAGGAGAATAATCGCCAGGTTGAGTGATGGGAGAACAAAGTGTCGGATTGGCAGCCTGAGTCTAATGTTTTTGCATCAGAAAAATGGACCATCAGTGGATGATCCAATCGCACCCCGCACGTTACCATTCAGGACAGTTTACAGTCAAGCAACCGATCGCTCACTAAGGGCTCGCTATCCGAACAACGCAGTTTATGCCGTTAATATGCGCGCTTCAGGCTCTAGAATCCGCTCATTCTGAGCTACCTTGGCAGACTCTATGAAAACCTCATAAGCGCTTACTTGACAACGAAATTCTAACGGTGGTAGCTTGCGTACGCCAGATTGGCTGGATCAATTATGGGCGGTACGTTTCCCGACCGGAGGCAACTATGGGGATTCTAATTCGTGCTTATCTAAGAATCCTGATCGTATTGATGATCAGCGCCGGCATACTAGTGGGTATGGATTTGGACGCTGCTGCCCAAGTCGATACCGCAGCCGCCACTCTGAACGGAATGGTGCGAGACCCTTCGGGCGCCGTCCTGCCAGACGCAACCATCACGTTGATTAATACAAAGACCGGGATCAAGCAGATGACGAAGAGCAATCAGACCGGGAACTATTCCTTAGTGAATATCAGCCCGGGAAGCTACACGGTCATAGTTTCGAGAGAAGGTTTCTCGACGGCCAAGTCACCGGAGTTCCAACTCGCGGTAAATCAGACCGCGACAATCAACTTTGATCTAAGGGTTGGCAGCGCGGACACCACGGTTGAGGTCTTAGCGAGCGCGATACAGCTCGAAACTTCTACGGCTGAACTGGGTACGGTGATCGGTAGCACTGAGGTGAACGAGTTGCCCCTGAACGGACGCAACTTCACGGAACTCCTGTTGCTCGGCCCCGGCAAGAGCCCGATCAATGCGACCGAAGGCTCGCAGGGATTTGGCAACCCGACTGGCACCGTAGTGGTCCCTGCGGTTAATGGCCAGAATAACCGCAGCAATATGTTTCTCCTGGATGGCATCATGGATTATGCTCCCATCAGCGACTTCTACGCCGTACAGCCGGTATTGGACGACATCCAGGAGTTCAAGGTCCAGTCTTCTAATGACCAAGCGCAATTTGGGCAGGTAATGGGTGGGATCGTCAACGTCGTCACGAAGTCAGGCACGAACGAATTCCACGGCGGTGCCTGGGAGTTCGCCCGAAACGATGCCCTGGACGCGACGAATTACTTCAGCACCAATGGGAAAACTCCGCTCAGGCAGAACCAATTTGGCGGCAGGATCGGCGGTCCCGTTATTTTGCCCATCTACAATGGTCGAAACAAAACCTTCTTTTATTTCTCCTACGAGGGCTACCGAAATGCAAATGGTACGCCAGCTCTCGAGTTGACTGTGACGCCAGCCCAGCTTGGAGGAGATTTCTCCAATCTCTACAACTCCCCATCTGGCAGCATTCAGCTGTACAACCCCTACAGTTCGACTGGGAGCAATGGCTTTCTCGCATCAAGACAACCATTTATCTGCGACTCGTCTGGTAATCCGCTACCCACGAACCCGAATGGCACGCAGACACCCACATCGACATCAGACGCCTGCGACAAACTGCCACCTAATTTGATTAACGGCGGAGCCCTTGCTTTTGCGAAGGCCCTGTTTCCGGCCCCAGAAAATGTGGGAAGCAGTTACTACAACTATCGCGATACCGATGTAACCAACGTCTCGCAAAACCAGTACTCGTTTCGCTTGGACCAGCACCTCGGTCAGAAGGACCAACTGTTCGCCCGCTACACCGCAGCGTGGGCGCGATCGACCTCTCCGGGCGGCTGCTGTGGACAAGCGCCGGTCCAAGGAATAGTGCAGCCTAAGGACACGACTGATTGGAACGTGGCTGCGAATTGGACTCACACCTTGAGCTCGAACTCGGTATTTGACTTTGCATTTGGGCGAGTGTTTGGGCGGGATAATGTCCCGCTGAACGACATTTCGAAATTCGTGCCCGATCAGTCTGCCTTAGCCAGCCAGGTGGGATTCTCTAGTTACCTCCTCCATTTCCCTGGGTCGAATGTAAGTGGAACGGTCCTCCCCAATGTGGCTCCCGGAGGTTATGCTAGTGCCGGCGGCGGATTTACGGTTTTCTCAAGATGGGCGAACGTTCAGGAATACCGTGGGGACTATTCAAGGCTCATTGGGCGGCATAGCTTGCGCGCTGGCGCCAGCTCGGCCACCTATGGATGGTTCCAGCTGGGTACCAACGGCTTTGAAATCTTCGGCAACGCCCAGACTGCGTCCGGTTCGGACGTCGGGTTTGTGGGAGGCAACTCGATGGCATCCTACCTCCTCGGCATACCAGGGTATACGGAAATTGACAACACTTATTCCAGCATTCACTCTGGGACCGTAAACGGGTTTTATGTTCAAGACCAGTGGCGAGTGAACAACAAACTCACAATCAATCTCGGCTTACGGTATGACATTTCCATTACGCCACGTGCTGGTTCTTCCTCAAACGGAAGCAACGTGACCGTCGGCAACTTCGACGCGAGCACGGGAAATTTTATATTGCAAGTACGTCCTCCTGCGTGCCAGAACGGCCAGACAGTGAATTGCTTGCCGGGGGGCCAACTCCCGGCACACGTCGTGGTGTCGAGTAATGGAAAGATCTCCGACACCGATTATGGCAATATTCAACCCAGAATCGGCGTGGCCTACCTGCTGGGGAAAAAGACGGTTGTGCATGCAGCATATGGAAGGTTTTTTGACAACTGGGCAGGCATGACAGAGAACCATGCCTACAACACGCCAGTCTGGCCGAGTTCTCCGACGTTCGTCTCCAGCAGCGCGCTCGATAACGGCAACTATAATGGCGTTCTGCCCCAGCAGTTCTTCCAGGATCCTTTTGGGTGGGGCCAAGTATCGCAGTATCCGAGCTCGCCGACACCATGGAGTGCGCTTTTCGCCGGCACAGATCCCCACCTGAAAAATGGGTACACGGATCAGTACCATTTTGGAATCCAGCAAGACATCTTTCCGGGTTCCGTCTTGACTGTAAATTACGTAGGATCTCGTGGCGCGCGAATCAGTACCAGTATCACAGCGAATGCCTTCCGAACGCCTGGGGATCCGGCCTCTCAGCCTTATCCTTATGCGAATCCAATCTATTACACGACTGACTTGGGTTCGACCAGCTATAACGCGCTCCAAGTGTCCTCGGATATCAAAACTCATTCCGGCATAGTCGCAACCTTGGCTTATACGTACTCGAAAGCGATTACTGAAGGTTGCGATGGCTTCCAGAGTGGATGTGATATTCAGAACCCCTACGATATTCGTGCAAGTCGAGGAGTCGCTGCTCACGACGTTCCGAATATTTTCTCAGCCGGCATCGTGTTTCCGCTGCCGTTCGGGCGAGGACAGCGATTCAGCACCCAAAACAGTGTGATCAATAAAATAATCGAGCACTGGCAGCTCAATTCTATCGTCTCGCTGACCAGTGGGTCACCGTTCACAGTGATGGCCAGCAGTAATGCGATTTCAGAAATTGAAAATTATAGCGGCACGGAACATGCCGAGTTGGTAGGCAATCCAAACTCGGGGACTTGTGCCAATCCAAATGGTGGAGCACCTTACAAGGTCAAAACGGTCAATTGCTGGTTCAATACCAGTGCTTTTATTGACCCAGCAGCAGGTACCTTCGGCAACCAGGGAAGAAATACCCTCCGCACCGACTGGGGACGGAACGTCGATCTCTCACTGCTCCGCTCGTTCAAGCTAGGTGAGCAGAGATCTCTGCAATTCAGGCTTGAGGCATTCAATGCGCTGAATATGGTTCTCTTGGGACAACCTGACAGTACAGTGGGCGATCCGACCTTCGGTGTCATCAGCTATACTGGAAACACGGAGCGTCAGGTGCAAGTTGCGGTGAAATTTGAATTCTGACCGAAGGTGACATCCTTAGAAGGCGTCGAGGCTTGTTCCCGTTGAGCACATGAGGGAAACGCGAGTAACACGCCAGAGGCAGTCCCTGCTCATCGGCGGTTGCAGTGACCAGCCAGGATACCTTCTTCATGAAGCTGCCAATCTGGTCTCTGCTCCGAGGGTCTTTCTTCCGCCGTTTGCGCTCAGAACTGGATGGAATAAAACTGTATCGGGTTCTTTTGCAAGATTGCCTGCTGTTCATCGCCCGAAAGCCGTGCGATGTAGTCGGTTTCCAAGTTAATCACCGACGCATAGTCCGCCGCCAAAGTGCACACCGGCCAATCCGATCCGATCATTAGCCGTCGCGGCCCAAATGCGCTAAGAACGACATCGAGGTACGGCTCGAAATCTCGCGCTTCCCATGAATTCCACTTGGCTTCCGTTACCAGCCCCGAAATTTTGCAAGAAACATTGGCAAACTCTGCCAATCGTTTGAGGTCACGCGCCCAAGGCTCCATTTCTCTGGCTTGAACCGGAGGTTTGGCAATGTGGTCCAGCACAAAAAGTTGGTCTGGAAATCGCTTCACCACATCGCATGCAACGGGAAGATGCCGCGGGAACAGGAGAAGGTCGTAAGTGAGCCCGAATCGCTTCAGTTGGCTCAACCCATTAAGGAAACTTTTCCGTAACATGAAGTTGTCATCCGGTTCGTCGTGGACGACATGTCTGACACCGCGGAATTTCGGGTGTTGGGCAAACTGCTCAAGCTGTTCCACAAGGCGATCGCTGCTGAGATCTACCCAGCCTACTACCGCGCGGATGAAAGGAAACTCGTCCGCGAGTTGCAGAAGCCAAGTACTCTCTTCGAGACATTGCCGAGCCTGTACTGCAACCGTAGCACTAATGCCAGCTTGGTTAATCAGTGGCGATAAGTCCGTCGGCAGGTGATCCCGACGGAGTTTGCCCATGCCGGCGGTCATCCATACGTAATCGCGATCGTTATACTTCCAGAAATGCTGGTGCGTATCGATTTTTATCGTCGCCACAAATCCCGGCCCCACAAACCGGTTTGCCCTTCCGAAAAGAACCGTAACGCGAAAGGTTCCCAAGTTAGGTTCATGTTTCTCAGCGACACTTGACCTCAGGCCTCAGCGGAAGATGTAGTACAGAACACCGACCGTCACTGCGAGGACCGCTGCGATTAAGCGGGGGTCGCGCAAACCCTTAAACCTTTCCTGGGTCACAGCGGCCAGGGGGTGATCCCAGGTCAGGCCATCCACCGATTCGGGCGCAGGTGCTGGCGTGAGCAGGGTGACCACAACGTAGATGACGCTGCAAATACAAAACATCCACCAGGCCTGCATCATGAAAGGAATCCCCCAGCGGTGAGTAACGATCTTCTCCGTGCCGAACGCAGGAAGGTCCAAGATGAACGCAATCGCTCCCATGGCGAAGCCCGAAATCAGCGTGTACAGCGAAGCTTGCTTGGTGCCTCGGCGCCAGAGCACGCCCCAGAGAAATACGACCGTGATCGGAGGGGCCAAGTCAGCTGCAATGGCATTAATCGCTTCGAAGATGCTCGAATATCGTCCACCTTGGGTTGACCAGGCCATAGCCAGCAGCATGACAACGACTGAACTAATGCGGCCAATTGTCACCTGCGCCCGATCGGACGTGCTGGGTCGTAGCCGTGCCACTATGTCAACAGCTACAAGGGTTCCGATGCTGTTGAGAGCGGCTGCGACTGCGCTCATTAGGGCTGCCAGGACTGCCGCAGTGATCACGCCCCGCACCCCGGTCGGGATCAATTGCTCAATGAGTACCGGCAGAGTCTGGTTGCTCTCGTGCCCGATGATGTCATGGAACAGTACATATGCAATGACGCCAGGCAGCACGAGCAGAAATACGGGCAGGATTTTGAGAAACCCGGCAAAGAGGGGGCCCAATTGCGCATCTTCTGAGCTGCGCGCTCCTAATACTCTTTGAACAATAGTTTGATCTGTGCACCAATACCATATGCCAAGAATGGGGTACCCCAGCAGCACGGCATACCAGCTCAGACCTGCCGAGTCGTGCGTGTGCAGCATCGATAATTGTTCCGGTTTCGCAGCGGCCCTGAACTGCTCCACTGAATGGATTCCGTGGCTAGGCAATGCGGCCAGAGAGAACGCCAAAATCAGCAACGCCCCCAGTATCAGGATCACAGTATTGACGGTCTCCGTGATGACCACGGCTCGCAAACCGCCGAGCACCGTGTAAATTCCGACGACCGTCGAAATGATCACGATCGAGGTGACTACGTTAATGCCGAAAAAGCGCTGAAACACTGCTGCACCGGCGTACAAGCTCATCCCAATGTGGATAAACAAGGCTGCAACAATTGCCATGAAGGCCAGGAATGAGCGTGACGCGGGACTGTACCGGCGCTCCAGAAATTCCGGCAAGGTTGCTATGCGGGTTCGAAAATAGAATGGAGCGAACACGAGCGACAGCAGGATGAGCGTGTACGATGCCATCCATTCAAAATTTCCCCAAACAAGACCTTCATTGTAGCCAGACGCCGTAAGTCCAACCAGGTGGATGGTCGAAATGTTGGATGCAAACAGCGCCGCACCGACGAACGGCCACGACAGCGATCGTCCGGCGAGAAAAAACACGTTACCCGTGATCTTGATCCGACGCACGGACAGCAGGCCAATGGTCAATATGCCGCACATATACAACAGGATGATCGCGACATCGAGCGCTGGAATTGTAAGGGTGTGTTGCATGGCGTAGCTCATTCCCATGATCCGCTGCAAGAATTTGATGGGCAGACACTACACTGGCATTTGTGTCGCAGAAGGCATGCGATCTGTGAACGAAGTCGTTTGGTCATATGTTCTTTGCATCCGCTACGCTATAGACGCGAGAGGTTCCGCAGAGAACTCGCGCTACGCATGAGATTGCGTCGATAAGAATGCTCGCCGGTGCTCCTAGTCTTGTGACTCATTGTCACCTCTTGAACCGCGGGCGCACATTACCATGACCAGTCCAATTGACGGCACAGCGTAGTACCCACCCGGCGTTTGGATGGGCCAATACGACCGCGAACTTTACCACCCATTAATTCTGAATGTCAAGGGTTTCAGGACGGGAATGAACCGCGCCCAGCCCTTTTGAATCATGTGTTCCGCCGAAACATCACAAAAGCGTCCGGCGAGCGCTTGCGAGGATCGGCTTGACGGAAGGTCGGCGGTGCTCTAGAATTAACGCGGGCGGATGGATGGACCAATTCAAACGAAGCCGCTTTCTTATTAGCCGCCCTTCGAGGAATCCTTATTATGAGAAGAATTCTGCTGAATGCTCCGGGCGAGTTGGTCGACGTCATGGTCCCGCGCCCAGTGCCTTCCAGTGGACAAGCCCTGGTTCGAGTTCATCGGGTCGGGGTTTGTGGAAGCGATTTTCACGCTCTTGCTGGGAGGCACCCGATCTATACATACCCACGCGTCCTGGGGCACGAGCTTGCGGGCGAAATAGTGGAAGTGCCCGAGAATACGCGAGGACTTTGCCCGGGTGATCGATGCGCCATCGAACCGTACATCAGTTGCGGCCAATGCCGCACTTGCAAAGTGGGAAGAACGAACTGCTGCGAACACCTTAGGTTGCTCGGTGTACATGTCGATGGAGGCATGCAGGGCTTTCTGGGGGTCCCAATTGAGCTATTGCACAAATCAGAACTGCTGTCGCTTGATCAACTCGCTTTGGTTGAGACGTTGGGAGTTGGGGCTCATGCCGTCAAGCGAAGCCAATTGCGGCCGGGTGAAGACGTGCTGGTGGTCGGGGGCGGCCCCATCGGACTTGGAGCGAGTCAGTTCGCCACGGCCATCGGGGCGAAGGTGGCAGTCATAGAAACCAACGATTGGCGCAGACACTTTGCACGCAAGTTGGGTGTGGAAGCCTTATCAACGCCTGATGGACAACTGGCTGACGTGGTATTGGATGCTACGGGCAGTGCGACCGCCATGGCAGATAGTCTGAATTATGTGGCTCCTGGAGGGCGGCTTGTTTTCGTGGGCTTAACGCGCGATCCGGTGCGAATTGATGACGCGCTGCTACATCGGCGTGAAATCACAATTCATGCGAGCCGAAACAGTTGTGGACAGTTCCCATCTATCATCCGCATGCTTGAGCAAAACCAGATCAATACCGAGCCTTGGATTACTGATCGACTCACTCTTGACGAAGTGCCTGCGCGGTTCAAGGGGCTCTCCGAAAAAGTTGGGATGATGAAAGCGGTCGTGGAAGTTAGAGATAGCGATCGATAGCATTCAATCCGCAATGAAGCTCAGTATGGGCGCGCTATCTGAGGGCGCGTTTCAGGCAACGCTGTTAAGAATTACGTGGCTCAAACGAGAAGAGCTGAGCTCTTTGTAAGGTCAAAGATCAGGCTGCCTTCTCGCAGCGTCCGTAATTCGCGATATTGTCGGGCTCGCCCCGACTATCCGAACAGTTTCTTATATGGAATATAGCCTTCTTGGACGGACCGGGATGAAGGTCTCCCGACTGAGCTTCGGAGCTTCATCTCTTGGCGGAGTTTTCCGTTCTGTCGATGAAGGTGAAGCGATTAAGGCTGTCCATGTGGCACTCGAATGCGGGATCAACTACTTCGACGTGGCGCCGGCGTATGCAGGCACAGTCTCTGAGACGGTTCTGGGAAAGGCACTGCGTGGTATTGCGCGTGACCGGTATTATCTCTCGACGAAAGTCGGCAAGTATACGAAGCCGGGTACTTACGGCGAAGACACACTCGACTATTCACGCGCTCGGATTCGCAGGTCGACTGAGGAGAGTGCGGAGCGCCTGGGTACTGACTATTTCGATCTGATTCACATCCACGATATCGAATACCAGGGACGTAAACACACCGAGTGGGCTCTCACGGAGGGCTATGAGTCGGTGCTGGAGTTGAAACGAGAGGGGCGGATAGGCGGTGTCAGCTTCGGCATTTATCCAATGGATCTATGGATGAGAATCTTCTCTTCGCTCGATGTCGATGCCGGCCTGGTCCATAATCACTACTGCCTTAACGACATGCGAATTACGGAACTGCTGCCTGTGGCCGAAGCGAAGGGAATTGGAATCATCAATGGTTCTCCATTCGGCAGTGCCTTGTTGACAGACCGTGGACCGGCAGATTGGCACCCTGCCAGTGCTGAGGACCGAGCTGTGTTTAGAGCGGCTGCGAATTTCTGTCGCGGGCAAGGGACTTCCATTGCCAAGGTGGCACTACAATTCGCCAGCCAGAACCCTAAGCTTCCGACCACTCTCTTCAGTTCCGCCAATCCTGAATCAGTGCGACGTAATATTCAATGGCATGAAGAACCATGCGACCTGGGACTCGTAGCAGAGGTGCAGAAGATCCTGGAACCCGTGCGCGACAAGCAGTGGGACTATTAAGCGATTTAAACGCTCTGTGGTCTCGTCGGAACTGAACAATTGACGGTAAGTCAGTTCGCTGCTGCAATGCAGATTAGTTTCGTAGTCGTGCATTGCAAAGCCGATCTTCTCGAACCTGGGAAGTCCGGCTTTTGTCATGACGGCGCTAAGCGCACAGAGTCATCGTAGCCCTTCCTCAAGGCAACTATTTCCGAAAGCGGGACGAATCAATGATCGACAACACGAGAAGATCTTTCTTACGAAATGTGGGCATTGCGTCGGTTATGGCTACCAGGCGGATCGGTCGAGTTTTCGCGAGCAAATTGGCTACATCGGCGGTAGCCGAGGACTACGTTCCTCCGCGTGGAAACATCCGGGTACCGGAATCGAACGATCAATGGAAAGCGGTGAAAGATTACGTTAACGAACCCGGTCCGGAATACCGGCATGCTTCCGAATCCGCCTTCGAAGCGTTTCGCGACATTAAATATGGTGTGCGGATCCATTGGGGGCTGTACGCGCTCAAGGAGTGGCGGGACACCAGTTGGCCATTTCTAAAATTGTCGCCTGCGGAGAAGCAGGAATATCAGGAGCAATACAAAACTTGGAATCCCTCAGGGTTCAACGCTGATGAATGGATGAAGTTCTTCAAAGAAAATGGGATGAGAATGTTTGCAATCACTAGCAATCATCACGACGGCTTCTCCATGTACGACACGAAAAGGAGGGTAACAACTCGTGTTGACTGGACGACATCGGGGGGACCTAAGCTCCAGAGTTGCGACCTGCCTTATAGCATTATGGAGACGCCGTTCAAGCGAGACGTGATAAGAGAAGTGTGTGATGCGGGGCGCAAGCACGGCCTGAAGATCGACCTTTATTTTTCTCATCCGAACTGGTACGACGCAGATTTTCGTCCCTATTGCCAACATCCCCTGCAGCCCGGCCCGTATGGGATTCCGGATCCTACGCAAGAAGAACAAACGCGGATGATGGCGCATCATCGCCAGCAGCTTACGGAATTGCTGACGAACTACGGCAAGATCGATATGGTGTGTCTGGACATGTGGCTGGGGAAAGCGGTGTGGCCTCAATTGCGAGCGACGATCGTGGCGCTGCGTAAGCTCCAGCCGGATGTAATGTTTCGAGCGCGTGGCATCGGCAATTACGGTGATTACTACACGCCCGAGGGGTTTGTGCCTGGGAGCAAAGAGAGCACGGACATGCCCTGGTTCGTGATTTATCCCTTAGGCCGCGGCTTTTCCTACGGCGGAGCCGATGACCATTACAAGGGCAGCAGGTGGATCATTAATAATCTCGTCGACACTGTAGCTAAGGGCGGCAATTTCATGGTCGGCATCGGTCCAGACGGCAATGGCAGGTTCAGTCCCACGGCGATGAATCAACTCGAGGAAGTCGGCCAATGGCTGAAGGTGAATGGCGAAGCGATTTACGAAACGAGGCCGCGTCCGGGTGATTTATGGAAAGAGGGTGAAGGCGGTTCCTTTGCCGAACCCCGGCCAGAAAATAGCGAGCAGCCTCCTGTGGCCAGCGAGAATGGCCCGATTCGTTTCACGCGCAGCAAGGATGGACGAGCGGTCTACGCCATCTGTTTGCTATGGCCTGGTCCAAAGCTCAGATTGAGGACAGTTCGGGCAAGGCAAAGCGCCAAGATCGCCCTGCTCGGTGCGAACGAATCATTGAAGTGGCACGACGACGATGCTGACGGATTGGTCATCGAGATTCCGAGTGCACTTCAAGATGAAGCGAAACGGCCCTGTAAAGTGGCATGGACTTTCAGAATTGAAGTCGAAACGGCCTAGGACAGATCGTCAGGGAAGCTCTCCAGTCAGGCGGTTCAGTACCGGAGTTGCTGTACGAATTGTGTGAAGCTCGCTAAAATGAAGCCTGCGTGTTGTTTTTTCGTGGAAGGACAATATGGTACCGCCTGTCGCGCATATGGCATCTTCCGAAAAGGCCCGCCGCAAGACACCAGCTGACACCCGGATTACGGCCAAAATACTTGAGAGAATTAAACGCCTCATCTCGACCGGGGCGGTTGTTCCGGGAGCAAAGTTTCCCCCTGAACGTGAACTGGCGAAAGAGTTTGGTGTAAACCGCGCTTCCTTGCGTCAGGCCCTGAAAGTGCTTGAGATCATGGGTGTCCTGACCCAACGGGTGGGCGATGGGACGTACCTGAGCGCCAGCGCCGAAACGACCCTTAAAGAGCCGCTCGATTTTCTCGTCCTCTTAGACGACCTCTCCCATCACGAACTGTTCGAGACGCGGATGATCGTTGAACCGGAACTCGCGGCTCGGGCAGCTCAGCGCGCCACCGCAGAGGACCTAATCGGGCTCCGAAAGGCGATTGTCGCAATGGAGCATTGCCGGACGAACCAAGAAAGGTTGGATGCAGATCTCGCATTCCATGAATGTATTTTTCGCGCCAGCGGCAATCGTATCTGTCACCTGTTGTTTAGGGTCATCCACCGTAACTTGCTGACCAGTATGTCGCAACTCTCCCCCCGCGTGCCCGTCGACCGGCCGCTGACTTTTCACAAACGGATCTATGCGGCCATTCAGGAGCGGAATTCGGAAGAAGCACGCCGCCAGATGCTGGATCACATTGCCGACACCAAGGCACTCATGACCTCGGCGACCAAGTAACATGAGCCCATTGTTTTAGTGGGAACTGAAACTTCGAAATGAGTGCCCACCATTGACCATTGAGCCTTCAATCCCACATGACCGAACGAATCGCTTCCGAATCAACAACCCGCTGGTTCTTCAGCGCCGTCCGCGGCGATCCGAACCCAGTTCCGCGGATGTATGCGTTGACTGCCACCTCTGAGGTCTAGTCCGGGGTAAGGTTGGCTGATCCAATCGTATTACGCGGGCTTCGAGCTTTTCAGCACCATTAGCAGTCCGCGCATAGAATAAGACATCCCACCTGTAAGGCTCGACTGTCATCCCTCCGCTTGACTTCCTAAATAACCAGTGTACGATTTGGTTCGTCCATTGTCCTCCTATGAAACGTCGAGAATTCTTGAAGATCAGTGCCGGCGCCGCTCTGGCCGTTGTTCACAGCCAGGGTAAATCTCTGGAGAGTTTGGCAGCCCCGAAATTGGGTGAGGCCGCTACTTTCTATGTCGCGTCTTCCGGGAATGACAATAACCCTGGCACCTTGAAACTGCCTTTTTCAACTCTTCATCGCGCCCAGGAGGCTGTTCGGCAATCGCGGAAGAGCGCGGCGCCGGTGACAGTCATGGTTCGGGAAGGCACCTACTATCTGAAGAGTCCGCTGACTTTTGGTCCCGACGATTCCGGCAGCAGGGAAGCTCCGATAATTTACGCCGCATATCCCGGCGAGCGCGTGACGATCAGCGGTGGATGCAAGCTCACGTGTAACTGGATCCCGTATAGGAACGGCATCATGATGGCTTCAGTTCCGCCAGGGCTGCAGTTCTCCCAGCTTTTCATCAACGGCAAACGCCAGATTCGCGCCCGGTATCCGAATTATGATCCGTCGAATCCCGGGAAGTCGGGATATGTTCAGGCGGCAGGTCCAATCCCCGCCGGTAGCGTGAACCCATACGCTGGCGCGGACGACGACATGACGTTTTCCACCCAGGCCCCCAAGGGAATACGATTCGACCCCGCCACCTTTACAAAACAAAAGTGGGCGACCCCGCAGGAAGCGGAAATCCACATTTTCCAAGCTGCCTACTGGGGAAACCTGCAATGGAAAATCCAGAGCATAGATTTCAGCACCGATTCGATCTGGTTCGGCGATGGCGGACAACAGATCGGCGCCAAGTGGAGCTACGGCCCGGCGGTTCTTAACCAGCGCTCACGCTTCTTCGTCGAAAATGTATTTGAGGAATTGGATGCACCGGGGGAGTGGTTTCTCAACAAAACGAAAAGCATCCTTTACTACTATCCTGAGCGAGAGACCGAGTTGCGGACTGCTATGGTCGAAGTCCCTGTCCTCGAACAAACCATACAGTTTAGAGGCACTCAGGAAGATCCCGTTCAAAACATTTCCCTGCAAGGTTTCCGCATAGCCCATACTACGACGACTTACCTCAAGGCCTACGAAGTGCCGTCCCTGAGCGACTGGGCGATTCACCGAGGTGGCACTGTCTTCGCCGAGGGGACTCGAAACTGCTCGATCGAGGCCTGCTGGTTCGACGCCGTCGGCGGCAATGCCGTGTTCGTCAACAATTACAATCGCGGGTTTTCTGTAAGCGGTTGCAAATTCACCGAGACCGGAGATAGCGCCATTTGCTTTGTAGGAGACCTGGAAAAAACTAACGGCACGCAGCGCGCCTTCCCCTACGAATGCCAGGCTAGCGACAATCTCATTCACGATTGTGGTTTCTACGGGAAGCAAATTGCCGGGGTCTACGTTTCTCGCGCCAAGAGGATTACTGTGAGTCATAACCTCGTTTACAACATGCCGCGGGCGGCGATCTGCATCGGGGATGGAACCTGGGCCGGCCACATCATCGAATTCAACCAGACCCACGACACGGTTCGCGAAACCAGCGACCACGGCCCCTTCAATGC
>Ga0209517_10004037_pt1 | contig 19542 bp, 16 predicted proteins | sample PeaSoiMetSII2010_FD_187695 | JGI IMG/M metagenome (GOLD analysis project Ga0209517, IMG submission 187695) | Peat soil microbial communities from Weissenstadt, Germany - SII-2010 (SPAdes) (version 2) | ecosystem: Environmental > Terrestrial > Soil > Wetlands > Peat | place: Germany...
AACAGAGCAGATTTTTTTGCCCGTCGCTCAACCCCATCCTTTCCGCGATTTCCCCGGCCAATATAGCGCCGCGCATCGAGTGGTTCTTTCCCTGCCCCTTCCCAATGTCGTGTAGAAGCCCGGCCAGGTAGAGTATCCGCCGGTCCTCGGAACCCAGCAGCTCTCCTGCGCTTTTCAACGGCTCTTCGCCCTCGCCCTCGCCCGTTTCGATCAGATGAAGTTCGCGAACCGTGCGCAGCAAATGTTCGTCGACCGTATAAACGTGATAGACGTCATTTTGAACCCTGTATCTTACTTCTGAGAATTCAGGAAGGAACGCCTGGAGAAAACTCGTTTCCATCATGGTCTTCAGGACCTGAAACGAGTACTGAGGGTCCAGCAAAATGTCAAAAAACTGGTCTATGATCTCGGGATTGCGCCTTTCACGATCTCCAAAGCCACCCAGATTTTCACGAATAATTCTTCCCGCGTGATGGTGAAAATGAGCTTTGGAACGCGCCGCCTGCCAGAAGAATCTCATTAGCAGAGCCGGTTTTTTCTTTACCCATTCCGGTTCCATAAAGTGAAGATGCTTGTCTTCCAGCAGAAAAGGACCGGCCAGGATTCGCCTGCGCAGGTGGAATCCGCGAAATCTTTTCTGGGATTCTTCAAGTCTTTCCAGAAAAAAGGAGATCGTCCTGCGAACTCGTGAAGTATTGCGATAGTACAAACGCATGAAAGCTTCAACGGCGGAACCTTCGGCGCCTGCCATGCAGCCCATTCGCCCGGCAATCTGTTCCTGCTCAGGGAATAGCAGACGGTCCTGCCTTCTTCCATTCAACTGGTGCAGTTGAAGCCTGACCCGCCACAGGAAATCGTAAGACTGGTCGAGCCAGAGCTTCTCTTTGTCCATTAACCACTCATTCTTGAGAATTGCTTCAAGCGAGGGATCTTGAAGATAGACGATTCCGGCCCACCTGATCGTGTGCAGGTCGCGCAAACCGCCCACTCCATCCTTGACATTAGGCTCCAGCAGGTATGGGCTTTCACCATACTGATGGAGCCTGGCTTCCCTGTATGCAGTCAAATTCTGGAGAAATCGCCGTCTGTTCGGGTTGCCGAACAACTTCGGAAAGGACCTCTTCCATTCACTGAAAAACTCGGCGTCGCCTGCGATCAGACGCGCTTCCAGGTAGTTGGTCAGAATGGAGAAATCGTTCTGAACCATATCGCGGACCATCGAGACCGAAGCCGTGGCATGCCCTACTTCAAAGGCGCTGTCCCACAAGCCGTACGCTAGATCGTGTACAAGTTCGGGCAGGAATGACGGGAGCCGCTTTTTATAAAGGAAGAGAAGATCGAGGTCGGAGGCAAAACTCAGTTCGCCCCGTCCGAACCCGCCAACAGCAAGCAGTGCCCAGCCTTCACGTGGTGCTTCGCTCAACGCGTTGCCCAGTGCCTCCTGCAAGTTGGAGGAATAGGTGCGCGCGGACAGCAGTCCGGGAACATCCGTACGGGATTCCTGAACGAAATGATCCCGCAGATCTTTTAGTTTTCGAGTAAAATTGGAACGTATAACCATAATTTGTTCTATACTCGCGGCTCACAGAGCGAAGAAGGCACAGCGATCCTATGCTCGTGACGCGCTTCTAAAGCGCATCGTCTCCTGTCTCCCCGGTCCGGATGCGAATACAATCCTCAACAGGTATGACAAAAATCTTGCCATCACCTATTTTACCGGTATTTGCCGACTCACGAATTGCGGCCACTATCTCTGCGACCTGCCTGTCGGCAACAGCCACTTCTATCTTAATCTTAGGCAGAAAATCAACCACGTACTCAGCGCCACGATAGACTTCCGTGTGCCCCTTTTGCCGCCCGAAACCTCTAACCTCTAGTACCGTCATTCCTTTGATTCCCAAGCTCGTCAGCTTTTCTTTCACGTCGTCGAGTTTGAATGGCTTGATGTAGGCTTCGATTTTTTTCATTTTTGCTCTCCTGCTTTGGGCCAAAACCTCTTTTAGAAATGCTTCAGGAAGAAAAACTACAAAAATGTACTTCAGCTCTCGACATATCCCTGCGCAATCGGATTTCGCCTGCCGATGCCGAACGCTTTTGTTGTGACTCTCAATATTGGAGGCGCCTGCCGGCGTTTGTACTCATTAAGTACGACCCGCCTTACCACCCAGTTTACCATTTCCCTGTCGAACCCCTTGGCTATTATCTCCTTTGCAGGAAGGCGCTGCTCGACATATTCAGCCAGAATGGCATCCAGGATCTCATAGGGAGGCAGGGTATCCTGATCGGTCTGGTTGGGCCGCAACTCTGCCGAAGGAGCGCGCGTGAGTACATGATCCGGTATCCAGCCGTGTTCGTCGTTGAGCCTGTGGGAAAGCTCATAGACCATCGTTTTGGGAACGTCGCCCAACACCGCAAGCCCTCCGCTCATATCTCCGTAAAGCGTGCAATATCCTACGGCAATTTCTGATTTGTTGCCCGTCGTAAGAAGCAGTCGGCCGAACTTGTTCGAAATTGCCATCAGCACCATACACCTCAGGCGCGCCTGGAGGTTTTCCTCTGTAAAGTCATGGGGCAAATCGCCGAAAATATTTTCTAAAGACTTCAGCGCGGTCGAAAAAAGCTCATTTATCGAGATTTGTTCAAAGCCGATTCCCAGCCGGGCAGCCAGTTCACGCGCATCGGAGAGGCTTTCCGGTGAGTTAAACGGCCCAGGCATCGCCACCCCGAGAACATTTTCGGCGCCCAGCGCGATTGCGGCCAGGCAGGCCGTAAGCGAGGAATCGATACCGCCGCTCAGTCCAACAACTGCATGTTTGAAATTGCATTTAAGGGCATAGTCGCGCAAACCCAGCGTAAGTGCGCCGATCACTTCCGAGATATTGTCGCAGTCTGCCGGATGCATTTCACAAGTGGGGCCGCCCATGTCACAGACGATCAGGTCCTCCGCAAAATCTGGCCCTGTTGCGCGAAGACCGCCCTTTTCATCCCAGATCATGCTGTGGCCCTGGAAAATCAGCTCGTCATTGCCCCCAACCTGGTTCACATAAACTAACGGGGCGCCGGCACAGGCGGCCTGTCTTTTCAGAAGTTCACCAACCCAGCGGATCTTACCTACATGATAGGGAGACGCGGAGATGTTTACAATCAGATCGACCGGGACTTTCGCCAAATCACAGACCGGATCGTCATCATACAGGGGACCGGGAAGATAACCGGGGACATTCCATGCGTCTTCGCAAATCGTAATGCCGATCCGCCTGCCCCTGAAATCGAACCATTTGGCGGCTTTACCGGGTTCGAAATATCTTTCCTCATCGAAGACGTCGTATGAAGGCAAAAGCATTTTATGGGCTATGCCGAGGAGCTTGCCATCCTCATAAAACAGAGCGGAATTGTGGTAAGGCTTCCCGGACCCCTCATTGACGGAAACCGCTCCGAAAATGACCCCTATGCCTTTTCCCGCATTTGCTATGCGCTCCCAGTAACGCATGCTGTCGGCCACAAAGCCGCGCTTATCGAGCAGATCACGCGGCGGATAACCAGTTATGGACAATTCAGGGAAGATGACCAGTTCGGCATTGGCCTTTCTCGCTCGTTCGATAAATTCGCATATCTTGAGCGTGTTGCCTTCCAGGTCCCCAACAAAAGGATCGATCTGCGCCATTGCGATACGCATCATCAGTTTGCCTGTTCGTCAATCGGTATCATAACATCCGTTGAGTTTTTGCCTTTTTACTTTTGCCTTTATCGGCGGCCCGCTACTATCCTACATTCAGAAGACAAATACTTCAATTCGAACTACATTGCGACTGCAAGATCGCAGAAAATACAAAGTAATCCCTTTTCCCCTTGTATATGGTATAAAAAAACTTTGGCTAGGGTGGCTTGGCTGCATTTAGCAGAGGAGCAGAGAAGCGCAAAAGCGGAGAATAAGAATTTATGAAACAATGGACCGCTCGAGCTCGACAAAAAAAACGCGGCTCGGTCGAGATACTGCGCGAAATATTGCGAGACGGACACCGGATCTATATCGGCTCCGCCTGCGGCGAACCTCAGCACCTGGTCCGTTCTTTGATCGAACTTCTGCCCAGGCACCGCGATATCGAAATAATCCAGAATATGTCGATGGGGTCTTTCCCTGATGACTGGAAGCGCTTCGAGGAAAACGCGCGGCTCAAGACCTTTTTTGTCGGGCCAAAATCCAGAGACGCAGTCAACGACGGTCTGGCCGACTACATCCCCATCTATTTTTCTTCCATACCCGGACTTTTCCGGGAAGAACCTCTCTGGAAGATCGACATTGCATTGGTCCAGGTTTCGCCCCCCGATGAACATGGGTTTTGTTCTATGGGAATATCGGTAGGCACGGACAAAAGCGCCGTCGAATCGGCCAGTGTTGTCGTCGCCCAGGTCAATCGCCACATGCCCCGCACGCTCGGAGACAGTTTCCTTCACTTATCTCAGATTCAATACAGCGTGGCGTATGACGAGCCGTTGATCGAGATCGTTTTACCGGCGCAGAGCGCGGTCGCCGAGCGGATAGCCAAATACATTTCCGCACTGATCGAGGACGGCTCGACGATTCAGACCGGGATCGGAAGGGTCCCCCATTCGGTCCTGAGATATCTAGAATCAAAAAAGGACCTTGGGATCCTTACCGAGGTCCTCACCGATTCCCACCTGCATCTCATTCGCAGCGGGGCCGTAACCGGGCTAGGTAAAACCGTGAACCAGGGGAAGATCGTCGCGAGCTTCTGCATGGGAAGCAGAGAACTCTACGATTTTGTGGACAATAATCCGGAAGTCGAAATCTACCCGACAGAATATGTGCACAGCCGCAAACTCATAATCCGGCACGACCGGATGGTGGCGATCAATTCGGCGCTGGAAATAGATCTGAGCGGACAGGTATGCGCTGACTCGATAGGCCACAAGGTTTACAGCGGAATCGGCGGCTACGTGGATTTTATGCACGGGGCATCGAGTGCGAACGGGGGCAAGACTATAATCGTTTTGCCGTCCACCAGCCCCGATGGACGCAAGTCGCGAATTGTAAGCCATCTTACAAACGGGGCCGGTGTTATCTGCCCGCGCAGCACTATACGCTACATCGTTACGGAATTCGGAATCGCCTACCTGCATGGCAAGACCATCCGCGAACGTGCGCTTGCACTCATCAACATTGCCCATCCGCGATTCCGCCAACAGTTGCTCGCCGAGGCCAAAAACATCCACTATGTCTACGAGGACCAGGTCCTTCCGCCCATTTACGACCCCCTCTACCCGGGCCAATGGGAAACCTGGCAGGTGTTTCCGCCAAATGAGAAGCTTTTTTTCCGTCCTATGAAATCGACTGACGAGCGGGTGCTCCAGGAGTTTTTCTACTCGCTGCCGTCTGAAGACATTTATACTCGTTTCCTCTCCGCAATGAAGGCCTTTCCGCATAGAAACATCCAGGCCATGTGCAATATCGATTACGAGCACGTAATGGCGATTGCGGCCGTTACAGGAGAAATCGGCGCAGAAAAGATCATAGGTATGTGCAGGTACATTCTGGACCAGAAGACCAACTTTGCCGAAGTCGATTTTGCGGTCGCATCCGATTGGCAAGGCAAGGGAATCGGGACCTTCCTGCTCCATTATTTGTGCGAAATAGCAAAAACCAAGGGTATTACAGGATTTATGGCCTTCGTGCTTGCCTCTAACAGGGGCATGCTAACGGTGTTCAATAACGTCGGTTACGCTGTGCATTCCACCTTGGATGAAAGCGTATACGAGATTACTTTCCGATTCGATGAACCCGCTTTGGCCTGCCGTACGGAAGAAAACAAATGAGAGACCTGATAGATCCCCGCCTGCTCGCCTTCGATATTGACGGGGTGGTAGCCGACACGATGGCCGTATTCGTAAGGCTCGCACACGAGAAGTACGGACTCACTCGACTTTCCAAGCAGGACATGCTCTGTTACAACCTCTACGAATGCCTCGACCTGGGAAAAGAGATCATTGACGACCTCATTGACCTTACCCTCGATGAAGAAAACACTAAGACGATCCCGCCAGTTCAGTGCGCCCCTGAAGTGCTAACCCAATTCGCCGCAACTGCGCCTCTTCTGTTCGTCACGGCCCGTACCCGCGCAGAGTCCATTACGCAATGGATCTACACTATTTTGCCCCATGTACCTCCTGAAAAAATAACGGTTATAGCCTCGGGGGCCCCGGAAGCCAAACTCGATATCCTTAATGAACTTAAAATTCGCTACTTTGTCGAAGACAGGGCCGATACCTGCCGGCATTTGAAACAGGCCGGCATAGAGCCTTTTATGTTCGATCAGCCCTGGAACCGCAAGGAACCCGCCGATGGTTTCATTCGCATCCGGAACTGGATGCAACTCAAAGAATGGGTATTGCCCTCCGATACGAATTTGGAGTAAAGTGTTTTTTCACTTGGGGGGATCATCTTCGTAAAGCCGTCTTGAATCAACCGCCCTGATTATAATATCGCACGGATTTTGCCTCCGCATTTTAGGGTTCAACAGGCGAATACACATGTCATTAGCAGAACTGCCGCCCGTAAAGATAAAAGCCGACCGCAACGGTTTCACACTGGTCCCAGACCCCGCTGCCTCTTTGGACGCTATTATAGCCTTCATGGACAATCGGCTGCAGCAGTCGCGCGATTTTTTCCAAAAAACGGAAATGGTCCTCGATCTCAGGACCAGCCCAATGAGCACGGACCAGATTTGTGTGCTTTATGAAAAGCTCTACGAGAAGTCCCGGGTCAAAGTGGTGGAGGTCAGGCTGAGCGACGATCTTTCGTTCTCGATGGCGGGAGAGCCGCTAAAAGCCCGCTCCGCGTCCAAAGCAGCAGGGCGGGAACGTGAAAACCATGCTCCCGTAATTGTTCGCAACACGTGCCGGTCGGGCACGCGGATCGTCTCGCCATCGGACTGTATTGTCCTGGGGGATGTGAATCCGGGCGCTGAAATTATTGCCGATGGCGACGTCGTCGTATTCGGATTGCTGCGGGGGCTCGCCCATGCCGGCGCCGCAGGTGATATAACCTCACGGATATGGGCATTGAGCATCGAGCCCAATCAGATCAGGATCGCTGACCTGGTTGCCGTTCCTCCACGGGGAGTAAAGCCTGCACCAAACAGATTCGAGGTGGCTGAGGTCCAAAACGGGCTCATCCAAGTTTTCAGTCTGTGAGTATATAGCGACTATTTAGTCGAGGAGAGGTGTACCGCACGTAAACCGGTTTTTCGACGAAATTACAGGTGACTTATGGCTGGCAAAACAATCGTGGTAACTTCTGGCAAGGGGGGAGTCGGCAAGACTACTACCGTGGCCAACCTGGGGACGACACTGGCCAAGAATAAGCACAGTGTTGTGATGATCGACACGGACATAGGCTTGCGCAATCTTGATGTCGTAATGGGGCTGGAGAACAGGATCGTCTACAACGTGGTGGACATCATCGAAGGCACGTGCCGCAAAGAACAGGCGATGATCCGGGACAGGAAGGTCCAGAACCTCTGCATGATTCCGGCGGCTCAGACCCGCGAAAAAACTTCAATTAATCCGGAGCAGATGAAAGAACTTTGTTCCAGTCTGGCTGCCGAATTTGACTATGTGCTCATCGATTGCCCTGCGGGCATAGAACAGGGCTTCAAAAATGCGATCGCGGGAGCCGATACCGCCCTGGTAGTAACTACTCCAGAAGTCTCCGCCATCAGGGATGCAGACCGTGTAATAGGACTTCTCGAGGCCGCAATGGTCAAAAATATCAGTCTCATCATCAACAGGCTCAACGCCAAAATGGTCAAGAGAGGGGATATGATGTCCATCGAAGATATCATTTCCCTGCTTTCGGTGCCGCTTCTGGGGGTCGTCCCGGAAAGTGAGGACGTGGTTGTGTCGACCAATCGCGGCGTCCCGCTGGTTCACGACAGGAGCAGTAAGGCCGGAGCCGCTTTCAGAGGCATGGCCGATCGTCTCAATGGTGAATGCCTTCCTCAGGACGGCAACGGGTCCAATGGGTTTTTCGGTCGCATGAAACGGCTGATGTGGAACTGAAAGGAGACAGGCCAATGCTGGGTATTTTGCGGCGCTTTTTGGGAGACAAACAGAGCGGACAAATCGCCCGTAAAAGGATGCAGTTCGTTTTGATGCATGACCGGGTGGATATAACGCCCGATATGATGGAAGAGCTAAAAAACGATATAATCAAAGTCCTTTCGAGGTACATGGAAATTGACCGCGGGTCGATCAAGGTCGATCTCGAACAAGGTAAAGACTTCATGGCCCTGATTTCCAACGTCCAGATAAAGCGCGTTTACAGGCATGCAACATAGAACTCATGCGGCGAAGGCCGTCTAAGAAAGGCAAAAGTAAAAAGGCAAAAAAAGAGCGACTTAAACGGATGCCCCCCCGGGACACCCGGCAACCATAAAAAGGGCGCGCCACACACCCCCCTTTTCTAAAAGGGTTGTTTTTCTAACTTTTGCCTTTTACTTTTGCCTTTTGCCTTGCGCTAGCTGGCGAACCTGGCCAGCGGTCCCACCGCCTGCCTCTGCGACGGCTATTGTTCCTCCTCCAATGCTTCCTTGAGCTTTTGGAAGCCAGTCTCGAGCTCAGGGAAAAGTTCCACCGACAGGGTCACGCCCTTCTTGGATGGGTGAAACTCCCCATCGTCCCCTTTATAATAGATGCGAATGTCCACATACTGCTTGCCTTTGTAATAAGTCACCGACGATCTGACTTCCTCCAGCGGATTTTTGGGGAAAGAATGCACGATCTGGGGTTCTTTTGCCATCTTCGCTAATCCTCGACTCAGGTGAATGCTTCTTGTGCGAAAAGTTCCTGATGGGTTTCGCTTCGTTTCACCCATCCTGCGTCTTTTCATGGTTTCAGGTGTCGCCCTTCCTTACTTCCTACCGGGTCTTGATTTCAAGAGATAAGTTAAACATCAACGAAAAATGCAACAGGTCGGCGGCGAACCGGAATTCTAAAAATTGTGCCTGCCGGGCGCCGTGAACCATCTTTCATGTCCCAGCAGAACACCCGTAAACCATGAAAAAGCCCTTGCCGCCGCCGAAGGTGGCGGCGATCCTGGCTGCGGTCCAACCGGCCGGCGTCCCACCGCTCCACCGCTCATTGCCGAGCCTGTGGCAAAGCACTACGTTAATAGTCACCGACATTGCATTCTGTCTTTGCCGCCGCCGAAGGCAGCGGCGAACTCGGCCGGCGGTCCCACCGCCCGGCGAACTCGGCCGGCGGTCCCACCGCCCGGCGAACTCGGCCGGCGGTCCCACCGCCAATTCTGCAAGGAGGTATTGAAGTGGAAATCAATAGGGCTAACAATGACATAGACGAGTTGCACAAGAACCTTGGGTGGTATATCGCTCTTTCGATCGCAATGATAATAGTGGGCGTGCTTGCCATTGTTGTTCCTTTGGCAGCTACAATAGCGATCGAATTGCTGGCAGGAGCAGCCTTTGCCGTCAGCGGAATCATACTGGTCATGCATGCATTTAGATGGCATGCATACGAAAGGATATTTTTCTCTTTACTTCTTGGGATTCTCTACTTCGCATTCGGCATATTTCTTATGGCCAATCCTCTGACCGGGGTAGTGGCTCTCACTTTAGCGATTGCTGTATTCTTCTTCGTGGCGGGAGTGGTCAAGACAGTAAATGCATTCCGCATGCGTTCTTCTTCCATCTGGGGTTGGGCGCTTCTTAGCGGGATCGTATCCATCCTGCTTTCGGTTATCATTTTTGCGGGAATGCCGCTGACCGCGCTGTGGGCCATAGGCCTGATTGTCGGCATCGATCTCATGTTCGGCGGCTTTTCGCTGCTGATGATAATGCTGGCCGTGCGAAGAGCCATCGACACCAGAGAAACATTCTGTATCGGAAGGGAATGCTATTCGTTGTGAGCTTTCAGGAAATGCCTCAGCCTTAGGGGTCTCGGGTCGCGGGTCAGAAACGACCCATGACCCGCGACCCGTGGTTATCGAACGAAGCGAGGCGCATCGACACCGCTTATGTCCACTTTGCCCACATTGTCCACACAGTCCACGATTGTGCTCTTCCCGCTCCCCGCTACCGGCTCCTACAAAGCCGGTGTAACCTCTAAAGCGGCGTCCTTTACCTGCTCGTGTTCGGCAATGTATCTCGCCTTCACCCGCAGGAGCATAAGGACTACCGGCCTATAGGCAAGGTGGGCCCATTTGGCGAACGGCACCTCCAGGACGAGCATGGGTATCGCCACCATCATGTGAATGACATAGATCGCATAGGTGGGAAACGGCTTATCCATAAGGCGCGTGAAATTGATCAAAATACCGGTCAGGGCGGTCAACTGGAGTAAAGCCAGGAACATCCAGTCTGTCCCGTGCGTATTCTTATACTGCGGCTTGCTTTTCTTGATACGTCCGATCAGCGCGTATGTAGTGCCGTACATTATTGCGAAGGTCGAATAATAGCCGATCAGCCGGATCGGGTGAAAAATCGAGTACTCCGTCCGGTGACCCAGCGACTCCCAGCCGCGTTGAAATTTGAGCCAGTCGATACCCAGGGGCAGGCCGTTTACAAAAACGACAACCATCAGAAAGACGGATGCATACCCGGTCATAATGGCAAGATGGACGATCCACTGCTGCCGGTCCTTGCATTTACCGAATTGTTTCTGAGTGAAAAGGTGGATGAGCATGAACTTCATTTCGCTCATGTACATCCCCACCGGGACCTTGCTGAAATAGTCCCCCATGACGATTTTTACGCAGCGCAAAACATTTGTTCCCAGAAAGAACAACAGTATGGCGGCCATTACCAGGTCTGCTTTTTCGATATCACCAGACGGCCATACGGAGTTGAGATCGGTGTGTACCCAGTTGATCGGCCCGCTATGAAAAATAAGAAGACCGAGGCCGACCAGAAGTGCGACTACACCCACCGCAAGCATTTCGAACGATTCGGAAGTGTAGAATTTGCGCGAAAAACCGGTCCAGTCATAGAGCGAGGTGAGATATCTGCGCAAAACCATCATAGTCTCGCCAGGGTCCGCTCCTCGGGGGCACCTGGTTGTGCAGTCACCACAGTAGTAGCACAACCATGGTTCGGGCGACTTCAAGATCTTTTCTCTTTGCCCCAGTTGAATGTATCTTACCAATTTCCTCGGAAACGGATTTTCCTCGGTCGCCAGGTCGCATATAGCAGTGCAGTTACCACAGTTATAGCACTTGTTCGCGTCCTTTAGCCCGAATTCCTCCAGTTCCCTAATCAAATTAGGATCAACTTTGTTGCTCATCCGTTAACCTCCTGAGCTGTTCAGTCCCGGCACGAGGATTCAGAAGGGCCGTCCCCCTGCCCTCTCCCCGAGAAACAGAGAGAGGATGAGAGCGGCTCTTCCGACAATTATTAATATCCCTTGTAGGGGTTTGGTCCAATTTCGACAAGCTTTTCGGCATATTCGTCCAGCAGAGCGGGAAGCTTATCGTAGTCGGTGATGGCCACCGTCTCGAACCGCACCCGTTCGGACTCCAGAACGAGCCGGTCGAGGGTTTCCTTGACTTTGCTGAGTCGAATGTTTGCCAGTTCACTGCCTTTTACAAAGTGGCACTGATAGTTTTCGCCGTGGCGGCACCCGAGAAGCAGGATTCCGTCGATCCCCTTGGAAAGGGAGTCGGCGACCCACACCAGGTTGAGAGATCCAAGGCAGCGAACGGGAATTACGCGAACCCACGCATTGTAGGTCATTCTGCGGAGCCCGATCATATCCAGCGCAGGGTATGCGTCGTTTTCGCAGCAAAGCACCAGCATGCGCGGCTTCTCGTCGTATTCTTCCGGAACATTGATCGACTTGATTATATCGCCGATCATTCCCACGGAATAGTTTGAGAAAGAGATGATACGCTCGGGGCAAGCGCCCATGCACACGGAGCAGCGGCGGCACCTGGTCGGCTGAGGAAGCGGATTGCCTTTTTCGTCCTCATTGATCGCGCCGAACGGACATTCTTCCGTACACCGCTTGCACTGCGTACAGCGCTGCATAAAGAATTCCGGGTAGCTCAAGTCGCCGGCCCTGGGGTGAACGGCCATGCCTTTGGAGGTGAGTTCCACGCATTGGATGGCCTTCATCGCGGCGCCCGTCGCGTCTTCAATGGCATTTGCGATACCCATTGGACGGCGGACCGGTCCCGCCGCATAAATACCGGTTCGACGGCTCTCATACGGGAAGCAGATAAAGTGGGAATCCGGGAACCCGTTCTTAAGTTCAGGAAGTTCCGGACCCTGGCGGTACTCCAGATTCAGAATGTCCGACATGAAGATGGAGTCCACGGAGGCGACCATTTCATCCTTTTTCTTATCTGGTTCCTCGTCCAGCTTTTTAGCTTTGAAATCTTCGCCGAAAGCTGCGGCCGGCACCATACCGGTAGCCAGAACGACCATGTCCACGTCATCGAGCAGGATCTTATCTCCCAGGAGTTCGTCAAAGGCCTCTACGGCAATTTTACTTCCCCTGGTGAGAACTTCAGGCGCCTGGCTCCTTACGAAAATTACTCCCTCCTGCTGGGCCTTTCTGAAGAAATCCTCTCCCTGGCCGGGGGTTCGCATCTCCTGGTAGAAAACAAACACATTTGATTTGGGGTCCTGCTGTTTTATCTGGATTGCCTGCTTGAGTGCGGTGAAACAGCAGATCGCAGAGCAGTAAGCAAGATGTTGCGGGTCGCGCTGACCGGCGCACTGAATAAAAGCCGCCGTCTTTACCGCCTTCCCGTCTGCCGGCCTTGTAATCTTGCCGGACTTTGCGCGCTCTTCGAACTGAACGTTAGTGATGACGTTGGCAGATTCGCCGTACCCGAACCTCTTCTCGAGTTTTTCGGGGTCGTAGGGCTGCCAGCCGGCGGCCATAACAACCGCACCGATATGGCGTTCGCTGCTGGACCCGTTCTGCTTTATCTGCGCGTTGAAAACACACGGACCGCCGGAGAGTTTTTCAATTTTGGAGCCGGTGAAGACTTCAATCTTTTCGTTGGCGGTTACAGAAGAGATCAGCTTTTGGATTTCGTTGGCCTGCACGTCTTTGAACGGAAACGTCACGTTCTTTGAGACTTTTTTCTGAAAACCACCAAGCTCGTCTTCCTTTTCCACCAGCACAGCGCGGTAGCCGGCTTTGGCCACCTCGAGGGCAGCGGTCATACCGGTTGTTCCGCCGCCCACAACCAGGATGTCTGTAGACATCTCCTGTTCCGGCTTGTATGGTTCGGGGGGCAGAGTACTTTTCATCCGTGCTGCGCTCATCCGAAGGTAATCTTCGGCCATCATCTGCGTATCTTCGTCTTTTGGCGCATGGCTCCAGACGACCTGCTCCCGCAGGTTCACACGATCAAGGATCGTCCCTTCGAAATTGAAGACATCGTACATAACGCGGGGCGAACAGGCGCCGATAATCAGGGTGTTCACACCCTCGTTTGCGATGTCATCTTTGATGATCTGAGCGCCTTCGGCGCTGCAAAGGTTCGGATGATTTTTGCACACCGCGGCCTTGCATTCCTTTGTTGCAACCGTGCTGAGCTGTTCTATATCGAGGGCCTCCCCGATACCGCAGCCCGTACAAATATATACCGCAATCTTTTTGTCCATCGAGTCTACCTCCTCACAATGGATTGGATGGCTTTAAGAGCTGCAGCCGTTCCGTCCTGAACTGCTTCCGAAACGTTCACAGGGGTCCTTGAACAGCCCGCTGCGAAAAACCCCGGGGCCGCCTGCAACGAGGCGATGAATCCGTAATCATCGCGTTGAGCCAAAGCAGGCACAGGCGAAAGGGAAGTGTTGGGCTGCATGCCCGTGGCAAGAACTGCCAGGTCCACGGTGATCCGGTTAAGACTTCCCGCAGTGGTGTCCTCGACCCTGAGAACCAGGTTCTTCGTTGCGCTGTCTTCTTCGATTTTGGCGACTTTGCCCTTGAAGAAAGTGACGTTGCCGTCCTGTTTAAGATTGGCGTAGAAGGATTCCAGCCGATCCATCGCGCGAATATCGATAAAGAAGATGTATATCTTGGCGTCCGGATACTGCTCGCGTACATAAGTGGCCTGCTTCATCGAAGCCAGGCAGCATACGGAGGAGCAAAACGGCAGGTTGTTTTCATCGCGCGAACCGGCGCATTGAATGAAACCAACCGTCTGGGGTTCCTTTCCGTCCGAAGGGCGAACTATCTTGCCCTTTGTCGGGCCGTTGCCGGCGGCGAGGCGCTCCATCATTACGTTTGTAATAACATTCGGATAATTGCCGAACCCGAGCGTATCAAGTTTATTGGCGTCATAGGGACTCCAGCCCGTCGCCCAGACAATCGCCCCAACTTTGAGATCGACTGTCTTGGCCTGCATGTCAAGCTCGATTGCGTCGTAGGCGCACGATTCCTTGACCGTCCGTCCCTGCGCGCTTTTGGCCAGTTCGGGGTCGATCACATAACGCTGAGGGAAAGCCATATCGTGGGGCAGGTATGCGGCCTTGATCTTATCCATTCCATAATTGAATGGATTGTCTATCTCCATCGTGCATGCCTCGGAGCATTTCCCGCACCCCGTGCACTTCTCGTTGACATAGCGCGGATTGATCTTTATCCGGACATCCCATGCGCCTTTTTGGCCTGAAACCGTTTCCACTTCGGCCATGGTGATGAAATGAATCTTACTGTTGTTCTTTATCCGGCGAAAGTTGAGTTCGAGTCCGCAATAAGGGGGACACAGCTTCGGAAAATATTGATGAAGCTGAGCTACCCTGCCTCCCAGATAAGGATTCTTTTCCACGAGATAGACCTCGTGGCCCGCTTCTGCTGCATCGATGGCGGCTGTCAGCCCGCTCATGCCGCCCCCGACCACCAGAATACTTTGCGTTTCCACGTCAACCATGCGTATCCTCCTAAGCTGATTAGAAAAACAATATCGAAAACCACACGTGCAATTGGGCGCAATCTCCTCCAAACGATTCCCGATTACTCAGCGGAATTGCAAACCGGAAAACTTTTCTCGTGAGCGCCTGTCTAACTTAAAATATTCGAAATGTGACATTCAGTTATGGTGAACCTGTTTGTCAGGGGCTTAACGAAAGAGTTGCAGGATTTTATACAATGATAGCGCAGGAAGCGGTTTCCGGCGAAATGGACCTGCTTTTGGCAGAAATCTATCCTTTACCTCATTTTTTCGATCAGGTAATCCTTGCAGCGATATTCATCAAGCCGACTGCCTATATCGCTAAATTGGGCCGTTGTCAACATTTTCGTTACATGATTACATTAGACTTGTCAAAGTTTTCGGGCTTAGCCTTCCTCCGGCTCGCCATCCGAATTGTCCGGCTCCAGCAGCACCCGGGATTGTTCGGATGGGAGTTCCTCCACGTTTCGCAGCTTGCGCTCTATTGCCCGGGATCTCTTTGCGGCATCATCCATGGTATTGGAAGCCTGGTCCAGTTTTTTCTTGACCCCTTCGAGGGTTGCGCCGAAATTTCCGAATTCGGTTTTTACCGCCCCGAGAAGCTTCCAGACCTCGCTTGACCGCTTCTGAATGGCAAGCGTTCTAAATCCCATTTGAAGACTGTTCAGAAGAGCGGCCAAAGTGCTCGGTCCCGCCACGATTACGCGGCATTCGCGTTGAAGACTTTCAACCAGCCCCGTCCTCCTGATTACCTCGGCATATAGACCCTCGGTTGGAAGAAACATAATGCCGAAATCCGTCGTTACGGGCGGATTGAGATACTTGTCGCAAATCGTCTTTGCACAATTTCTTATTGTAACGGAGAGCATTTTCGCCGCGTTTTCGGCTGCGGCAGGGTCACAACTTTCCTGGGCGTCAAAAAGTCTGTGGTAATCTTCTATGGGGAATTTTGCGTCAATTGGAAGCCATACCTCCGTACCGTCGCCATCGCCTCCGCCCGGCAGCTTGATTGCAAATTCCACAGCTTCCGCCGAGCCTTCCTTCATTCGAACATTTCGATCGTATTGTTCCGGAGTCAAAATCTGATCGAGGAGCGTTTCGAGCTGGATTTCTCCCCACACGCCCCTGGTTTTCACATTGCTCATCAACCTTTTGAGATCGCCGACCCCGGTTGCCAGGACCTGCATTTCCCCCAGTCCCTTATGGACCTGCTCAAGTCTTTCCGATACCTGCTTAAACGATTCACCCAGTCTCTTTTCAAGGGTGCCCTGAAGCTTTTCATCAACGGTGGCCCTCATCTTTTCCAGTTGGCTGGAGTTGTCTTCTTGAATCTGTTTAAGTTTGCTCTCCAGTACGTCTCTAACATTTGTCATGTTGCTTTGAAACGACTCCCCGAACGACCTCAAAGCGTTTCCGCTCTCCTCGCGTCCCTGCCGGGCAACCAAGGTGGCCTCTTCGCGGTTTTGGGCAATTTCGTCACGCAAAGAACGCTCGCAACGCTCCACGCCCTTATCCACCGAATCGAAGCGGGGGATGAGCGAGGCAAACTCCACGCCCCTTCTGCGAAGCAGAATCAGGATAGAGATGACATTAAAACCCAGCAAGACTACTATGATTGCCAGGGCGGATAATAAGACATACTCCAGGCCGCCGGATAAAAACTGCATCTCCTGCTCCATATCGGGCTTTTTTGTTTCCGAATCGACGCTTTCTAGTATCCTTCGCATTCATCGGTGTCAACCCCTCAATTCCTCACTTGACTCGCCTTGACAGACTATGTTTGACTATTTTCCTTTATCAGATAACGTGTATGCTTTACTCAGGGGGAACTGAAATGAGCTTTGATTGCAAGCTGCAAGGCAGCCAGGCGACAGATGTAGATGTGAAGTGTATTCTCGAAAATGCCAAGACCGTCGCCGTGGTAGGGCTCTCACCTAAAAAGGAGAACCCCAGCAACGAGGTTGCAAAATACCTGCAAGACAACGGTTTTAGAGTGATACCTGTAAACCCGAATTGCCAGGAGATCCTAGGTGAAAAATGCTATCCTGATTTAGAGTCGATCCCGGAGCATGTGGACGTGGTGGATATCTTCAGGAAGGTAGACGCGATTCCGGCCATTGTCGATGAAGCAGTGAAAATCGGGGCAGGGACTGTGTGGATGCAACTGGGCCTCGAACACGAAGAAGCCGCACAAAGGGCGAGGCAGGCAGGCCTGCAAGTCGTCATGAACAAGTGCACAAAGATAGAGCATGCCCGCTATTTTGGCGATAAAAAAAATACATTGTAAGCCTTACGATCTCTGGAATGTTTCATGGTTGAGCAAGTGTTGTTCGGCAAAACCGGTTTCAAGGTCTCCAGGCTTGTGCAGGGTACCTGGGTTACCGGAGGCTGGGCATGGGGAGGCTCTGATGAAAAAGAGTCCCTGCTCGCCATACTTAGGGCGCTCGAACTTGGCATAAACTTCATCGATACTGCCCCGGCATACGGGTTTGGAAGATCGGAAGAAATCGTCGGCAGAGTAATCGCACAATGGGGGCATGAAAAGCTTATAATCTCGACCAAATGCGGGCTTGAATGGGACGAGCGGAGGCGGTTTCGCAGAAACTCCCGCCCAGATCGCCTGATGCTCGAAGCCGAGGAGAGTCTCCGCCGGCTCGGAGTTGAGCGCATCGACCTCCTCCAGATCCATTGGCCGGACTCAGACGTGCCTTTTGCAGATTCCATGGACGCCCTGACAAGACTGCAGGAGCAAGGCAAAATCCGCTTCTTCGGCTTGAGCAATTTCAGCAGGGAACAATCTCTGGAATGCCTGCGAACGGGTCCAGTATACAGTCTCCAGCCTCCCTACAATCTGTTTGAACGGGAAGTCGAAAAAGAAATCCTTCCATTTTGCTTTGAAAATCAAATACCCGCTCTCGTTTACGGCGGATTATGCCGAGGGCTCCTTACAGGCAAATTCACCGGGAGGGAGACTTTCCCAAAGGGCGACCTTCGCCGGCACGATCCCATGTTCAAGCCGGACCGGTTCAAGAAATATGCAGATGCTGTCAATAAAATTAAAGCGATTGCAACCGAATATGCAAAGACCCCGGCGCAGTTCGCCCTGAGATGGGCAATCCAGCAGCCGGGGGTGACTTGCGTCATTGCCGGGGCGCGAACTGCAAAGCAGGCGGAAGAAAATGCGGGGGCTCTGGACTGGGAAATCAAGACCGGCGATTTGAAAAAAGTAGATGAAATTCTTTTGAAAAGATTACCAGTTCACCACGGGCATAGAGAACACGGAGCGGTGAGAAGGTCATAGACTTCCCCTACCCTTACGCACCTCAATCTCCGCCCTAATGATCCGCCCTGTTATAGTATTTCAATTTATCCAGATATTTTACTCTTGGAATAATTTCTTTATGTATATCACATACGACGGATTTTCCTGATCTTGCGCCGGTCAATAACAATTTATCCTGCGGACATCCTCCCTGGCAAACAGTTTTAGATTCGCATTCCCTGCATTCACTTGGGATATCCGGTTTTTCAGCATCAAAATGAAATACGTCGCATTGAATTTTGCTTAAAGGATCTGCGTCGAATATTGTCCCGGTTTTAAAAGAGTGGTTTCTGAGACATGGTCCAATCGTTCCATCCGGATATACCGTAGCAATTCCTTTCCCACACAGATATGGAGATGATTCATCGTTCCATAAAGGAATTAAAGTATCAAATAAGAACGTAGTATGAACGTCGTATCCTTTAATAACATATTTTTCCAAACAATCACATACGTCATGATATTTTGCCAACAATCTATTCTTATATTCTAGATCTACTCCTCGGTATAGATTTCGATAATACCTTAACCGATATCCATTTTCTATTCCAAATCTTGTTATATCAATAACTCTATCTAAATTATCATCATCCAATGTGGCGGCTATTGTTTGGCCAATAACGTTTGATCGTTTATTAATTATCGTCATTCGTCTTGATAGTTCTTCAATACTAATATCTGTAATATTAGTGGTAATCCATTGAATATCGATAATATCATCCCAATTTATCGAATCTACCAAATCACTATTTGTAAACACAACGCCTTGCATGCCATCTGTATGTGTATAAACATAATCCATCACTTTCTTGATTCTATCTGTTCTCAATAATGGTTCTCCACCAAGAAAACTAATGGAATTTACTTTGACGACATTAACGTTCCATACCTCAGGAATCCATTCCAATAAACGTGAAAATGTATTGTCATCCATTTCCCTTTTATCAGCATCACTACCAACTTGGTTAAATGCATAACAATAGCTGCACCTTCTTGTACATTTATATGATAGGAATAATATGAACCAGAAGAAAGGAAGTTTGGCCCAAGCAGCTTCGCCCTGGAATCTTCCATCCTGAACAGAATACATTCTCTTCAGTTGTTCAGCATGTTCTGTCAGCTTTCTCATAATATTCCTCCCGCTGTTCCGATTAACCGGCGCTCATTGCTATGCTTTGGCTCCCAAGGCAGGCGGGGCGGACCCTCACTACGTTTCGGGTCTCCCGCTATACCCGGAGGCCGCGCGGGCGATGCTTCAAGTCCGCGCCCGATCTTTTGT
>Ga0209517_10004039_pt1 | contig 19540 bp, 16 predicted proteins | sample PeaSoiMetSII2010_FD_187695 | JGI IMG/M metagenome (GOLD analysis project Ga0209517, IMG submission 187695) | Peat soil microbial communities from Weissenstadt, Germany - SII-2010 (SPAdes) (version 2) | ecosystem: Environmental > Terrestrial > Soil > Wetlands > Peat | place: Germany...
GACGAGAAGGCACCCGTATGTGAACTGACCGGCAAGGATGTGCCGCGCTACATTGCCGAACTCACGGTCCCCCCGGGTAGCAATCTCATTAGCGAGGACCCTATAGCATTTTTTGCCGGACGCTATCCTGAGGTGGAGATCATCGAACTCATTCGGGGTGATGCGATCCACCATCCCGACCGGGAGCGTCTCTCCGTTTCCCTCAGCGATATTCTGTTCCTGAAGGCAAGTGCGAACGACCTGGTGACAATCCTGAAAAAACGACTCCTCAAACTGCCCCACGGGGCCGCGGAGGGCGAATTCGAGCCGTTTACCGGCAACTCCCTCATTGTGGAGCTGGTTGTAACTCCCCAGTCGCGATTCGTGGGTGAGCACCCCACAAGGTCCAGGCTCCAGAACGAGTTCGGCATGCAAATCATTGCTTTGAAGCGCAGGGGAACCCATTTCTCAGAACAGGAAATCGGCCCTCTCAGGCTGACGGTAGGCGATGTCCTGTTGGTCCACAGCTCATTGGAGCGGTTTGATGAAATGAGGCGAAGCCAGGATTTCATCATTCTAGAAGACGTCCATCACGGCATCATAAACAGGCGAAAGGCACCGCTGGCCCTGGCGATATTCGCCGGAATGCTCGCTGCTGCGACGGCCAACCTGATGGATATTTCGGAAGCGGCCCTCACGGCCGCCTTTCTGATGATTGTCAGCGGGTGTCTCGGGCTGAGGGATGCTTATCGCTCTTTGAACGTGAGAGTCCTGCTGACCATCGTCGGGATGATCGCCCTCGGCACAGGGATGCAGAAGACGGGAGCCGCCGGCGCCTATGCGGAGATCTTCCTGACGCCTTTTCGGGGGCAACACCCAGCGGTGGTACTTTCGGGCTTCATCCTGCTCACCTGCCTCCTCACGGAACTAACAGGACACATCACCGCAACAGTGATCCTCCTTCCGGTAGCCCTCTCCACGGCAATTTCCATCGGAGTGAACCCGAAACCATTCATCATCGGCGTATACTTCGGGGCGAGCTGCGGGTTTGCCAGCCCCATAAGCTATCATACACACCTGCTTGTTTATGGTCCGGGGGGATACAGGTTCTCGGACTTCCTCAAGATTGGAATACCCTTAGATCTTTTCACCTGGATGCTGATCTCCCTTCTCATACCTCTCCTTTGGCCTTTCTGACATGATACTCGCAGGTGTGAGGCTTCAGGACATCCACGCTGTCGCCGTTGGCCCACGGTTGGTCGCGAACAATATCAAAGTGGTTATATTCGACTCAAACTCCGCTCGAACAAAGACTGACGTAACCGTTCACCCACGGAGAACACCGGCTTTGAAGTGATTTGAGAGGAGCGCAGCGGGGTGGATTCATCGATAAGCATAAAGTGTCCATGTTTCGGATGGATATTAATTATTCAGTTTTCTGTGGATGCCTGAGGTCATGGCGAATACCGGTCCTAAATGCCTGAAGCAGTCGGCGGTCGTCACTGGCCAGTCGTCAGGAGATTCTCCAAATCAGTGGTCAGCGGGCAGGCTTTTTCCTGCATTCCGGCCACTGACGGCAGGTTTCGATGTGCTTAGGTGGTCATTTTTGATGCTTAAAAATGCACTTTTAAGGCTTTTAGGAGGCATATTCGTTCACCGCTGTCGAGCATTTTTAATTAAATATTCCCCAAACCAAATGCTGGCGCCGGTCCAAAGAAATTCGAATTGAAAAAGAGTTGCGATATGCTAAATTGGTAGAAGGGTGGAGTGAGTGAACGGGGCAACGGGAATCGTCATCCGGAGAGGAAACGCTATGGATTATAGAAGATTTATCCTTCGCGATCCGCAGGTCTGTGGTGGTGAGCCGGTAATTGCAGGAACTCGAGTAACAGTTCGAACTATTCTAGCGAGTCTGGCGGAGGGTGCGCGTATAGGAGAAATCCTCAGCGATTTTCCGGTACTGACTGAGGAGCAGGTGATGGCGGTGATAGCATTCGCTGCTGCTTCCGCTGAAGAAGATCTGCCGGTCCCCGGCGTTCCGAAGGTCGCATGAGGCTTAAACTTGATGAAAATATGCCTGTGCGGTTGGCTGCCTCACTCGGCGCCATGGGAAACGATGTTGAAACCGTCTATTCTGAAAAGTTGAGCGGCGCAAAGGAAGAAGCGCTATGGTCTGTCGCTCAAGATGAACAGCGTCTTTTGATTACACAGGACCTTGATTTTTCGGACATCCGGCGTTTCCAACCCGGATTGCATCATGGAATCATCCTGGTTCGACCTCGCAGACCTGGTCGGGAGGCACTCTTCCGCAAGGTTATTGAACTTTTCAAGATAGAGCATGTAGAGAACCTGGCGGGGTGCTTCGTCGTTGTAACGGACAGCAAGATCCGCATACATCGGCACAGGCTTTGATGTCCTGGGAATAACTAGTGAAAATTACAAATTATTCTGCTAAATTATTCGTCGCTGAATCCTGAGTCTTATAACTGGCGAGCATAAACGAAAATAGTTGTTGAACGCAACCACAACCCCAACCCCAAACGCAAACCACCGATGTCACGGATTATCACGGATGAAATAATCCGGTATTGTGGACGGATACTAATTATCAAGGTTTCCGAGAGTATCTGCAGTCATAGGCGGATTCAGGTTCTAAATGCCTGACGCAGTCGGTCGTCGTCGGTGGCCAGTCGTCAGAAAATTCTCCAAATCGGTGGTCAGCGGGCAACCTTTTTCCTGTATTCCGGCCACTGACGTCTGATTTCGATGTGCTTGGGGGGCATTTTTGATACTTAAAATGAACTTTTAAGGCTTCCACAAGGCATATTCTTTCATCATTTTCGAGTATTTTTAATTAGTTGTCGTGGGTCTGACCCCGATGCGAGCAAGACGCGAGTGCCGACGCATATCCCGCAAGACCATCCTGGCACTGCAAAAGATAAGGAACGGTAGGCAGTCAGGCGAGGACTCGCCTCTCCGAAACACATGGGACGAGATTTGCGTCCAGGTCCAGTCAGAAGAATCTATCTTTTGGGGCCTCTACCGGGACACCATTGAAGGCTCCATTGCTGATGAAGTTGAGCGGCTTGACGTTCCCACAAAAGAGTCGATTTGGCTTCAGACTGAAGGATACGAGTATTGGGATGAGGAAGAAAATACAGAGAGTGTTCCCTGGGTGCCTGAGGATATTATCAGGTATATACTGGGTAAATATGTGCTGAGCGCCGCTGAGGACTGGCATAATAGAACGATAGAGGGTTATCTTAATCTTTGATTCCTCCCTGTTTGTGGAGGTTGAGATATAGGCATTTGATAACGATGAATGATGGAGGCTCTTATGGGGATGTACGACGTTACTGCGCAGCAAATGCTTCTGGACAAGCTGGACTATGAAGTTTGGCTTCTCGACTTCCTGGCAAAGCGCCAGGATATGTTTGATGGCGGCACAGACATCTCGCTCATCCAGATCAAAAGCGATGAGCCAGGCACCCAAATGAATATTTCAGTCTGTGATTACGTTGGCGCTGGCGCGGTTCAATCGATAATGGACGCCATGATGCCTCTCACTTTCACAGCTTCCTATAAGATGCTAGACATGATCTTCGAATGGATACTCGAAGAGAACCACAGAGCAGGGCATATTCTGAAGGTCCCTTGGCGTTTTTCAGAGAAGTTGAACCTTCTTGTGAACAGCTCCAATCTCCAGTTTCCTCCTCTATTCATGAACCAACAGTATCTTCACAAGTACTCTGAGGCACTCTTTCGCCAGTTACTTCCCTATCGCAATGAGATCGTGCATAATAAGAGCTTCTCTGTAACCGGGGACATATTGACCCTGCGGGATTCCAAGATGGGCACGAACCTGACCTTGAGCCGTGTACAGCTCGGCTGTCTAGTGCGCTTCGTGATTGCTGTCACTCGCGGTCTGTCTGGAGTCATTGTAATTGACGCCCACACGAACAATCTGCTTCGATATAACCTTGACGTCCTTGCAACGGCACATGGACTGCCGACCTTCAATCAGCAAATACCGCTTTTCGTGAATGTCGAACTCACTGTGAACAAGCGCGACGGTTCGTTCTCAGCGAATCTGAGGCAAGTACGAGATACTGTTAGGAGCATCCTCCCCGGCAGGGACGTGGGCTTCAATCTGACAGTCAAGGCAGTGGAGGGCGAGAAGCTCATCGCAAAGTGGTACTTTTCGTCCGAAGAAGTCCCGGCTTTGGACTTGGTTCCCTTTGGAGAGGAGTCTTACGAGACACATCGACTCACCACGGACAATTAAGACATGGCTTGCTGAGCCGGCTAGGCGGAAGGCGAGCGTCAAAGCGCTTTTTGGAAAAGGCCCTTAACCGGCGCACAGCATGTGCTTACCATGCGGGAATATGGCGCGGTTTGAAGAGTTGTGGGAGGTAAAGAACCACATGGAAACGCTTTTGACCCTCATTCCAGATGTTGAAGTTTTGTTGGCCTTAGCGCCTGAAGAGCTTGCGCACATTCTTCTCAAGCTGGCAAGCGAAAGTTCGGGGGATGGAGAGCATTTTCTGCCGGATGTAGTCGTTGGAGACCTATTTAACGCTCCGAGCACTTTTCCGTCTCGACCTGGAGGTTATCCTTATAACCGGCAGAGGGAAGTGGAGGTTGCGCTCAGCGAGGCATGGCAATGGCTTCGGATCAATATGCTGATTGTTCCTGAAATCGGTTGGTGGATGGTGGTTAGCCGACGCGGTAAAGCGATTGCTAGCGAGCAGGATTTTCAGCGGTTCCGGGAAGCGGCGGCATTCCCTAAGGCACTGTTGCACCCTTCCATTGCCGATAAGGTATGGCTTGCCCTTGCTAGAGGTGATCTGGAGGATGCCGTATTCCTGGCGTTTAAAGCTGTCGAAGAAGCCGTGCGCGATGCTGGAGGCTATGGCCCGCTTGACTATGGTACCGAGCTGGTGCGTAAGGCGTTTAATGAAGCAAATGGCCCCCTATCTGAGCCGGAACAACCGAAACCGGAGCGAGAGGCCCTTGCCCATCTTTTCGCCGGCGCAATTGGGTCTTATAAAAATCCCCACTCGCACCGCACTGTAAGCATTACTGATCCTCGCGAAGCTCAGGAAATGGTGATGCTCGCTTCACATCTTCTCCGCATTGTTGATGCTCGACGCCCCAGTTAGAGCGGTTAAGAGATTGCGGCGCGACATAATTTGCCACAAAATCAGCCTTCACCCTTTACTGGTTGATTATACTCGTCGGTCCAGCAACATCTCAAGAATCTGTTCGACGTGCTCATGCTCGCCCTCCGGATACCAAAGCCGTGTGATGTGGGCGTCAGCAATGCGTTGGTCCATGGTCCGCTTCTTCTCAACGTCTGTTGGGCTGCCGAGAATGGCGTAGTGATGCGGGAGGCTGTCAGGCCCTTCATCTCCAGCGGCGCGCATGAATGTCAGGAGTGTGCGATCGACAGAAAGGCTGCACCCAAGAAAGAGGAAGCTGTAGCTCGTGAACAGGCGCTTCAGCAATTTTGGCAAGGGGAATGCCATGCGGACGTAACCTTGGTTGCCGTAAGCGGCGTCGTACTCGTTCTGACTGAGAACCCGCTCTGTAGCGTTATCGATGTTGCCGTGCAGCTTGAGCAGATAGCGTTCGCCAGCAGGTATGGCGCGAAAGAAAGCGCTTGTCTGGCCTCGGCCAGTGACCTTTTCTACAAAGGCCTTGCCGTCGGTCTCGTAGACCCGCTCGAGAACACGATCGAAGTTCGTAGTAATGACCGAGCAGTCAAATGGCTTAGGCAGCAGGGTCACCGCCGCCGATTTCCTTCGGAATCTGAAAGCTGCGCTCGAAGTCGCGCTCGAAACGATTGATGGTCAGGCGGTGGATAATGTCGTTCATCGCGCCTTCGTAGTCACCATGGACATCGAGACGTTCACGAATCGCATCGTGAGACAAGCCCGCGTCACAACACAAACCCAGGAGGTACTCTTTCCATTCAGGCAAATCCGCGCTCTTCGACATGCCCGCACCGACAAAGGGAATCACGAAGCCCCGTTCGCAGGAGCGTTTGAGTTCCTCAAATACCTCCAAATTGCTGCGGAACTGGTCGGTATTGAGGATGCGCCCCTTCTCTTCCTTGTCGAAGCGCTTGGCTTCCTGGTCATAAAGGTTGCGGTCGCCGAAGTAGAAGGCGCGGCTGGGCTTGGCAAGTGGAATCTCTTCATCACCACGCTTGCAAATTACTTGAATGCCGTCGCTATCTTCGTCGTCGAAGATCTCATCGAACCGGCGATTCTTGCCGACTCCTGCGAGTTCATCGAGGGTGGCTTCGTGGTCAAAAATGAAAAACTTTTGAATTGGCATGTGTCAGGCCTCAGCAGTGAGTTCGGCGACTACAGCATTAATGAGACTCGTTGCAGTTTCCTGGGAGGCTTCGAGCTGCGCCTCAAACTGGTCGACCAGGGCCATTAGCTGATTTACTTTGGCGACGATCCGGCGTTGCTCGGCGAGAGGAGGAACCGCTAGTGACATTCTCGCCAAAATGGATTGATTCAAATTCTGCATCGTCGTTCCGACGGAAGCTCCGCCGAGATACTCCCTAGCGCCGGGTGTACCGATAAGCATCGCTAAATAAGGAGCGTAAATGGCCTTGGGGAGCCTTAAAATGAGACTGCCGGTTCCGCAGAGCCATTCTCTCTCGTGTTCGGTAACTACTGCACAACGGCCCATCTCCCCTCTCCTAGCCAGTACAATGTTCCCGGCCCCAAGTTTAAAGGTTGCGAGACGATCCAAAGTTTCAGCTCCAACGGCCATTTCTTTGATCGGGACGATCTTGCCGTCTTTCAGCGACGCCGGATTAATTACAGGTGTCCCGCCAAATTTGTAATCACACTTGTGCAACGAACTTCCGAAGGGACCTGTTTGCATCTCCATTAGGAGTTCACACATTCGCGCAATTTCCCAGCCAGAAGGAAGATCGAATGTGAGGTCGCCCAACGCTGCCGGTGGGTAGGCTTTCATGGGACTAATCTGACGCTTTGCTACCGCTACGCTTCGTTCCGCTAGAATCTTAGCCAATACACCAGCCGCTGGTTCGTCGTTAGGATCTTGTGGGACGAGCTTTCCTTGGACGGCGAGAGAGAGAATGGACTTGCGTATGTCGGCAGGCACTATTGTGTAGGAGTCGTGGAAAAGGAAGTTGAGGTTGGCCGGGGTGGGCGCGTTGGCGAAGCGGGCAAGGGACGCACGCGCGAGAGCTGCGCGCTGCATGTCGCGTTCCTGTTGCTGCGTCTCAAGCAGATCGCACAACGCCATCAACTCATCCACCTTCGCCACGATTCGCTTCTGCTCGACGATAGGAGGGAGAGGGAAATCAATAGCCGCCAAATCTCCCTTGTTGAACCCGGCCTGCGCTGAGCGACTCGCTCCTGCAATCTTGGCCTGGAAGAAATCTGATCTCAGCACCAAGTAGGCGAACTTCGGTAATAGTGCGTCTTCTGGAAAAATGAACTTTGCAAGGGCAACGTTATAAGCGTCATCTTGTGCCCAGAAGATTTTACCAACTGAAGCTCCGTAGCGACCAATGAGAATTTCCCCTTCGCGGCAAAAGCGATTCGTTGTTTCTGTCGGGATATAGGTCGGTACGGGATTCTCACCGAGGTCGCGGATTTGGAAAAGCCGGACATAGCCGGGCCGCGACTCGCTACTAAATTGGCTCTTTGGAGGCTGATTGCCTCCTTGAATGTCGCAGAACTTTCCGAAGTTTAGTAGGCGCCAATTCACCGGTAGAGCTTCTGAGGAAGGTTCGTCGATGTAGCTTTGTTTGATGCATTCCGTTTCAGTATCGCGGTCTGTGAGTAGCCCCCGCACTGCCAAGTGCAGCACCATCTCTCGCAGCTTTATCACGGAGTTTGGAGCTTCGGCGAACAAATGAAATTTCTCAAAGAAGGTCTCCAGACTCATGCATCAGTTCCTGCTTGGGCAGTGAGAGCGTGATAGAGTTCCTTCTTAAGAGCGGCTCGGGTCTCCGTTATTTGGGCGAGGAGCTTCTCGTACTTGGGCAACAGGTGGTCAACGTCGCCAGGACCGTCGTCACTCTGGTGCGGGTTCTTGAGGTCGAGGTTGTAATTGCAGGCCTGGATTTGATCGATAGAAACAAGCCACGCCTGCTCGTTTTCGACCCGGTTATCCCACCACGCCCTCTCGGGCTCAAACTCCTCGATCCGGATTGGTTTGCCCTTGTTATAGCTCTTGGCGCCGGGCGGATATGGATGCTCGTAGTACCAGACCTCGGTAGTCGGCTGGCCTTTGGTGAAGAACAGCAGGTTCGTGCGGATGCCGGTGTACGGATTAAACACGCCGCTGGGTAGCCGCACGATGGTATGCAGGTTACATGCCTCGAGCAGAGCTTCCTTGATGCGCGTCTTGACGCCCTCACCGAACAGAGTGCCGTCGGGCAGCACCAGCCCGGCGCGACCGCCTGGTTTGAGCAGCTTCATAAGCAGCACCAGGAAGAGGTCGGCGGTCTCGCGGGTGCGGAACTCGGCAGGAAAGTTGGCTTCGATGCCGTCCTCTTCCATACCGCCAAAGGGTGGATTGGTAACGATGACGTCGACGCGCTCCTTGGGTAACCAATCGCGCAACGGGCGGGCCAGGGTATTGTCGTGTCTGACATTGGAAGGCACATCGATGCCGTGCAGGAGAAGATTGGTCATACACAATACGTGCGGCAGGTGTTTTTTCTCGATGCCTGAGAAGCACTCCTGGATAGTGTTTTCGTCTGCCTCGGTCTTGGCCTGCTTTCGCAGGTGCTCAATGGCGCAGACCAAGAATCCTCCTGTGCCGCAGGCGGGATCGAGAATGATCTCGCCAAGGCGTGGATTGACTTGTTCGACGATGAACTGCGTAACTGCGCGCGGGGTGTAAAACTCGCCAGCATTGCCGGCGGATTGAAGATCCTTAAGAATCTTCTCGTAAATGTCACCGAACATGTGGCGGTCATCGGAGGCATTGAAGTCGATGCCATTGATCTTATTGATGACCTGGCGCATGAGGGTGCCGTTCTTCATGTAGTTGTTAGCATCCTCGAAGGTCATGCGGATGAGACCCGCGATCTTGTCCGTGCCGCTTGTCAGCGCCTTGAGTTTGGGTAGAAGGGTATTGTTGACGAAGTCGAGTAGCGCCTCACCGGTGATTCCCTCTTCGTCGCTCGCCCAAGCAGACCAACGCAAGTGCTTTGGCAGCGGCGACTTGTAGTCGTCGCGCAGAAGTTCGAGCTCCTTCTCGCGGTCATCGAAGATCTTCAGAAAGAACATCCAGCCGAGCTGCTCCAGGCGTTGTGCATCGCCGTAGGTGCCGGCGTCCTTGCGCATGATGTCCTGGATGGATTTGACGATGTTGGAGACATTGGGCGACATGGGTTAAGCTGCTTCCTGATAAAGCTGAGTTTCGAGTTCTTGAATGGCGGCGAGATAGCGTTGCTTGCCGCCGAAAAGATTGACGATTTCGACCGGAGTGCCGAAAGTGCTGAGCGGGTTTACTTTGAGGATTTCAAGCGACTCGACGCTCTTGATGCCGGCGTCGGCGTATTTGTTGAGCAACGCATCGAGCACGGCTCGCGCCTTGTCGCCGTATTTGGCGAATACGTTGCGCTTGCGCACCTTCTCGGCCCGCTCATAGCGCGTGAGCGGCGGTTGGTCGAAGGCGACATGGCATATGAGGTCGAAGGCGTCGAAGTCACGACCGACCTGCTCGGCGAGTTCATCGAGAAACACGCCACGGCTGGAAAGCTCTTCGATGATGGCCTGTTTGCGGCCGGCGTCTTTCCAGGCGTTGAGGAACGCGCTCATGGACGCGTAGGCTTTCCGGACTGTTTTGCGCGTGTAATCCTTCAAGGATTCAGTAATGAGCTTGCCGTCGGCGTCGAGGTACTGGACTCGCTCGCTTACGACCGCGACTTCGACATCGTCGACGTAGTACTTGGGCGGAGGTTCGTGAACGCCAGGTGGTTCCAAGTCTTCGAAAAAGTCAATTCCCGTGCTGAAGGTCGACCCTTTCGCTGCCGTTTCCGGCGTTTCATCCGGCGGGACCGGCGATTCGCCAGACTTGGGTTCGTAAACCTGAACAGGATCACCATCAAAGGTGGGGTCCGCAAAAAGCGAAGTGGCCCGCTTAAAGTCCATTATGGTGAAGAAGAACTTGTTGTAATCCTCATTGATGCGGGTACCGCGACCGATGATTTGCTTGAACTCGGTCATGGAATTGATACGTTTGTCGAGTACGATCAGGTGGCAGGTCTGCGCATCGATACCTGTCGACATCAGTTGCGACGTCGTCGCGATGACCGGGAAAGTGGACTCCGGGTCTATGAAGTTATCGAGCTGCGCCTTGCCCTCGTCATTGTCGCCGGTGATGCGCATGACGTACTTGCTGTTGGCGGCGGTAAGGTCCGGGTTGGCATTCACAAGCGCTTGGCGCATTCGCTCGGCATGGTCGATGTTCTCGCAGAAGACGATGGTTTTGGCGAAACGGTCGGTAGCCTTGAGAAACTCGGTGATCTTGGCGGCGACGAGCTCGGTACGCTTTTCAAGGATCAGATTAGAGTCGAAGTCCGTTTCGTTGTACTCGCGGTCCTCAATCAGTTGGCCGTACTTGTCTGTCTTGCCTTTTTCCGGGCGCCAACCTTCCAGGTCTTTGTCTATGCCGATGCGTACCACTTTGTAGGGGGCGAGAAAACCATCGGCTATGCCTTGCTTGAGCGAGTAGGTGTAGATCGGATCGCCGAAGTACTCGATATTGGAAACGTCCTTGGTCTCCTTGGGCGTTGCGGTGAGACCAATCTGTGTGGCAGACGAGAAGTAATCGAGCACCTTGCGCCAAGCCGCATCATCGGCCGCACTGCCACGGTGACACTCGTCTATGACAACCAGGTCGAAGAAGTCAGGCGAGAACTGTTTGTAAATGTTCTGCTCCTCCTCCGTTCCCGTGACGGCCTGATAAAGCGACAGGTAGATTTCAAATGCCTTATCGACCGTGCGATGGGTGATTTTGGTCATCGCTTGACCGAACGGCTTGAAGTCATTGGTCTTGGTCTGGTCAGCGAGGACATTGCGGTCAACGAGAAAGAGAATACGCTTCTTGGCGCCCGACTTCCAAAGCCTCCAAATGATTTGGAACGCGGTGTAAGTCTTGCCTGTGCCGGTGGCCATCACGAGCAGGATGCGGTTCTCGCCGCGGGTGATCGTCTCGACGGTGCGGTTGATGGCGATTAGCTGGTAGTAACGCGGCACCTTGCCGGAACCGTCTTCGTAGTAGTCCTGAGTAGTCACAGCTTCTTGCGTCGCGGTGTAACCCTTGGCGGCTCGGTAGCGCGACCAAAGGTCTTCAGGAGACGGGAATTGATCCAGCGGGATCTCCCTTTCCACCGCATCACCCGTCCCTGCACTATCGTGTTCGAGGAAGGCGTCACCATTGGAACTGTAGGCAAACGGGACGTCGAGGATCTCGGCGTATTCGAGCGCCTGTTGCATACCAGCGCCAACGGAATGATTGTTGTCTTTCGCTTCGATGACGGCGATTGGGAAGCCAGGCTTGTAGAAGAGAAGGTAGTCCGCCTTTTTGGCTTCACCCCGCTTGACCGTCTTGCCGCGAACGATGACACGGCCCTTGGTGAAGTAGACCTCTTCCCGAAGCTGGGTCATCACATTCCACTTGTCGCCGTTTGGGCCTACAAGCGCAGGCGTGATAAACTTGGTACGGATGTCCGCTTCGGTGAGAGCCTTCTTGTCCATGGTTCCGGTAAGCCCGTCTGGTACCAAGTCCAGTGCCTCTATCATGGGAATGGTGAGTTGTGAAGGCTACCAATCAGCACGCTTCTCGTGTTTTGATGCCATCTTGCACCTTGTCTCAACGCTTTTCGCTGATGCGCATGTGCCAATTTAGCCAATCCCCCTGAGACAGTATTCTCTCATGATTATCGGATTATCGTTGGTTTCACAAGCCATCCGTTCTTTGCCATTATTTGCAAGAATAGATTGGCGGGCAGATTACGGCTTTATCGTATTTGCGTCAATGAGGAAGTGAGTGATTTGTGACGGCGGTGAGGATTGGTGGATACCCACCAAAGTGAAAGATCAAGGGAACCATATTGCAACAGTCTTCACTAAATTTTGCCAGAATATTGCATCCTCCTGTGACCTCTGCTGCGGGACATATGATTTGGAGGCATAGAGTCGTCCGCTCGGAAAGATTCGTTACCTTAATGGATAACTGCAAATGGAATCTAAGTAAGTGCTTTGCCTTCCGTATTATCCTGCAAGCCTTTCGGTTAGGCACTAACTGGAGTAACTGGAGTTAATCGGAATGGCTCGACCTTTCCACAAAAAGGCAATCCGGCTTCAAACTGACGGGTAAGTAGATTGGGATGAGGGTACGCCGGCCCTGATTCATCGGCGAGAATCCCATTATCGAGAGCCCAAACGGCCCGCGTTAATGTCCGAACCCTCCCTTGCAGCCTAATAGAGTTCCCTACCTTGTCCCGCCTTCGTTGCATTCTGAGCGCACTAATGCAGCGGTATGCAGAATATTTCCTTCATTAACCGTATAATTTGTTGTATTTTCACTGGTTAGGTGGGACAGTGAACCTTCCCGTTGTGGGGTTATATAGAGCTTTCCGGCCACTATGGTGATTGATATGATCGGCCAGAAAGCAATTAATCACTTATTGGGTTTTCCACACACAAATGGCCAAACATCGCATTTTCACAATTGGCTGCTCTTTTCCAGGCGACGAGTTTGAGGATATCGACTTCAACTCCGACGCAACCTTACTCGACGCGAATATCATCCTTTTTGAGCCGACACTAGGGAACGCATGGGGAACTGAGAGCTACGGCGGTAAGATGTTGCTGAGCGAGAACTCCTCATTTATTGTGAAGCAGCACCTGGATCATTGGCGCTCTGAGATTGTCGCTGCCGTGAACGCAGGGAAGCTGGTTATCGTGTATCTCTCAAAACCAATAGTGTGCTATCGCCATACCGGAGAAAAACGATACTCCGGGACAGGCCGGAGCCGTCAGACTACAAATCTTGTTACCGAAGTTTCATCGTATGAGGCGATACCGAATCTGAACAAAGTGACTGCTAAGAGCGGGACGGAAATCCGAATTGATAAGAATGCCAAATTCTTTGCCCCTTATTGGTCTGAGTTCTCGGTCTACTCACCTTATGAAGCAGAAATAGAAGGAAATTTTAAGCACATCCTTCTCCGGTCTCGCACGGGCGATAGAATTGTAAGTGCAGCCCTGAGTCAGAAGAATGGCTCCCTATTATTTCTGCCACCACTTCGGTATGACGAAGAAGAGTTTAGCGATCTTGACGAAAATTCCCATGATTCATATTGGACCGATGAGGCCTTGCAGTTTGGAAAGCGGCTTGTCGCAGCATTAGGCGCTTTGTCAGCTAGCCTAAAGCAGTCTGGGGAGGCAACTCCACCGCCGAGCTGGGCGGCAGAATCGAAGTTTCGCCTTGCCTCGGAAAGTCGCTTGGAATCGGAGATTTCTGCTTGCTCGTCGAGCATCGCTACCCTGCAAGCAAAGAGCGCATCCCTTCAGGACAAACTTCTCCAAGCAGGAAGTCTGCGACGCTTACTATTTGAACAGGGGAAACCTTTAGAAGCAGCCATCTTGGAGGCACTTCGACTTCTTGGGTTTGACGCGCAACCGTTTGCGGATGGCGAGTCTGAATTTGATGCCGTATTTGTGAGCCCCGAAGGACGCTGCCTTGGCGAAGCGGAAGGTAAAGACAATAAGCCGATTAACATCGATAAGTTCAGCCAGTTGGAACGCAACCTTCAAGAGGATTTTGCCAGTGACAACGTCACTGAGTACGCTAAAGGCGCGCTGTTTGGAAACGCCTTCAGGCTGCTTCCTCTACAAGACCGTGGTGATTTTTTCACGAACAAATGTATGTCCGCTGCCAAACGAGTTAAGGCCGCATTGGTGAGAACGCCGGATCTTTTTGCCCCCGCAAAGTATATGAAGGAGAGTCCTAGCGACGTCGAGTACGCAAGGCATTGCCGGGAGGCGATTTTCCGGTCGGATGGTGAGGTTGTTGTATTTCCACCAGCACCCACAACCGAAACAAGCGTGCTAGAAGAGAGGCCGCAAGCAGAAGGAGAGAAACCTAATGTTTAGGCCAACACAGACACGCCAGCAATGATACTGCCCATAAGAAAGGCATCCCATGAAGTGGCTTCCCCGGTACTTACGGGAACTGTGGAACTTGGCGTTCAGTCGATTGGCTCCCTATAGTGTGAAACCAAGGGCTTGAAATAGGAAAATGGTGCACGGGCCCGCTATGGGGCTCGATTGAAATGATGGCTAACGTTTAGCTGAACAATATAGTCGAGGGGGTGTCGGCCAAAAATCAATGCGACCATTTTTATCGACCCCCCATCATCAATTCACCCGCTCACCCGTTTACCAGTTCACTCATTTTACCTGAATTCTGTCCTTAGTCCCGGCAGTGCAAGCACTTAGGACTGAATTTGCCATGAATGCAAGCACTTCCATAAAATCCGGGAATCAATTAAGCCGCAACTTGTGCCTCTCACTATCACCGATCGGTATCTTTTTCCCACTGTTTCCTGCTCACCGTTCTCTGTTCGCTACCGCCTGCTCGCCGCTGTAATCGGCCCTCGGAATGTCTTCGGAGTCGCGGGTCACGGGTTGCGGGTCTGGGAGCTCTTCAGGACTCAGTCCTTTCGTTTTTGCTCCTCAATCTTCACGCCTCACTGTTCACTACGGAGCTCTTTTTGCCGCTTCTGGTTGCCGTTTCTATTGCCGCTTCTGGTTGCCGCTTCTCGTTGCCGTTTGGCTCCGCCAAATCTCTCATGGTAAAATTCTGATCGTTGTGATTTTCAGGGTCTGCGGTTTTGGTCCTTTGCTGTTCACGGTTCACGGTTCACTGACCACTGCGAAGCCGTTGCCGTTTGGCAGGTCCAAATCATCCAGCAGTATAATATTGTCTGATTTGCAGCCTGAGGTTTCAACCAATGCCGTTAAATAAGCCGGACTTAAGCTCAGCGCGGCATAGAAGCGAGCAAAAACTTCGTGTTCTCCTGCTCCTTCGTGGGACTGGCGTTTGGAGCGGTCAGGAAGGCCCGCCAGGGTCACGAAGAACACGAAGGAGCCACGAAGGGATCCAAAAAGAAAAGCAATCTGGATAAGCACCTTTGCGGCCTTTCGAACCTAAAAGTATTGGTCGACACGAAGAAGAGAAAGCACACGAAAACCCTTCTCATACAAGATCCATGGCAATGATTTTCGTGCTCTCAAGATCGACCGTGCGTCCTCACAAAAGATCGGACACCGAACTATAAGCGTCTAACATAGGCTCGAACGTTTACGCGGAACCCGAACAGAGTGAGGGGTCGCCCCTCGAACAAATCGGCGCAATGCGGCCGGGTTGTCGATCGTGTATCCTTCGTGCTCTTCGTGACCAAAAAAAGCATTCAAATCTACGTTTAAGCGCACTGGAACGAAATTCAAAAAAATAGAAGGTGTAGGATAACGAAATTGACGGTGAATCGGCTAATCACTGTAAAGCGTCTGTTATTCACAAAGGGCATTGTAATGATATCGATGACTTGCACCTATTTTCTCTGTAGTTTCTCTGTATTTTCAGAGAAACCTCTGTGTGCATACGGTGTGGTTTCCCTCAAGTGATCGAGAAAACAGGCTGCCGGCCGTCCAATCGCCTCTGATTGCACCCAATGTTGTTAACTTTGCAAACGGCTAAAGACATTTTACCTCGGAGAACGCAGAGATTTCACAGATTTCAAGAAAGTGTACGTTTCCTGAAATGCCGTAATACTACTCAACCCTTTTCTCGGCGTACTCGGCGTACTCGGCGCACTCGGCGGTGAGAGAGTATTTGTTTTTTGTCTTTTACAGCAAGGAAGGTTTTCTCTGTGGTGAACGCCATAGACCACGACTCACAGACCTCCGTGGAACCTGCCGAATGCACGAGCGAGCAGGACTGAAAAGACCAGGATGCCCGCCCCCAGGACAAGTACGTGCCGGGTCTTGCGCAGTTCGAAGTTCCCGACCCGGCACACAAGCAGATAGCCGACAGCAAGGTTGAAGAGGCCCCACAGGACGTTGGCCGTCGAGGACGACAACCCTACCCCGGGCGGGGTCGCGAAGGGACTTTGGAAGGCATGGCCCGAGATCCCATTGCCGAGATGGGGCAGCGCGTTCGCGAGGAAGGCGCCCCCGAAGAAGTACGCCAAGTAGTGGTGCCAGCGCATGACTGTCTCCATTTTAGAGTTCCATTTTCCGTGTAGGACATGTGCAGTGATTTGTAGCGTTATCAGTTTCCAGGCAGCGTTGTCAATATCGCCAGTTGCGAAAACATCTGGTTCTTGCCGCTGGTGCAGGTAATTTGGTATAAACCATATCCGTGTTCATCCGCCTTCATCTGTTTGTGAATGGGTTCGGGGAAACCTCTTCAGTTACGGATAAAACGCGGATCGATAGACACCGAACATGCTGGAACCCAAAACGATGAAATGGCTGTCCATGAATTCGCCTTCTTCTATCCGTGTCTATCTGTGTCCATCCGTGTCTAAGAAGTTTTGGTTGTCACTCTGAGAGGACCATGCCCGAATTGGATTCGGGTTCAGCAGAAGGCTAAATATGAGCGATTCGTCTATGAGTTTACTGATTGATGCTTTGCTGGAGGGTGACCAGGCCCGCTCGGTGGCTGAGGCGGCAAGACTTCGGGAGGCGGGCGCCGGTATCGAACGGATCGTGGTGGACGGCATCGGCAAAGCGATGGAGAAGCTTGACGGCAAGTGCACGATCGATCAGTACAATCTGCTCGAAATCATGCTCGCGGGCCGGGCGGTAATGAGTGTCATGAAAGAGCTTTTTCCCAAAGGTGAGTTCGGGATACCGAGCCGGGGCACGGTAGTCGTGTGCAGCCTGGAAGGCGACGTTCACGATTTGGGCAAAAACATCCTGAAAATGGTTCTTACCGGAAAAGGCCACAGGGTAATAGACTGCGGAAAGGATTGCCCTCTCGACAAGCTGATCGACACAGCGGAGAAAGAGCATGCCGATTCGATCTGCATAAGCGGTTTGATAACCACGGTGATCCCGCAGGTAAAAAGGATCAGGGAACTTGCAGCTAAACGCGGTCTCGGGCAAATCAAGATCCTGGCGGGTGGCGCCGCACTCAAACAGGCAACGTCGGAACATCTCAATGTCGATTATGTGGCGCAAACAGCTTTTGACGGAGCGCGCTATCTTGAATCGTAGGTGAATGGGTAAATGGGTGAATGGGCAAATGGGTGAGTAGGAAAAACCACTCGTACCCAGATAGGCGAATCGATTCACCCATTCACCAAACTAAAATTTTAGATTGGGGTATTGGATGAAAAGCATCGAAAGGGTTCTAGCCACCGTTGATTTCCAACCGGCAGACCGGATGCCGGTGATACCCCAGGTATTCGGGCATACCGCCCTAATCGCCGGAAAAACCATTCAGGAATATGTTCTCAGCGGCAGAGAACTGGCGGATTGCCAGATGAAAGCTCTTAAGCGGTACGGCTATGACTGTGTTTTTGCCGTTATGGACGTAAATATCGAAACCGAGGCCCTGGGGTCAAAGCTCGTTTATAGCTCCGACGACTACCCCTACGTGCAATCGCATGCCTTTACCAAAGGCACGAATCTCGATCTGATTCCCATACCCGATCCGCACACGGAAGGCCGAATGCCGCAAATTTTGGAAGCACTGGGCATAATGCGGCGGGAAGTGGGGGAAGAAGTCCTGGTTTCAGGCTGCGTTCTTGGGCCAATGACGCTTGCCGGTCAACTGGTTGGACTGGAGACAGCGTTATACCTGGCCGTAGATGATCCCAGGGCTTTCGAAAGACTGCTGGATTTCGCCACCCGCGTGCTAATCCGCTTTGCCACGGCCCAGATCGAGGCCGGGGCGCAAGTGGTTCTCGTATTCGATCCCGCCGCTTCGATGTCCGTAATTCCTCCGGCCTTTTTCCGGGAGATCGAGCTTCCGAGGCTAAACAAACTTTTCGAAGCATCAAAAACAAACGGACCATCGGGGTGGTGGCTGCACATCGCCGGACCGATTGCGCCTGTTCTTCCCTATTACGGAGAAACGGGGGCCGGCATTTTCAACTTCGACTATTGCGTCGATCCCAATGCGGTAATGAGTGCGGCGCCTCGGCTTTGCTTCAATGGGAACATAAAGTCTCTGGATTTCGAAACAGCTCAACCTGAAGACATTTTTAACGAGTCGCTCAGGCTGATGGAGTTATTTTCCGCAAGGGGTGGCTTCATTCTTTCGTCCGGTTGTGAAATTCCTCCTGGCTCCAAGCCTGAAAATGTGGCGGCCCTTGTAGCGGCTGCTCGAAATCCTTGGACCACGAACCACGAATGATCACAGATAAAGTGATTAATGAGATTTTTGGTCACGAAGAGCACGAAGGATACACGAAGGGCACGAAGGAAAATCGTTGACTGGGATCTCGTTGGAGAAATGTTTTCGTGTGCTTTGTCTATTCGTGTCCGACCAATATCTTAAGATTCGAAAGGCCACAGAGGTGCTTATCCGGATAGGTTTTCTCTGTGGGCCTTCGTGTCTCCTTTGTGCTCTTCGTGACCAACATTGGCCGCACTGACGGTTCAACTGAGCATATGAGAGGAAAGCACAAATGCTTTGGCGCTTAAGTTGACGGCTATGGGCCTTCGCCGGGGTGAGGATCACTCGAGAACATATTGAAACTTAGTTGACAATGTACTAGTGGTGCAAAAATCATGTGCAACGTGCTGTGAACGGATACGTGAGGGGAGATAGTTTTTGCCTTTAGTTACGATCAAAACCGGCGAAGGAGATCGCCATATTGAGTTTAGCCCTGGTCAATCCCTTAAAGAAATTCTGGATTCAACGAGCTTTCGGGTCCGTTCCGGGTGCAGGGGGACCGGCGCGTGTGGTCTATGCCGCGTAAATGTGAGGACAAATGAACCGGCAGAACCCAGCCTGATAGAGCGCGAATACCTCTCGGAGGATCAAATAGCGTCGGGTGTCCGGTTGGCCTGCCTGATCAAACCGGAGCAGGACATCGAGGTAACGGTGCTTAACCGGGAGCCGGTTGCCTCGTGGAGGGCCTTGCCGGGCGCCTCCCGAAGCTTTTCCCGCCTTTCCTCAGAGCTGCCCCGGTCCTCGGGAAGCCCTCTCGGGGCTGCCGTGGATATCGGGACGACGCACATCAGCGTATCCTTTTACGATCTTTCCACCGGCGAATGGTATGCAGGGCGTCACGGCCTGAATCCGCAGGCGTGCTTCGGCTCAGACGTCGTGACCAGGCTCATTGCCTACAACGAGTCACGGGAAACGGCCCGCACTTTGAGGGGTCTGGTCATCGATGCAATCGGCTCGGCCATTATGGACATGGCTGTCCGCGAGGGCATCGGTCCGGAGCAGGTTGTAAAAGTGACCATGGTCGGCAATACGGCCATGCTGGCGGTGCTTTCGGGGCGAAACTGCGGCCTGCTGC
>Ga0209517_10004041_pt1 | contig 19533 bp, 13 predicted proteins | sample PeaSoiMetSII2010_FD_187695 | JGI IMG/M metagenome (GOLD analysis project Ga0209517, IMG submission 187695) | Peat soil microbial communities from Weissenstadt, Germany - SII-2010 (SPAdes) (version 2) | ecosystem: Environmental > Terrestrial > Soil > Wetlands > Peat | place: Germany...
GGCTCACTGAATTCACCCTTGTACCATTTCGAGGTTTTCCCCAGCGGATTATTACGATCCGCGTAGCGCAAGCGGGCTACACCGACTCCCTGCTCGTTGAAATCCTTCACATAGCTTGTGAAGAAGAAATAAAAGTACTCTTTGTTGCGGTCCAGGATCACCGAAAAATCTCCTTCCCCTCCGGCGTCCCAGGGACTTTTCGTGTCACAACGGATGCTGCCCGGGTCTGCGGCAAGGACGAAGCCGAGGTTCGACCAGGTTTCCCCGTTGTCCCGCGACCTGATCCAGCCGATCTTCGGTGCGGTCGGAAGGTGGTCATTGGCAACACAGAGGTTGTCCGGCTCATAATGGAAGGCGCCGTACAGCGTACCGTCATCATCCTTCCACGTACTTTCGATCCAGGTCCACAGCCGGTCGTTGACCGTGCCCATATGAACCGGAAGGGGCCCGCCCAAGTGAAGCAGGTCCGGGCCCGAAAACCGCACGGGGTGAAGCCAGGAATTGAAGAGAAAGAACGTATCACCATCCCAGTGAGCGGGACTGTTCGAGTCGATCTGGTGGGTGTTATAGCCGGTGTTGTCAAGTCCCGGCATCTGGATCAGTGGCGCAGGTCGCAGGACCACGGAGGGTAGGGCTTCCTCTTGAGTGGCGGCAGCTTCGACGTCCGAGTGCGCCGCCCGCAGCGAATTGATCCGGGCAGCAGCCCTGGAGCTCGGTCCCAAGCAACCGCCGACCAGGCAGACTCCCAGGGCAAACACCCTTCCAACTTGCGCAACCCACCGCATGGCATTCCCCCACTTCTCGGGCACGTAGAGTACACGATGTTGTCCCAGAAAACATCCCAGTGCTAAAGCAGGTAAGCTGGCACCTCGTCCTCCAGCCGGAAACCAGCACAGGACTCCTGAAGTGGAACCGCCGCGAATTCTTCCGCGTACGAAAGACCTACCAGTAAAACTTGAGCGAGAATTGCATGGCCCGCGGGTCCGTCTGGGTGCCCGTAATTTTTCCGAACTGACACCCGACCACATGAACAGCATCTACACTGCCATCGGCATAGGGCGGCAAACACCAGGTGTTGTTGGGCACACCAAGGCTTTGGTGATTAAAGGCGTTAAAGACGTCCCAGCGGAAGGTGACGTAACGCCCCTCGTTGAAGCGGAAATCCTTTCCCAAAGACATGTCCGTATCCCAATAGCCGGGTATGCGTCCCGAGGGAGGGCGTAATCCGCTGTTGCCGAATTTCCAGAACGCATCAATGGTATTGGGGTCGACAGGGTTTCCATTGGGATCGACCCCATTCGTGTACTCATACAACAGTGTGGGGTCTGTCCCGAAGGGTGGCGCCAGAGCGTTGGGATTCCACCATTGCTCTTCCCTTTGTGCCCGAGTTTTGCTGCTGCGGCCGGCAGCGAGGTTACCGATCAAATCAGGCAAGCAGCTATTGTGCGCGCCGTACAGGTCGTTACAGGCAATAGATTGGAAATACATGGGAACGCCGCTTTGGAAGTTCCAGTTCTGGCTCAGTTTCCATCCTCCCAGAATTGTGTTCGCCACGCCGCCCTGGCTGAGGAAGCGCTTCCCTTTCCCAAACGGCAGGCCGTAGGTCGTGGCGATATTCAGCACTTGAGGGGTGTCGTCAGGTGACAACGCATCGTAAAGCCGACGATTATCAGGATCGCCGCTCCAAACGTGCTTGCCCCCGTCGGCGGCCCCGCCACCGGCCGCTCCGGGAATATAAGCGATGCGACCGACGCCTTTATTGCTGATGGTGGTAGGGCCGGTGGTGTTTGCCACCAGGGCTCCCAGGCCCTCGCTGACCATGTTCTTGGAAATGGTATAGGCAACAATGAAGTTCAAGTCCTGCGAGTACCGTTTCTCAAACCGGAATTGCCCCGAGTTGTACCTGTTGTACCCATCCGGAGACATCAGATTCTGAACCGAGTACCACTGCGGGTACGGCACCAAAGCGTACCAGCCCGAGCAAGTTTCGCCATCCGGTCCGCAGTCCCACTGATTCGCCATAGAAGGGCCGAGAGGATACATGTTGTTGTTGATGTTGCCACGAATCTGCTGTTGAATCTTCGTGGGAACGTAATCGAGATTCCGAATCTCCTCACCCAACAGATGCAGGCCATGGCTGCCGACGTAGCCGCCGCTCACCACCATGCTTCCCGGCAGCTCGCGCTGAACAAAGAAGCTCCATTGTTGGACGTAGGGGTCATGGTCGGCCTTTATGAAGCCGAATATGCTGGAGGGCACTCCCACGAGTTGAGCGTCGTGGCTGCGATTATAGGAAAGGTCCGGCAGCGCTATGGAGGGGGCCCCCTGGCTCAGGATGAAGGAAGGCGTCTCGTACGAGTAGTCGGTGATGGGAATGGATGCGCTGAGGGAGGAACCGGGTGAACTAACCGCTCCGTTCCCTTGACCGAAAAGCGCCGAGAGGCTGTTGCTGTAAATGATCCCATAGCCGCCCCGAATCACTGTCTTGTTGTTGCCGCCGGGTGACCAGGCGAATCCCAGGCGCGGACCCAGGCTATTCTTGTTAGCCGGGAACAGATCCCGGCCGGGATGCCCGTGTGTTCCCATATATACAATGGCCCCCCTGAACGGGACCTCAGGATTCATTTCACTCAAATCGTAATTCGCCAGCATATTGTGACGCTCACGGATCCACCCGTAAACATCCCAGCGCAGCCCTATGGTCAGAGTGAAACCCGGTCTCACGCGATAATCATCCTGACCGTAAAAACCGTAATTGTCGTTGGTTTGCCAGGGAGCAAATTGGACGCCGGTGCTGGCTCCGCCCTGTCCCACGGTCCCCAAGAGGAAGGTTGCCAGGCCGTCGCCACCCTGGCCTGTAAACGGGTCGCTGGTGAGGGTGTGATCGAACCCAATGTTGTAGCCGTACCCGGAGTTCGTCCAAAGGTTGTTCCGTTGGAACAGCAGGCCGAATTTCAGCGTGTGCCTCCCTGCAACCTTAGTAAGGTTGTCGCTCAGCGTGTAGGCCTGCTGTCCCAGACTGCTGTTCTGATACTGCAAGGGCCCGAACTCGGTGTAATTCGAATAGTACCCAATAGGCTGCTCGAAAGAAACAGTCGGTACCGGTTGGAAGGGCGCGTAGAGCAGGAAATTCAGGCCCTTCACCTTCTGCTCCACCTCCTGGTTATCCGTCACGCTCTCCGAATTAGGAAGTGAGACCAGATTCTGTCGGCCGAATGAAAAGCGCAGTTCGTTCACGATGGTCGGCGTGAAGACTGACGTGAGCCCAAGCACGGCTAACTGGTTGCGGGTGTTGTAGGGCTGGGCTCCGGCCACGCCGGTGTTGGTCGGAGCCGTCGGCCCGTCCCATGGAAACCTGAAGTTCGCGTAGTAACTCGGATTGAATAACCAGGCCACGAACAACTTTTGCTTGTCGCTGAGAGTGTGATCGATCTTAAGCGAGACGTTGTGGGTGGTCATGCTGCTCCCCACGGTGCCGAGGTAATTATTGCAGAGGAGTCCGCACCCGCTCGGCCCTTGCTGGAGCGGATCGATATAGTTGGGATTAGGGAAACTGCTCACATAAAACTTGGCCAGAGCGTCCATGCGATTCTGGGGAACAACGGGTGTAGGGAAAGGCGTGCGATGATAGTAGCCGTTCACGTCCGGCCCCGTGGTAGTCAACGGATCATAGAGGCAATTGGTCACGCCGGGGTAATCGGGACCACAATTGGGGGCGAACCTGGGATCGGCAGTGTAATCGCCATCTCGCTCGGCAGGGACGGGGACTGTCTGGACGCTGTTCTGGCGTTGATGAAGTAAGGAAATATCCCACGAGGCAAAAAAGAAAGTCCGATTCTTGCCGTTGTACATGCCGGGGACGTAGACCGGTCCTCCCAGAGTTCCACCGAAGTCGTTCCAGTTCACTGCGGGCTGGAGAAAGGGCTTGCCAAGGGCATCGCGCTGGGCGAAAGGATTGGTGGCGCTGAAATAGGAGTTGCGGTTGTACTCGTAGAAGTCGCCATGCAGCTTGTTCGTCCCGGATTTGAGCACTACGTTGACAACCGCCCCGCTAGTGCTCCCGTATTCCGGGGCCAGTCCATTGTCGACGAAGTTGAATTCCGAGACGGCGTCCGGCGAAGGATTTACCACGACCGCCTGGGCCCCCACGGTTCCATTCGTGACTCCCTCCAGATACCAGGCATTGGCTCCCGCCTGGCCGCCGTTAGCGCTAATCGAGGAGCCTACTAGGTGCAACGGATCGGGGAAACCGCCGAATTGGCTGTTAAACCCGAAGTTCGCCCCGGAAGGGCCTGCCGATTGGATGACTCCGGGAATGAGCTGCACTAACGTTTGAATGTCGCGACCTTGCAAGGGCATGTTCTCAATATAATTCCTGTCCAAGGCCGTTGTGTAGTTGGAGGAGGTCGTTTCTACCAGCGGAACTTCAGCTTTTACCTCCACCTGCTGGGAGGTTGCACCAACCTGCATGTGTCCGTCGATGGTGATGGTTGTCCCTGCCGCAACCAACACATCGGTAATCTCCAGGGGCGCAAACCCATGCAGTCTGAATTGGACTCGGTATTTGCCCGGGACCAAGTCTATGGTCAAATAAAAGCCGGTCGAGTTTGTAACGGCCTGCGCAGAGACGCTGGTTGCCACGTTGGTGACCGACACAGTCACTCCCGGCATGACCGCGCCTTGAGGGTCAGTGACGGTCCCTTGAATCTGCCCGCGGTCAATAGACGCGAAAAGCTGGGCGGCCAAGATCAACGAAGCGCCCAGGAAACAGAAAGTGGGAACAAGCCTGAAGTTTGGACGCATGGACATCCTCCTGCGAAAGCGGCTTCGTACGCGGTGGCCCCACGCCAGAAGAGGGGTGGTTCGAGCTTAACGCGAGCGCCCTTTGAGGGTCGCCCCAAGCCTTCGAGTCGCGTTCATGAAGCGCTTCATTGAGACTTAGGTTAGGACAGGCAAAGTCCGAAGTCAAGCCGTTTGTGGCTCCGTTTGTGGCTCCGTTGCCCCTGTGAGATCTCCGACCTTGTAAGCCGACCTTTCCCTGTCAAATGGCGGCGCAGAGCCGCCGCTAAATCAGACTGGCTCGCGCAGCAGCAAGCGGGTCGTGCCCCTTTTCATCAGTGTCATGGGGAGGATCACTTCCGGAATGCGTTTGCCTGGAAAGCGGAGTTTCTCGATGGCCATACGAGCAAGTTGGCGGCCGACCCCCGCCTTGTCAACTCGCTCCGTAGTGAGCGGTGGAACCTTAAACTGGGCCTGGTCCTCGTCGTGATAACCGACGATGCTCACGTCACGCGGCACGCTCTGCCCATGCTTCAATAAGGCATCCCAGGCGCCGTAGGCAATGTCATCGTACCCCGCCAGAATGGCGGTGGCGGGATAGCCTTGCTCGAGAATCATCTCCATCGAGGCGTGGCCGTTGGCATAAAGATTGTCGGAGAGGCCAACGGTTTGGCCGCGAGGCTCCAATCCGGCATCGCGCATGGCCTGGGAATAACCATCGAAGCGCGTTTTGTACCAAACATAGGAAGTGTCGCCGATAAACCAGATGTCACGGTGGCCAAGTTCCACCAGGTGCTTCGTGGCCTCGTAGGAGCCGGCGACATCATCCCATCCCACCTGGTCCACGGGCGGGCGTGGTTTATCACCCGTGTAAATGTTCTTCAGGAGGACGTACGGAACACCGAGTTCTTCTACCGCTTCGACGAAGTTCTCATAGTTCATTCCCGCCAGGATCAGGCAGTCCGCGACTCCGTGACTTTCCAGCACCTTGGGCAACCTAAGTTCCGCTGGTTTGGTGTCGCGCGAATAGTCGTAGCTGGTGAAGAGCACAAAATAGCCCGCCTCCGCGCAATACTCTTCCACGCTCTGGAGCACCCCAACGTGAAACGGATGGAGTAAATGGCGGTTGCTTTGGATAAACGAGATCACGGAGTTTGAATTCTGCGCGAAACTGCGCGCGCGGGCATTGGGCCGGTAATTCAGCTCCTTGACAGCTTGCTCGACCCGTTCGCGAAGCCTCGGGTCGACACCCGGCTGATCGTTGATAACCCGCGAGACCGTTCCTATGGCTACCTTCGCGCGCTTCGCAACGTCTTTAATGGTAATCGGCATAGGATCTCGCCCGCACCGCTCGGAGGGGGACTAGTCCGGGCCTCATGAAACGCTACATGCAAGACTCTAATGCGCTCAAGAACGAAAGTCAACGGCAACTCACTCCCCCGCACACCTGCCCCTGCTCCGAAATAGGCTGTCATTCCTCGCTGCCCTGAAAACCGTGGCGTCGGCGTCTCGCCCGCGCCACATCTGCGCGCTGTCGGGGCACTTTCATGGTTTCCGGACGACGCTGACGACCTGAGCGATTTCGCTGAAAGGGCGCGAGGCAGGGTTGACAATTGTTTGTGGTTCCTGCTAATGTCTCATCACTTGGATGAAACGCTTCATCCACATCTCGGATAACTTGCGACACACGGAAGGGCAGCCATGAGCAGCAGCACCATCGTCGCTGACGACCAAAACCTCTGCGGTGAGTGCCCGGTGTGGAGTCCCTTGCATAGCACGGTGGAGTGGACCGACCAAACCGGGCAGAAATTCTACCGCCTGGAATGGGCCTCCCGCCGCCATTCCCTGATGAAGCAGGGTCTGGCCATCAATGGTTTCCGCCCTAATCGCCGGGGCGGCTATGTGATCACCAACAACGAGGGATTCTGGCTTTGGGACGGGGCGGACGACCTCAACTTGGTTGCCGGAGAAGTGGACAACTCTAAATGCCAACTAAACGACTGCGTTGCCGACTCGCGTGGCCGCCTCTTAGCGGGCTCTTACTTTTACAATCCGAGCGCGGAGTACGAACTGGGAAAACTGATTCGGCTCGATGCGGACGGCAAAGCATGCGTGCTTGACGAAGGGATTCATCTCGCCAATGGCCTTGGCTTCTCGCCGGATGGAAACATACTCTACTTCGCCGACAGCGCTGCGCGCTTGATTTTCGCATATGACTATGACCTCGAGAGCGGCCGGGCGCGGAATCGTCGCGTCTTCGTGGAAGTGCCCAAGACGGAAGGCCTGCCGGACGGTCTATGCGTGGACAGCGAAGGGTATGTTTGGTCCGCTCAATGGTACGGAAGCTCGATTGTTCGCTACGACCCCGATGGGAAGGTCGAGCGGCGCTTGGAGTTTCCTGCCAAGCAAGTCTCCTCGCTGACCTTTGGCGGACCACAACTGACGGATATCTTCGTGACCTCGGCGGCGCAGTCTGAACCCATGCCCATCATGCCGCCGGGATACGATCCCCAAACCGGTCCCTTCGGCGGGGCCTTGTACCATGTCAACGTGGGCATCCCAGGCCAGCCGCCCTGCATGGCGGACATCGGATTGTAACTGATTGAGCTCTTGTATTAGCGGCGAGTTTACCGCGCCAATGGCGGCCCAAAGCCGCCTCTCGGTCGGCCAGTCAAACTCTATGCGTGACCGGAATGAGGACCAAGAACTGCGGAAGATAGCGGCCAAAGCCGCGGACCTTCTGATGAGCTACCCTTGGAAAGTGTGGTTCTGGGGGGATTCGATTGGGCTGGAAGGCCTGTTGGACGCCTCTGAGCTTACAGGCGATGCAAAATACGCGGGGTACGTCTATGGGCTTTTCAAGGCCTGGATTGCCCGCGAAAAGTCTCGCAGCAAGTTTGACTATACTGCCGCCGGTGTCGCTCTGTTGCGGGTCTTTGAAAAAACCGGTGACTCTGCGTTGCTGGAAGCAGCCAGGCGGCACGGCATCTACATGTCCGGCTTTCGCAAGACCAAATCGGGCGCCGCCGTACGGTATGAAGACGCCGCGTTCGAGTTGCCTCCAGAACTGCCTTCGGACCATCCTGAATTTGATTTGTGGCGTGAACTGGCGGCAGAGGTGCACGATGGAGGGCCATGCATCTTTGTCGATTCCATGCACTTCGACGGGCCATTCTTCGCCGCGCTTTACGGCGCCACAGGAGATGATGCATACCGGCAGCTTGCCTTGGATAATGTGCTGTCGCAAATTGAGCTGCTCTACGATCCGGTCGATAAGCTTTTCCACCATTTCTGGATCGAACGGACGGCCGCGCGTAACGGTGTTGCCTGGGGGCGTGGGAACGGTTGGGGCCTGCTGGGACTGGTGGAAACCCTTGAGCACTTGCCTGCCCACGACCCTGGTGCCCAAAGAATAGGGGATGCGCTGAGGAAAGTTCTGAAGCGGATGGCGGAACTGCAAGACCGCGCGGGCGGCTGGCACACCGTGCTCACCGATACCGATTCGTACATTGAGTCGTCGGTGGCGGCCTTCGTGATCAGCGCCGCCTCACGAGCCATGCTGCACGGCTGGCTTGACCCACAGATCTACAAGCCGGTAGTGGAATTGGCGATGCGGTTTCTTCTAAAAAATGTCCGGGCCGACGGTTTGCTCGATGGAGTATCCTACGAGACCTTCCCCAGCACCTCGGCCCAGCACTACAGGCGGATGCCGCGGGGAGGAGTTCTCCCGTGGGGGCAGGGTCCGCTGCTGGCTGCTTTGCGATGGTATTCCAGAATGCAGGACTACCCCCAGCCGGCCTCAGAACGCCTTAGCGGAGGTTCCACTCCATGCGCCTCGACAATAGAATCGCAATCGTAACCGGCGCCGCAATGGGAATAGGCGCTGGCATTGCGGAGCGCTTCGTCGAAGCCGGCGCGGCGGTCGTGGTCTTCGACATTAAAGACGAAGCGGCTCGCCAGATTGCTCAGAAACTCAGCCGGGAGGGGCGGGCGCTTGCGGTACAGGGCGACGTCGCCTGCGAAGAAGACGTACAACGCGCTGTCACTCACACGCTGGAGCAATTCGGCGCACTAGACATCCTTGTCAATAATGCCGGAATCGAGGGACCGGGGCAGTTGGTGGATTACACCTCCACCGATTGGGACCGCGTGCTGGGAGTGAATCTCAAGGGCTACTTTCTTTTTGCGAAACATGCCATCCGCGCCATGCGCGGCCGTGGGGGTGCCATTGTGAACATTTCCTCGGTGCATGCCTTTGTTTCTTACGTTGGCAACGCTGTTTATGATGCTTCCAAGGCGGGGATCATTGGACTTACGCGCGCCCTGGCGTTGGAATATGGCCATGAAAAGATCCGCGTCAACGCCATTTGTCCGGGCTATATCAACACGCCCATGATGGACGAGTGGCTGGCCATTCAGCCGGACGCTGAGGCTGCCCTGAAGCAGGTGTTGAGCTTTCATCCCTTGGGCCGCATTGGAACACCGCGCGATGTCGCCGATGCCGCGCTCTTTCTGGCTTCTGATGCCGCCGCGTTCATCTCCGGCACGTATCTGGTCGTGGACGGCGCCATGACCGCGGCGGGTCATTGAATGCGTGCCCAGGCGGGATGACCTCGGGCCCCGATTGGAACCATGCAGTTTACGCGTCGCAGGGTTACAGATGCCGGCTTGCTGGTACTGGTCAACGCCATGTGGGCCGCGCAATACCCTGCTTACAAGACTGCCGCCAGCGTGGCGGGGCCGGTGGCGCTCAGCTTGTGGACGTTTTTGATTGCGGCGCTGGTTTTGGCACCTTTCTACATCTGGGAAAGGCGGCAGAGTACACAGTGTGCGCCCAGGTTTGAGTGGCGAAATTTCTTACTCCTGGCAGCGCTGGGGCTGATTCCCGGCTCGGCGGTACTCGCCTGGGGAACGGAACTTTCCACGGCCTCGAATGCGGCCTTGCTCTATCTGACGCTGCCGGTAATCACCGCCGTGATGGCGGTTACCCTGCTCGGAGAAAGGATGACGTTGGTGCGCTCGGGAAGCCTGTTGATTGCGCTGCTCGGCGTGTTGATTGTCTCCGGTCCTGATTGGCGTCACGCCAACCTTCACAGTATGAAGTTCCTGGGCGGGAACCTCATTATCCTCCTGGCCATTACCGGCAGCGCTTTCTATAACGTTTATTCGAAGCGCCTGCTGGGGCGTTTTACTCCTTTGGAAGTCCTCGTGTTCGGGTACCTGATTGCTGCTGGACTTTGCATCCCATTGGTGGTTGGAATGGAGCCCTCGGCGCTGGCCGCCACCAGATCGTACACAATCGGCGTGTGGGTTTCACTCGCAGTGCTCAGCGTTTTCAGTTGGGGCCTGGCGATGATCCTGTGGATGTACCTGCTGCGACGTCTGGATGTGAGTCAAGCCTCGGTGTCGATTTATCTGCTGCCTTTGCTCGGCGTGTTGTTTTCCGCGCTCTTGCTGAAAGAGAAAATTACGCCTGCCATGCTCGTGGGAGGCCTGCTGACGCTGGCCGGAACATTTCTGATTACCACGGCTGACACGGAAGGACTGGAGGAGGGGAAATGAGAATCCAAAGAATCGAATGCCTGCAACTTCGCGCTCCGCAGACGAATGCAGCGGATTGTGATGGGGCCGTCGACACCGCCGTCATCCGCGTCACCGCCGACAACGGAATGCAGGGTCTGGGAGAAACGGACGCTCCTCCGAACGCCATCGCCGCGCTGCTTGCAATCCCCAGCGCTCACATTTGGAGTATGAGCATCCGCGATCTTCTCCTGGGCGAGAACCCCTTGGAGGTTGAGCGCCTGTGGGACAAGGTTTATGAAGGTACCATCTACCACGCGCGCCGGGGGCTGGGCATAATGTTGATGTCGGCCCTGGACAACGCCTTGCACGACTTGCGGGGCAAGATTCTGGGCAAGCCCGTGTACCAGGCTGTAGGAGGCGCGACGCGCGCTAGGATCACCCCGTACGCTACGCTCTTCCCCAGCATGCCTCAGGGACGAGGCTGGACGGAGATGCGCCAGGCATGTATCGCCCTGCTGAACAAGGCGCTCGAGTACGGCTTTCGAGCCGTGAAGATGGAGATGTTGTTCTATGACCTGGTCGATGATCGCCAGCTTGTGGCTTTCATTCATGAGTGCCGCAGAGTTGTGGGCGACCGGGTGGAGTTCATGATTGACGTTGGTTATCGCTGGAAAAATGCCAATGATGCTCTCTGGGTGCTCCGGAGGATCGAAGACGACAAGCTCTTTTTCGTCGAAACTCCACTTCATACCGATGACTTGGAAGGGTTGGCGCGGCTGGCGGACGCCACTACCACTCCGGTGGCGGCTGGAGAGTTCTTGCAAACCCGCCATGAGTTTCGCGAGTTGATGGACCGCGGCCATTGCGACGTGATTCAGCCTGACATGGGCCGCGTCGGCGGACTGACCGAGGCCCTACGCTGTGCCCGTCTGGCCGCCGAGCGGGGGCTCTTTTGTGTTCCGCACGCTTGGAAGACTGGCCTCACGGTTGCGGCCACTCGCCATTTTGCCGCCGCCGCTCCTGCCTGCCCTTATGCGGAGTTCTTTCATCAGGATTTCTTCCCGTCCTTCCTTCGCTCCAAACTGGCCGTCCCGGAAGTGGAGCTGCACGACGGCCAATGGAGTTTGCCCGACTGCCCAGGACTGGGTGTGGAACTGGATGCCCAGACGGTCGAACAAGCGCTTGCCGCACGCGTAACGGTAGTCGAGTGACTCCGCCCCGCTAATGGAGGAAGTCAATGCCTCGCATTGCCTGTTCCGTGCGCGAGCACCAGCTAGGAGGCTTCCGCACCCTGACGCTGGAAAACCAATTCCTCTCCGTGACCTTGCTGCCGGAGAAAGGCGCGGATATTTATTCACTAGTCTACAAGCCGCGCCGGACTGATGTGCTGTGGAAGTCGCCCTGGGGATTGAAGAAGCCAGGCACAGGAGTTGTTTCCTACGGCGGCAGCACTGAAGCAGCGTGGTTGGAACATTACGAAGGCGGCTGGCAGTTGATCTTCCCCAATGGCGGAGACGAGTGCCGATACAAGGGAGCAGTGTTGAACTTCCACGGCGAAGCCTCTGTTTTGCCTTGGGATTATCGGGTGGTCCGCAAGAGTTCGGCTTCGGTCAGTGTGCAGTTCACCGTGCAACTCTATCGCAGCCCCTTTTGGGTGCGACGAACCGTTACCGTCGAGCGCTCGCTTGCCGCCGTGCTTCTTCACGAAACGATCGAAAACCGTTCGGAAGAAGCCCTGCACTATATGTGGGGCCACCATCCCGCCTTCGGCGCTCCTTTCTTGACGGGAGGATGCCGCCTGCATATGCCCGCGCACACTTTCACGGCCCATGATGTCGAAATCAGCCCCGCCAGCCGGCTCACTCCCGCGGCGACCGGCCCCTGGCCCAAGGTCATCGGCAAGCATGGAGAAGTAGACCTGAGCGTACTTCCACCCACCCCGGAGCGCGTGACGGAATTCGGCTACGTTAGCGAGCTCGAAGAGGGCTGGTACCAGCTTTCAAACCCATCACTAGGGTTCAGCGTGGGCTTGGCTTGGCCTAAGGCGGTTTTCCCTTACGTGTGGTTCTGGCAGGAACTGCGAGGGAGTTTTGGGTACCCCTGGTACGGACGCTGCTACGTGATAGCCGTTGAGCCGTTCACCAGCGTTCCAGGATGCGGTCTGGAGCGCGCAATCGCGGCGGGCACGGCGCCCATGCTCGCGGCAGGCGCCAAGGTTGAAGCTGCTCTTGCCGCAGCGTTCTTCGAAAGTACAGACGTGCATTCAGTTTCGACCGACGGTCACGTAACACCCGTGCGGAAGACTTAGCAGAGGCGGAGCGATTGGGTTTCAGATCGGGCTCAAAAACTCCGACCCCTCCACGGAAGTGCTAGTAACTGGTGCAGGCATTGCTCGGCGGCGGGCATTGGGCGTTAACTTGCCACATCGACGTTGCAGTCTGGTAGGCGATTTCTATTTCCCAGTGTGGGAGCCATTTGGCAAGCACTGATCAGCCCACGAAAGCCTGACTTTGGTTTCGACCTCAGCAGCTTCGCTTGAGCCAACTGGTCGTCGAAAAGCAGGTTCAGCCAGCAGTCGCTGCAGCGTGAACCCGATCTCGACTGCACCTCGCAGTTCGGCTGATTGTTGCTACAAGCTACACACCTTCAAATTGCCGACTTGGTACTCGGCCCGAGAAGCGGCCATCCTGAAACCTAGGCGCTCGAGCTGCCGAGGCGGCGACTGACGGCACTTCTCGCGATTCGGACGATAATTCAGGCACCGACGGTTCGCTCCACACAATGTGCACACAAATCCTCTCTACCCCCGCTGTAAGTCATAAAAAGCACTAGACGTTCTGGAATACTGACGCTGATATAGCGAATCAGTGGCCCCACTGCCGAATCCGGTTGGGCGACCGCGCTATCTACAGCATAGCTTTATTGAGCCGCGACGGACAAATTCGTCTGTCACTAATCCCAACAATCTGGCTACCGCACGGCCTTCGACTCGAAAGTCTCTTCCAAACCCCGCAAACCTTGAGCTACGCCGCTGGTGTGAGCGCCATCTGTGCCGCGATAGGTCAAATTAGTGAAACACCTCCAGCCATGTTGGCATCAACGAGCAAGGTGCGCCTCGGATCCAGTACTGGGGAAAGCAGATTACTCGCGACCACGATTTCGTCCGGCGGAGGAGCCTTATCCTTGGAGTTCCCCCGTGAGCTTACTCCCACACGTCTTCCCAACTGGGTGGGCGTTCGCGTGCCGAAATGGGCATTCAGTAGAGTTCCGATGGATTCCCCCAATTTCCTCCTGGCACCCCGGACACTCGAAAGCATCGAGTCCGGGCGCGCACGTTGTGATGGTGGTCTGTGCTAAGATGGTCAGATGCTACTGTCGCAGGCTCGGGCAATGGACGCGGTCGCGTCGAGGGCAAATGAGTGCATAACCTCTTTCTCCACACGTGGTTGCGTACGCGAAAAACGGCCCCAGTTCTTCCTTTTCTGCGTCGTCGACCAACGGTCTTGAATAAAGCAAGATCGTTGTAAGTAGCTGATAAATAAACCACTTGGGCTTGTAGCTCAGACGGATAGAGCAACGGTTTCCTAAATCAAGCTATCACCTCCCCCAAATTACTTAACTCATTGAAAACACAGGGCACTGGCACTTCCGCTTTTACCCCATTTTGCCCTATTTTACGAGGTTTTGTTGGCGTATGTTGGCGTGAAATAGAAGGGTTCCCTATGCCGTTGTAGCTCGTCCATACCGACCAGAAACCATTCCAGAATTCTAACCCGCCAAGGCTCGATCAGGTAGGTCATCCGATACCATCACTCTCTCCCACGCGAGGCCAACGTGGTGGCAAAAACCTGACCAAATCCTCCTTTTGCTCATAAAACCCAATCCTCCCTGGCAGAGGGAAGAAGTGTGCTTTGCGCGAGGGCTGAAAATGTAAATAACTCTCCGCACCTAGGTACATCTGGGTAGGGTTTTGTCCAAACGTTTCGAGCCCAGGAGGGGTCTCCACGAACATCGTTGTTGAGAGATCTCACCTGGTCTGTCCTGGGAGGATATATGGATACAAATCGCATTTTCACGAACTTGTTCGGTAATTGGCTCACGGCAGCCGACAAGGCTGCCGCCAACACAATCAATTACACCAAATCAACTGTTCTGCCTGCCTTTTCCGACCTGACGCAGAAAGCCACTCTGGCCACAGGCAAGACCCTGGTCCAGGCTGGCAATAAGTTGATCAATTTCTGCACGAGCAAATCGCCACTCTCTCACCCCCGTCAGTCCTCACCTTCTATTCCTTCCCATTCAGTTCATTTCCCAAAAAACACCAAGGAGGTGTGTCTTGAGAATCTTCCAACCGGAACGTGCTTTGATCGCTCGTGAAATCCGAGAGGAGAGGCAAAGAGAGCTGGACAGTACGCTCAGCCAGATCGCCAATGGGCGAATCATTCGGCTGCCTGCTCCTTCGCTTTCTCTCGAAGCCCAGTTCCAAATGAGCCTCAGCAAAATGCGTGAGGCCGTCCAGCGTGCCAAGGACGACCAGACCGCTCACATTCTGCGCTGGTTGCAGAGCTAATAAGTTCGTAGTCCGGAAAGCCCTGGCTCACTGCCGGGGAGCAAGGGGATCCCACTTTCCCCCGCATTCCGGAATCCCACCTTAGCTCCTCTCGTCCGAGGGGAGATCCAAACGTGAACACTAATCCCAAACCTGTCTGGACCCATATCAGACAAAAGGAGGTGTCTTGAATTATCAACACTTGCACTTTCAGTTTCCCGCTGAGCCCTTTCAGCGCTGGCATGTGATCGAGGACCGAAGCCTCCCTCACCTTCGGCGCTTCCGGCACCCCTGCAAGCCTGACGAGAAGCCCAATCCCAAGGAGAACTTTGGGGTCTCGGAGCTGTCTGCACGCCTGGAGCATGCCGGCGTGGAGTACATTCGCATTGCGCTCGGTAACGATGCGCGGTCGTTTGACTGGGCGTTCTTGATGCTCTCTGGTATTTCACCTGGCGTGGAAGTTCCCGGCGATGGGCGCTGGTATCCGGTCATTCCTTGGGTCCGGGACGACGGCTTCTATGCCGTGGCTATGCGTAAACCCATGCCGTACCAGGACGCCTGTCATCTGTTTGGCTTCGACATCCCGGAGGGCAAGCCCAGTGTCCCTAAACGTATTAAGCGGGACGTTGCCAGGGGCCTCACCAGCCTGTTCGGTGAGCTGCTCGAGACTCGTGAGCTAAATCAGTGGGATCTTCTCCACACCGTGATGCTTGCCGACGGCAAGACCACCTTTGAAGTAGCCACCTACAACCCCAGTAATCGCTGGCCGGAGGCCTGGACTTCTGGAGCGGCACTGGCCTCTCCCAGGGGTGGGGCCATCCTGACGGGGCACCCCGTTAAGGTCGGTGACCTGATCCAGATTACCGGCGCTATGCCCAATGGCCAGATCAAGGCCAACTGCCTCATCTGGGATATTGAGCATGACCTGGTAGTCTGGGACGTCAAGCCGGAACTGCGAGCTTGGCAAGGACAAATCTATCTCAGCGTTCTCAATGAACTCCACGGTGGCCCGGCCCACCTGGACGTCCAAACCGCCTCCAATCTCGATTTGGCCAAGGTGCGGGATCACAAGCTGATTCGCTACCTTTGCCAGGAGTATGCCTGCGATGTGTTCGACCTGATGAGGGACGACGAACGCGTCAAGGAGGAGATTGGCTTTTACAACCCTACCAGCTGGGTCGATGAAAACGGTAATCCGGTAATGAGCGACAATCGCTGGAAGCTTTGGCGGATGTACGCCGCAGGCCTGCCGGCGATGCAGTTTCGCAACTGCCGTGATGCCTTCTATCGCACCCAGATGGAATCCCCCGAGAACACTGATCCCGATCGCTTCCGCATTCGCTTCAGGGAGCCTCAGGATCTCATGACTGTTAAACTCCAGGAGTTGGCCGGAGTGGCGGTGCGAAGGTATCTCTTCCCCGAGCCATTTGTCTTTGACCAGCAAGGTTATCCGCACTGGGAACGTTCAACTTTACCCGATGTGGACTCGGTCTATCTGGGCGGATTCGAGGGAGAATTCATCTCGCTCAGGAATCCCAATGCCTCGCACAGAGAATCAGGCAAGCTGCGGGGCCGAAGGCTGCAGCGCTTTGCCGGGATCGACCGTGGGGCCGTGATGTTCGTGCATCTTGGCTTCGCAGCCAGTCCGGAGGGCACCCCGGGCATGGCCAAGAGTTTCAACGGTGCTGATTTTGACGATTCCGTGCTGGCTCTGCTGGACCCGGAGATCGTGAAGCACTGGAAGGCCCTGCCCGAGTACCCCAAGGTATTGGCCACGCCTACGGCAGTAAAGGTCATCAACGATGGTGATGCCCTCTTCGACCGGCACCCCACAGTCGTGGAGTACGACGGAGATTATGTGACCCGCATGCTCTACGACGCCAGGCAAGGTCAGACCGGAATCGGATATGTGGTCAATTCGATCACCTGGTTCAACCTGCTCTGGCTCAATCGGGAGAGCATCGCGGTGGAGTTGCGGCAGATGCAGCCGGACTCCCAGGTCGCAGCGGCCATCCACTGGATGGACGAAGAGCTGCCCAGGAGCCGCATGCCGATGGTGGCCTCACGCCTGGAGGAAATCATCGACGCCATCAAACTGAACGGGAGTTCGATTGACTGGGTCAGCGGCGTGATTACGGAGTTCCGCAACACCTGTCCAGTGGCTCCAAAGTTCTGGTGGCAGGGCGGCTACCAGGGCCTGGGGCGCATTCCTCGGGATCGTCTCGAGAACGGCCATGCGCCAATTCCGGTCACCACGCCCATGGACGTGGCTCAGGAGGAGTGGATCGCACTTTTCCAGAAGGCACGCCAGTTCGCTGCCAAGGAGAGCTGGAGACATTGCTGGCGAGTACCACCGGAGATCCGCAGTTTCCCCACTCGCCCTGAGGCAGCACCTGCCGCAAGGGACTTCTGGATGTTTTATAACCGCACCCGAGAGGCTAAGAAAGCCGAGTTCCTCCAGGCCGGCAAGGACCATCGCGGCAAGCGCATCACCGACGAGCAAGAGGCCGGCATTGCCGCTTATCTCTATGCGGAAGAGGAAGTGCACAACCGCATCAAGGCCAGCGGGATGTATCTGGAGATTTACGCCGAACTGGTCAAGCTGATCTTTGACCGTGGATTAACCCTGGAGCCACCTCGCAATTCCGATGGCACGGTCAAGCCCATAGCAGACGGCATCCTGGGTGGGCCGCACACCCTGGATGGGCTGTTGGATATTGCCAGAGCCGCCGGAGTGACTCGCCGTCATGTGCCCTTGACCTGGGAGTCTGATCGAGTACGCGCTGACTATGGCAATCTGAATCTAGACATCGTGGTGGAAGACACCTTGGTGCGGATGGCGGGGAGTACGCCAAATCCTGCCAGTTGGATTGGCATTGTTGACCTGCCCAACGGCAACTATCGCCTTGAGCACGGCCTCGTGGTCACCAAGGACACCAGTGAGCCTTCGCCTCAAGAACCGGCCGTGGCTCTCGTAGCCGTAAGCGGCTTGGAGCAGCGGCTGAGAGACGAGAGGCTCAAACGGGAAGACCGCCAGAGGATCGAGGCGGAACTCAAGGCCTTCCGGGCCCAGGTCTGTAACGGAGTGACCATCAAGCCCGTCACCTATCGCAATCCCCGGAGTCGGGAGGACGAGCCCGGTGCTGAGGTGTTCCTGGAAGGGACCTCTGAACCATTCGGCTGGATTTCCGCGGGGCACCTGCCCTTGGTCAAGAGTGAACTCACGGGAGTGCTGGTCTCGGCTGGCCCGTACACATTCAAGGTCCTCTGCCCGCTTGTCAGGAAAGACCCGCCCGTTGCTTCTCCACAACCCGCGGTTGTAAATGACGCCACAACACACGCTGTAAAGCCACTCTCTCTACAGGCCAAAAGAGTACTGTCCCTGGACGTAGTCAACGGATGGCAGTTTAAGCTCAATTGCGGAACAGCCACACAGGGTGAGTTCATTACCTGGATGGCCAGGGCTGGTAGTGGAGCTACGGCAAGACCAACCACCTTTGTGAGGAGAGGCGTATCTGAACCGGCCGTCGCTGTATATCTGGACGGCCAGAAAGAGCGATTCGGCTGGATAGCGAAAACACATCTAGCCGCTGTTACACAAGAACTGCATGGCTGTCTTGCCAGGAATAGCACATACACACTGTCGTTTATCTGTGAAGTCTGAGCAAGACCTCTCCATTTAACACTAACCATCTTCAGATGCGCTCCGGGATTCGAGAGTCCGGCAGCAAGGAGGAAGTATGCAAAACTCTACTATCTGTTTCTTTCAGGTGAAGTCATTCCAAATCGTGAACGACCAACTCTGTTGGGAGCAAAGGAGTATTCACTGTGATGACTGGCGTAGCCCACCACGCGCCCTGCGAATAGGACTTGATGATGACAGATCTCCACCAGGAAGATTGGCTGCGGTGGAAAGGTCAGACCCCTGGACCACACCACCAGCGCAGGTGGAGTTCTCTGGGGATGTGATTCGGAGGCGAAGATTCCCCTGGGTTGTGGGGTCTGATCTCTCAGCGAACAACACTGACGAGGGTGGGTTGTATCCGACGAGCTTGCATCGGAACATCTTCAACTCGAATTGGGCTTGGTTGTCCAGGCTATTTGGTATACCATTACAGCACAACGACAAAACTGGGCTCATGAAAATCCCTGCCAAGACTCTCGATCACCTGAGCAAGGTAGTTGTCGGTTTCCTCAAAGGGGAGCGCTTGAAGGGCTATGTCAACGACTTTTCCGCCCTGGAGGAGTCTTTCGATCTTCTTCCCCAAGAGGACCCACTTCAGGGGCAGGAACGAAAGATTGCGATGAAGGACCTCAAGGCGGTGTTCTTTGTGTGGGAGTTCGCCGGCAACCCCCAATACCATGATTCCCTGCATGCGCACGTACCCTCCGACGGCCGGACAATCGAAGTGACTTTCGCCGATGGAGAAAAGATAATCGGGAGAACAGAGGGATATAACTCACAGCGAATCGGCTTCTTTTTGTACCCCGCCGATCCCAAGGGCAATAACATTCGTATCTACGTGGTCAACAGAAATACCCGCCAAGTTAGACTTACTAAGTAGGCCAGAAGTATGTAGACATAAACGAGCTAGATCGCTGCATACTGGGTATCTGGCATAAGAAAGAATTGGCGAACCAACTCGGGCGACTTTTGAAGGCGTCTCAGTCGGCTGCCGACC
>Ga0209517_10004042_pt1 | contig 19531 bp, 18 predicted proteins | sample PeaSoiMetSII2010_FD_187695 | JGI IMG/M metagenome (GOLD analysis project Ga0209517, IMG submission 187695) | Peat soil microbial communities from Weissenstadt, Germany - SII-2010 (SPAdes) (version 2) | ecosystem: Environmental > Terrestrial > Soil > Wetlands > Peat | place: Germany...
GCATATGATTGTGCGCAATTTGCGCTGAAAGGCGAACCGCATGGGGCTTTTTCATGATCATCTCCTGAGCGTGGTGCTGTTCACCCCGCTGGTGGGCGCGGTGCTCCTGCTATTTATCCCGCGGGACGCGCCGATGCTCCATCGCGTCGTCGGCAATTTATTTGGCGTGCTCGGCTTTCTAGTTTCCCTGCCGCTGGTGATTCACTTCCCGGTGGGCAGCAACGACTACGCTTTCCGCGAAACCGCGACCTGGATCCCTTCCATCGGCGCGAAATACGCGCTGGGCATTGATGGCATCAGCCTGCTGCTGGTGATGCTCACTACCCTCTTGGGCATGATTGCGATTACCTCCTCGTGGACCGCCATTCAAACGCGCACCAAGGAGTACTACATTCTGCTGCTCCTGCTGCAAACGGGCATGCTTGGCGTCTTCATGTCGCTCGATTTCTTCCTCTTCTACGTGTTCTGGGAAGTGATGCTCGTGCCCATGTACTTCCTGATCGGCGTGTGGGGCAGCGAGCGGCGGCTCTATGCCGCGATCAAATTCTTTCTGTACACGCTGGCGGGCTCCGTCATCATGCTGCTGGGCATCCTGGCGCTGTACTTCAATGCTGCAAAGATGACGGGCGTGCAGACTTTCGACGTGCCCGCGCTTCTGGCCGCCGCGCAGCACTTTCCTGAATCGCTGAAGGTCTGGCTTTTCTGGGGTTTCTTCTTCGCGTTTGCCATCAAAGTGCCGATGTTCCCGTTTCACACTTGGCTGCCGGACGCGCACACGGAAGCGCCCACAGCGGGCTCCGTCATCCTGGCCGGCGTTCTGCTGAAAATGGGCACGTACGGCTTCCTGCGTTTCTCGCTGCCATTGCTGCCTACGGATGCCGCCCTGCGCGCAAATATCATTCACATCCTCATCGTGCTCTCTTTGATCGGTATCATCTATGGCGCGATTGTCTGCCTGATGCAGAAAGACATGAAACGCCTGATCGCATACAGTTCCGTCAGTCACTTGGGCTTTTGCACGCTGGGCATTTTCGCGCTGACGCCGCAGGGTCTTTCCGGCAGCGTCCTGCAGCAGATCAACCACGGTATCTCCACGGGGGCGCTCTTCCTCCTCGTCGGAATTCTCTACGAGAGACGTCACACCCGCCTGATCTCCGAGTTCGGCGGGTTGGCGACGCCGATGCCGAATTTCGCGGCCATCTATCTGATCATTACGCTGAGTTCACTGGGTATGCCCATCCTCAACGGCTTCATCGGGGAATTCACGATTTTGCAGGGCGCATTCGTGGTGAACAAAGCCTGGGCTGCCTGGGGCACACTGGGCATCGTGCTGGGCGCAGCGTATCTGCTGTGGCTGTACCAGCGGGTGATGTTCGGAAACGTGACGCATGATGTGAACAAGACGCTGCCGGACCTGACCCTGCGCGAGTATGCGGTGCTGTTGCCGCTGGTTTTTCTGGCGTTCTGGATCGGCATTTATCCGAAGCCGTTCTTCGCTTACATTGACAAGCCGGTGGAGAAAATTGTCCAGCAGGTGAATCCTAAGTTTTACGAGCAAGCCAATCGGACGCTGCCGCCCGCTGCGCCGGTTGTTGCGCCTTCCGCTCCAGTAAATTTGGAGGTCAAGTAAGGAACCCCGATGCACTTTTCCTTCCTCGACCCTATCCTGAATTACATCCACGGCGACGGCCTGGTCGTCTTGCCGCAGATGGAGCTGCTCCTATTCGCATTGGGCATCCTGATTTTTGATTTTCTGCTGGAGAAGCGGGAGAAGCATCTGAACGCGTTTCTGGCCCTCCTCGGTGTCGCGGCCAGCGGTCTCGGCTTATTCATGCAGTTCCAGAGGTATCGCAGAGTCCGCGTGAGTGAGATAGGGCCGCACGTCCTGATCGGTTTCCACAACTCCGTGATCGTGGACGGCTTCTTCCTGGTTTTCGCGATGCTTTTTCTTGCCGCCACCGCGCTGGTGATTCTGCTTTCCGTCCGGTACTTGAACATCGAGAAAGAACAGGAAGGCGAATATTACGCGCTGCTGCTGTTTTCCTGCATCGGCATGATGTTCATGGCCTCTGGGATTGACATGATCGTGCTGTTCCTGGGGCTGGAGACAATGGCGCTGAGCTTTTACGCGATGGTTGGCTTTCTGCGACGCGAGAAGCGGTCCAACGAAGCGGCGATGAAGTACCTGCTGCTGGGCGCGTTCAGCACCGGCATTTTGGCTTACGGCTTCTCGTTGCTGTACGGCCTCAGCGCCTTCCGAAAAGGTTATCTTCCATCAACCAACATCATTGAGATCGGAGAGGCTGTCTCCAACCGCTTCCAGTACACCCTTTCGCAAGGCAGCATCGATTGGCTGGTGATCCTGGCGTTTGTCACCGTGGCTGCGGGCATGTTTTTCAAGGTCGCGGCGGTGCCGTTCCACCAGTGGGCCCCGGATGTGTACGAAGGAGCGCCCACGCCCATATCCGCGTATGTCAGCGTGGCGTCCAAGACGGCTAGTTTTGCGATGCTGCTGCGGCTGATGATCAACGTCTTCGGGGATTTGCAAACGAGGAATGTCTTTGGAAACTGGCAAACCACCTGGGTGTACATCATCTCTGGCGTGGCGATCGCATCGCTGACGTGGGGCAACCTGGCGGCGTTGACGCAGACCAACATGAAGCGTCTGCTGGCGTATTCTTCGATCTCGCATGTTGGTTACGTTTTGTTGGGACTTGTGGCCTGGAACGAGACGGGCCTCATCGGGATAATGTATTACCTGATCGCCTACGCTTTCATGACCATTGGCGCGTTCGCCGTGGTGATCGTCATGCGCCAGCGCGGGCTGATCGGCGATGAGCTGAACGACCTCGACGGGCTGTACCAGCGCAGCCCCGCGGCGGCACTCTTGCTTCTGATTTTCATGCTATCGCTTGCGGGCATCCCGCCGACTGCGGGCTTCATGGGAAAGTATTTCATTTTCCAGGCGCTGATCGAATCGCATCATCCGGTGCTGGCGGTTTTCGCGGCGCTCTATATCGTGCCCGCCTTGTACTACTATTTCCGCGTGGTCGTGCATGCCTGGATGAAGAAGCCGGGCGCAGCGCCGGCGCCGCACATGAGCAATGCAGAAGCCGTGGCGCTGGGCGCGGCCCTGTTTGTAACTCTGGCGGCGGGAATTTATCCTGAGCCATTCGCACGTCTGGCGCGCTATGCCTTCGGACCATAACGATAAACGCGAAGAGCAGTTGACTCCTCAGGAGAAGCAGACCCAGGGGTTTTCGCAGCAGTTCGCCATGGCCATGGAGTTGCCGTTTGTAATCGTGGCAGCGGTGGTCGTTGGGGGGCTGTTCGGATATCTGTTGGACCGGTGGTTTCACACCAAGCCCATCCTCATGGCGATTTTTGGTTTTCTTGGGTTCTTTGCAGGCGTGCGAGAGATCCTGCGCCGGCTTCCCGCAGACGACGATGGAAAACCCGAGCGCTGACGCCTCTTGCTACCCGGAATCCGAACGGCGGATTTCGTGGCTGACCCTTGTGCTTGGAGCGCTGGCAGCAGCGCCCGTGGCGTATTTTGCCGGGTGGCGCTGGGGGGCGGGGATCCTCATAGGTGCGATCCTGGCGTGGTTCAATTTTCGCTGGTTGCGTCAAGGCCTGGGAGCCTTGACGGAAGCGGCGAAGGCGCAGGCCAGCCAGCAAGAAGTGAGGGTGCCGATCGGGACGTACTTCCGCGCGCTGTTCCGCTACGGGTTGATAGCGCTGGCTGTATATGTTATTTTTGAGTATCTGCATGTTCCCTTGTTGAGCATGATTGTTGGACTGTGCGCCCTGGGAGCGGCCACAATGGCGGTAAGTGTGCACGAAATCCTACATCCTGTGGACCGATAAATGGAAGAACACATAAGCCGATTAACAGAATGGTTCAATCACCTTTTTGGGCCTCTCGCCCTATACATTTTGCACGTGTTGCGCGTCCAGCCATCTGACTTCGAGAAACCTGTTCCGGAATACGTCGTAATGTCGCTGGTAGTTCTGGTGGTGGGGACTGTGTTGGCACTTCTGCTGCGCCGGCAACTGTCTGTGGAGCGGCCAGGCGCTTTTCAGCAGGTCGCGGAATTGATTTTGACCAATCCCATGAAGTTCGGGGTTTGCGATTTGTTGGATGAAAATGTTGCCCACAACCCGCGAAAGCACGTAGCCGTCGTGGGAACGGTAACGATTTTTATTCTGTTCTCCAACCTGCTGAGCGTGTTCCCAGCGTTTTCAGCTCCGACGGCAATCGTAGTTGTTCCGTTGGGATGCGCGATTGTCACGTTTCTCTACTTCAATTGGCAAGGCGTACGGCATCACGGGGTGGGTCGCTACTTGTTAACCTTTGCTGGTTCTCCAAAGAAAATTGCGGACTGGTTGCTCGCTGTTCTGCTATTCCCCGTGGAACTGCTGAGCACCTCCGCAAGGCTGCTCTCGCTTACGGTCCGGCTTTGGGCCAATATTTTTGCCAGCGACTTACTCTACGCAATTTTCCTGAGCTTGCTCGTCAAGTTGACGATCTTCGGTTGGGAGAAGTTCCCGGTACTGGGCATCGTGCTGGGGATTCTGCCGATTGTGGTTCCTCTCGCATTCATTGGCTTGCATATTTTTGTCGCTGTGATTCAGTCTTACGTGTTTACCGTGTTGCCCTCGATTTACATCGGGATGGCAACGGCGGACGAACACTAAGAAGTTGGTTGTGCCGCTTCAGCGTGAGACCGGTTGCAGGGCGCAGGGCCGGAAACCACCAACTGGCGGCAGTCTATAAGGAGGCAGTAATGAAGAAAGTGGCAATTGTATTCATCGCGTTCGCCGTGGTGATGCTCGTTGCACCGGCCGCGTTCGCGCAAGAAGCAGCAAAAGGGGGTTCGGGCCATACCGGCATCCTGGCCATCGCTGCCGGATTTGGAATGGCGCTGGCAGCCTTTGGCGGAGCACTTGGTCAGTCGCGGATCGGCGCGGCGGCTTGCGAGGGGATGGCGCGCAATCCAGGAGCTTCTGGAGCCATCCGCGCTTCGATGATTCTCGGTCTTGTCTTCGTTGAGACCCTTTCCCTATTGACGTTCGTCATCGCCATCGTCCTGTATCTTAAGATGTAGGCCAACGAAGCCAAATTGAAAAGAAAAGCCCGCTAGTGTAAGCCTTGGCGGGCTTTTTTGTTCCTGATGGAGTCCCGCTGAAAGACAGAATCACCTCAAAGCGTGTTTCAGGCGTTTGGTGGTCTTGTATAGCTGCTTCTTTAGCTCGTCAATCTGCTTGGAAATGGCTTGCAGTTCTTCCTTGGCTACCGCACCCGTTTTCTTGAATTTGCGGGCTTGTTTATCCGCCTTGCCCATCGCGGTTCCGATTTTTACGCTGACTTCCTTGAACCTGTCCTTTTTGGCCATGGGGATTTCTCCTTTTGCAAGTGTGGTCATACTATACCCAATTACTGCAATCCGCCATGCGAGGATTCTGATTGAGAGGGGGAAGTTTAGTGGGTTGTCGAGATGGGGTCCAGCGTGCTGGACCCCCACAAAAACACGAGCGGCCGGGAAGGCAGATTTCGAGATTCGCTCTGGGTGGGGCTAGCGCGCGGAGAGGATTAAGTTGGGGTCGAGCACGATGCCCAAAATGTGATTGGGCGCAAGGCCCAGATAAATCGTGGCGAGTACTGTGACGATGACCACCATGGCGGCGGTGGGGCTCAGGCTGGCGGGCGCGTCGGCCGGCAGCGTGCCCTTGTATTCGTGCATGTACATCACGATGATGACGCGCAGGTAATAGTAGGCGCCGATGATGCTGTTGATGGCCATCAGAATGGCCAGCCAGATGAGCCTGGACTTGATGGCTGCGGTGAAGATGTACAGCTTGCCGAAGAACCCTGCGGTGATGGGTAATCCGAGCAGTGAAAGCAGGAAAACGCTCAGCGCAGCGGCGGCAAAGGGCTGGCGCGTGCCGAGGCCCGCGAAATCATCGATGTAGTTGTAGCGTTCTCCCTGCCCACCCAAATCGGAAACGATTGTGAAGGCTCCCACGGAAACCAGCGAGTAACTCAACAGGTAGAAGAGCACGGCGGCATAAGCGGCGCTGGGGTCCAGCCCGGAATCGCTGTTCTTCGCCGTGGTGATCGCGGCCAGCGCCACCAGGATGTACCCGGCGTGCGCGATGGAGCTGTACGCCAGCAGCCGCTTGATGTTGGATTGCACCAGCGCGCCCAGGTTGCCGGCAAACATGGTTAGCGCCGCAAGAATCCAGAACGCCCAGAACCAGAAGTCGGTGGCCGCGTGTACGGTGGCAAAGATGCGCAACAGCAGCGCAAACGTGGCCGCTTTGGGGCCCGCGGAGAAAAGAGCTGTGACGGGAGTGGGTGCGCCTTCGTAAACGTCCGGCGTCCACACCTGGAACGGCGCGGCGGCTACCTTGAAGCCCAGCCCGACCAGGATCAGCGACAGCCCCAGACGGACCAGGTTGCTGGAAGGGTCAGCTGTGGCGAGAAGCCTGAGGTTCGTGGAGCCGGTGGCCCCGTAAACCAGCGCAATGCCGTAGAGAAAAAAGGCCGTCGCGAAGGAGCCGAGCAGGAAGTATTTCACGGCGGATTCGCTGGACTTGATGGAATCGCGGCGGTACCCGGCAAGAATGTAGCTGGAAATCGACGACATTTCCAGGCCGATGAAGGCGGTCAGGAGTTCCTGCGCGGAGGAGAGCACACCCATCCCGGCAGTGGCAAAAAGGATGAGGGCGTAAAATTCTGCGGCATCGAGATGTTCCCGCTCGAGATAAGAGTCCGAAGCGAGAATCACCAGGAAGGCTACCAGGCCGATCAGCCAGTGAAAGAAGAGGCTGAAAATGTCGAACTGCACGAGGCCGCCGAAGCCTTCGCCGAAGGCCAAGTTAAAGGTGACCATTGTTCCCGCTGCCGCGCCGAGCATGCTGATGAACGTGAGGGCCTGGCGATTCTTGACGAAGGGCTGCAGCAGCATCAGCAGCACACCCGCGCCGCACCAGGTGAGTTCCGGAAGAACGCGAAGAATGTCTTGTGCGCCTGGAGGTGTCATTTAGCGGGTTCCAGACCTTTCCGGAGAGGTTGGCTTAGTTGTGGAGGCCAGGATACGCCCGGAAGAATCGGTCTTAGCGGCGCTCGGGACGGCTACTGGCAGCGCCGCTTCTTGAGCGAACGAGCGGTTCATCTGTTGGAGGACGGCCTGGCAAGGAACGGCGAAGCGGCGCGTGAAGAAGGGCGAGCCGACGCCCATCCACAAGATCACGATGACCACCGTCACCAGTATCCAGTTTTCGCGCGTATCCGTATCAGCCAGAGCGCGGTTCTTCTGGTGCGTCACTTCGCCGAAGAACACGCGCTGGTAGGACCACAGCAGATAGCACGCGGAGAGAATCACGCCGGTCGAGGCCCAGGCGGCCCAGTTCCAGTGCACCAGGTAGGTGCCGAGCAGAATAAGGTACTCGCCTACGAAGCCATTCAGCATCGGCAGGCCCATCGAAGACAGCACGACAAACAGGAAAAACGCCGCCAGCCGTGGCATCGGCGTGGACAGACCGCCGTATTCGGCAATCTCAAAGGTGTGCCGCCGCTCGTACAGCATGCCTACCAGCAGGAAGAGCGCGCCGGTCGAAACGCCGTGCGCCAGCATCTGGAAGACAGCGCCCTGCATGGAAATGTTCTGGAACGCGAAGATGCCAAGAACAACAAAGCCAAGGTGGCTGACGGAAGAGTAGGCGACGAGTTTCTTCAGGTTGGGCTGCACCATCGCCACCAGCGCGCCATAGATGATGCCGATGATTGCGAGCACGGCAACATAAGGTGCCGCGCGATGCGAAGCCTCTGGAAACAGCGGCAAGCAGAAGCGGATCATGCCGTAAGTGCCCATCTTCAGCAGCACGCCCGCGAGGATCACGGAGCCCGCCGTGGGCGCTTCCACGTGGGCATCCGGCAGCCAGGTGTGCAGCGGGAAAAGTGGCACCTTGATGGCGAAGGCCAGGAAAAACGCGAGGAAGAGGAGCATCTCCGTGCGCGTGGAGAGCGTGAGCACTCCATCGTGCAGCATTTGCTGGATGGCGGGCAGGTCAAATGAGCCGGTGGCATTGTACAGCCAGATGATGCCCACGAGCATCAAGATCGAGCCGGCCATGGTGTACAGCACGAACTTCATGGCGGCGTAAAGGCGGCGTTCATGGCCCCAGATGCCGATCAGGAAGGCCATGGGGATCAGCATGATCTCCCAGAAGAGGAAAAAGAGGAACAGGTCGAGCGAGAGGAAAACGCCGACCACGCCGACCTCCAGAAGCAACAGCGTGAAGTGAAATTCCTTAATGCGGTGATGCACGCCGTGCCAGGAGGCGAGCACACAGATAGGTGTAAGGAACGTTGTGAGGATGACCAGGAACATGCTAATGCCGTCCAGGCCGAGGTGATAATTGATGGGCGGCGCGGAAATCCAGTGGCCAAATTCGACCAGTGAGTAACCGGGAGTGCCGATAGGAACGGCGCGCAGCAGGAAAAGCGAGAAAACGAATTCCACCACGGAGACGACAAACGTGAGACGGCGAATCCAGAAGTGGTCGTCGCCTCGCAGCAGCAGGAGTGCAAGGGCCCCGAAAGCGGGGAAGAAGATTATTACGGACAGGAGATGGCCGCTGAGTTCCATTAACGCACCCCTCCTGACGTAGCGACGAAAAAGGCCGGCCGCCACAATGGCCAAAAGATGATGGCCAAGATGACGATGGCGCCGATGATGACCCATACGGCGTAGCTGCGCACATTGCCGGATTGCGCGTGGCGCACGGTGTCGCCCACGGCCTGGGTGCCATGCGCAATCCCGTTGACGCTGCCGTCGATCATGCCCACGTCCACAACCTTCCAAAAGACGTTGCGCGACAGCCAGACCAGCGGCCCGACGATCGCGGCCTGATACAGCTCATCCACGTAATACTTGTTGTAGAGAATCTTATGAAGACCGGTGGATGTCCCGCGCGTGACCTTGCGGGAGTACATGCGCCAAGCGACGATCAGACCAACGGCGGCCGCAAGCACGGCAACGGCGGAAAGGGTCAACTCCAACGAATGCGTCTCGCTGCTTGGAGCTTCGGCATTGCCAAAAACCGGCGAAAGGAAATCCGCGAAGTAGTTTGGGCCACCCCAGAGTGCGGGCGCGGCTAACCAGCCGCCAACCAGCGAGAGCAGCGCCAGAATCATCAGCGGCACCGTCATGCTGCCGGGCGATTCGTGAACGTGCACGTGGTGCTCGTCGTAGCGCTTTTCTCCAAAAAACGTCAGCCAGACCAGGCGAAACATGTAGAACGAAGTGAAGATCGCCGCCAGCAACCCGACGCCATAGAGCACCTTGCCGCTGTTTTCCGATTGGTAGGCGACAAAGAGAATAGCGTCCTTCGAGAAAAATCCGGCGAAGGGAGCGAAGCCGGCAATGGCAATGGTGCCAAAGAGCATGCACCAGAACGTAACCTTGATTTTGGAAGCGAGCCCGCCCATGTGCCACATATCCTGCTCGCCGCCCATCGCGTGGATCACGCTGCCGGCGGAGAGGAATAACAAGGCCTTGAAGAAGGAATGCGTCATCAGGTGGAAGATGCCTGCGCCGAATGCGCCCACGCCACAGGCGAGGAACATGTAGCCCAGCTGGCTGACGGTGGAATACGCGAGCACTTTCTTGATGTCCGGCTGCACCAGGCCGATGGTGGCCGCGAAGATCGCCGTGGCGCAGCCGACTATCGCAACGACGTACATCGCCGTGGGTGCGTAAGTGAAGAGAGCGTGCGAGCGGGCCACAACGTACACACCCGCGGTGACCATCGTGGCCGCATGAATCAACGCGCTCACCGGCGTGGGGCCTTCCATCGCGTCGGGCAGCCAGACGTACAACGGAAGCTGTGCGGACTTACCCGTGGCGCCCATGAAGAGCAGCAGGCAAGCGATGGTGAAAGTGCCAAACTGCCCCATGGCGTCCGGCTGCCACGTGGCTGCCTTGGCGAAGACGGTCTGGAAATCCAGCGAGCCGAACGCGCGGAAGAGCAGAAACATCCCCAACATGAAGCCGAAATCGCCGATGCGGTTGACAATGAACGCCTTTTTGCCTGCATCTGCGGCGGATTTCTTCAGGAAGTAGAAGCCGATGAGCAGGTAGCTGCACAGGCCCACGCCTTCCCAGCCGACGAAGAGCAGTGCGTAATTGGCGGCGAGAACAAGAATCAGCATGAAGAACATGAACAGATTCAAGTAAGAGAAAAAGCGGTAGTAGCCGCCTTCATGCGCCATGTATCCGGTAGCGTAGATGTGGATCAGGAAGCCGACGCCGGTGACGACCAACACCATCACGACGGTGAGCTGGTCCAATTGCAGATCGAATCCTGCGCGGAAATTTCCAGCGATGATCCAATCGAAGAACTCCTTGCGGAACGGCGCTTGGCCATTCGCGAAAAATTCACGGACGGCTTCCAGCGCGCAGGCGAAGGAAAGGCCCGTGGAGCCCAGGGCGACGCTGGTGACGAACTTGTTGGGCCACTTCGCACCGAGCAGGCCATTGATGGCCGAACCGAGCAGCGGCAGCAGCGGAATGATCCAGAGATATTCGAGTATCGGCCGAAATTGTTCGTGTGTGGGCATTAGAGTTTCAGAAGATCGACGCGCTCGACGTTGAGCGAATGCCGGTTACGCGCGGTCAGAATAATGATGCCGAGGCCGACGGCCGCTTCCGCAGCCGCAACAACGATGACAAAGAGCACAAAGACTTCGCCATCCGGCTTGCCCAGTGCTTGGCTGAAGGCGACAAAGGCCAGATTGACGGCGTTGAGCATCAACTCGATAGCCATGAAGAGCGTAATGATGTTGCGCTTGAAGACGAAGGCAACAATGCCAAGCCCAAACAGGATGGCGCTGAGGATCAGATAATAGTTCGTCGGCACCATGGTCAGTTCTCCCGCTGGGCAAGCACGATTGCGCCCAGGATGGCCACGAGGATCAGGAAAGAGGTCAACTCGAATGGATAGACGAACTCCTTGAACAGGAGCATCGAAAGAGTTTTGGTGGAAGTCATCGCGCCATTCGGAGCGGCGGCGGGCAGGTAGCCGCCGGAGCGTGCAATCGCCGCGGCGATTAGGCCGGAGACGGCCAGCGCCAGCGGAATGCCCGCGTAGGTGGCCAACCCGGAAAAATTAGTGCGCTCTTCCTCGCCGGCGTTCAGAAGCATGATTACGAAGATGAACAGCACCATAATCGCGCCGCCGTACACAATAATCTGCACGGCCGCAACAAATTCCGCGCCCATGAGCAAGTAGAGTCCCGCGAGCGCAACCATCACCACGATCAGCGACAGCGCGCTATGAATCGGGTGCTTCTGCAAAATCAGGCTGACCGCTCCAAAAACGGCGAGGGCCGCAAGCACGAAGAAAATGATCAAGGGCGCAGTCATCAGTGCCTACCCCAAATTAGAATGGCGACGCTGGTCAGAACCACATTCGCGATGGATACGGGGAGCAGAAACTTCCAGCCGAAACTCATCAACTGGTCATAACGGAAGCGTGGGAGCGTGCCGCGCATCCAGATATACACAAACAGGAACACAAAAACTTTGGCGAGGAACCAGAAGGGCCCCTGCACGTAGCCGTTGATTGCGGGATAGGCCAGCAACGCGCCGCCCAGGGCGAGCAGGGCCGTGCCGACGCCGGGGAGCAGCACGCGGCCGAAAATTGTTTCGTAACGGATGCCGTCGTAGATCACCCAAAGACCGAAGGGAATCAGAAGCACCGAAGGCAGAAATTGTGTGAATGTCCAGGAAAGAGGAAAGGGAGAGAGCCAGCCGCCAAAGAACAGAATCGTGCACAGGCAGGAAACCGTGATCATGCTGGTGTACTCAGCGATAAAGAACATGGCGAACTTCATGCTCGCGTATTCTGTGTGGAAACCCGCGACGAGCTCGGATTCCGCTTCGGGCAGGTCGAAAGGCACGCGATTTGTTTCCGCGATGGCTGCGGTGAAGAAACAGAGGAAGCCAACGATCTGCGGGAAAATGTTCCAACTTACAAGGCCTTTACCAGATTGTGCTTGCTGCTCGACAATACCGCGCAGGCTGAAGTCACCAGCAATCAAAAGAACGCCAACGACGGAAAGCGTCAGCGCCAGCTCATAGCTGATCATCTGCGCCGAGCTGCGCAACCCGCCCAGCAACGAGTACTTGCTGTTGGAGGCCCAGCCGGCCAGCGCCACGCCATAAACGGCTAGTGCCGTAATCGCGAAAAGCACCAGCAGGCTGATGTTCACGTCCGCGATGCCCAGATGAGTCTCGTAGCCCCATATGGTGAAGCGCTGCGGGCCGAACGGGATCACCGCCAGCGACGTCAGCGCCAGCATCAACGTGAGAAACGGCGCCAGGAAATAAGCGATCTTGTCCACGCCCGCGGGCATGGGGTCTTCCTTGAAAATGAATTTCACGCCGTCGGCGAGTGGCTGCAGCAGGCCGTGCGGGCCCACGCGGTAGGGTCCCCATCGCGCCTGGATGTGTGCGATGACCTTGCGCTCCAGCCAGGTCAGATAAGCGTCCACGGTCAGCACGAGGAACACCAGAATCGCGATCTTGATGATCGGCACGATGAGGAACGCGTAGTGAGTCAGAAATTCGTTCACGGTTTGGCTTCCGCCTCCGGGAGGGATTGCATCATGGTGCAGAACCGGCCGAGGGAACCGCTGGTGAAGAGGTTGTCGTTTGCGGAGCGAATGAGCTGAACCGGAACGTCGTAAGGCTCATGGCCATTTCTGGAAAACTGAATCTTCGTGGGTTCCGCGCCGCCGGTCAGCAGGCCCGCCGGATGCACGTTGTAGCCAGGAACGGCTTTGCGAATTTCCTCGAAGACCGCGGCCGGCGTCTTGTAATGGAACGCGGCGCCAAGCCCTATCTTCTGAAGCTGGTGCGATAAGATGCGGAGCATATCGAAGTCTGAGCGCGTGCCCATTACTTCGCCAGCCTTGTGCAGCAACTGGATTTCGCCAGACGTGTTCGTGACGCTACCGTCCTTCTCGTAGGCAGAAGCGGCAGGAAAAACGATGTCGGCCTGCTTGGCGGTCTCGGTGAGAAACATTTCATGGACGATGAGCAATTGCAACTTGCCGCGGCCATAGCCGAGCGTGCCGAAATGCGCGAACGGATTGGCGCCGACAACGTAAAGGGCCTTGAGTGTTCCAGACTGCGCCGCTTCGACCATTTGAGGCGCGGTGAGTCCGGGCTTAACGGACAGCTTGGCGTCCCACAGATTTTCGAGAGCCTCCGCGACCGTCCTGTTGTCGAGGTGCGCGTACCCCGGCAAGCGATCCGGCAGCAGGCCCATATCGGCCGCTCCTCGCGAGTTGGCGTAATCGCCCAGGGCCATGTAGCACGTTGTGCCGGGGAGTGTGGATCCGAAGGCGACAAGATGGCCGATGGCAGCTCCAGCGAGTTCCGAGCCGAAGACGATCGCCACATCCAGTTCGGCCTCGAGCGCGGTGCGAAGAGCGGAGAGTCGCTCCACTAATTCCTGTGGCAACTCGCCTTCGCCCGTGGCCAGCCAGCGAACTGCAGCGGCTTCCAGGCCAGAGGGGAGCAGAACCGATTGCGTCGCTTTGCGAGCCAGCTTGATTTCGCGTGAATTCAGCAGGAACAACTTCGTGCCGTGATGCCGGATGCCCGCGCGGATTTGCCAGCCGACGAGCGGATTCTGATTCGTCGGATCGTTGCCGATCAGCAGCACTGCTTTGGATTGGTAGAGTTGCCCCATCGTCAGCGAGGAATCGGCGGCGCGATCCCCGAGCGCGGTGACGAGTCCGGTGTAATCCGCGGTGCGACGGTGATCAATATTGTTGGTGCCAAAGGTCGCGCGCGCCAGGCGCTGGAGGAGGTAATTCTCCTCGTTCGAGGTGCGGTTGGAACCGATGAAGCCGACGGATTCGGGGCCGTAGGCAGCGTGCAGCTCGTTCAATTGTTTGGCAGCGGCTTGCGCGGCCTCTTCCCAGGAAACCGGATAGAGCTTTTCACCCTTGCGCAGAAGCGGCTGTTTGATGCGCTCAGGATGCTGCGTGAAATCAAACCCGAAGCGCCCCTTGACGCAGAGAAAGTCCCCGTTGATCCCGGAGAGGTCGCGATTGTTGGCACGGAGAATTTCATGGTTGCGGACGCTAAGCGTGGTCTTGCAGCCATTGGAACAATGCGTACAGACGGTAGAAACATACTGCATTTCCCAGGGCCGCGTTTTATAGCGGTACGTGCCGCTAGTCAGCGCACCGACGGGACAGATGTCAATGCACATGCCGCACTCTTCGCAGTCCAAATGATCGCCGCCATTGGGAATGATAACGGAGTTGGCGCCGCGCATGCCCACGCCCAAGGCCTTCACGTCCATGCCTTCGTCGCACACGCGCACGCAGCGGAAGCACAGTATGCAACGGGGCGCATCGTAATAGACGAGGTCGGACCACTTTTCCTCGGGACGATGGATCTTTTCCTCGACGAAGCGGCTGGAATCGGCGCCGTAGCGGAAGACCATGTCCTGCAGCTCGCACTCGCCGCCCTTGTCGCACACCGGGCAATCCAGCGGGTGATTGGTCAGCAGGAATTCCAGCATGTACTTGCGCGCATTGCGCACCTGATCGGTGTTAGTGCGGACGACCATGCCTTCCGAGGCGACCAGCGTGCACGCCGTCTGCAGCTTGGGCATTTTTTCCACTTCTACAAGGCACATCCGGCAAGCTGCCTGCAGCGACAATCCTGGGTAGTAGCAGAACGACGGCACTTCAACCCCCAGCCGCCGCGTCGCTTCGATTACCAGCGTGCCCTGCGGCACCTGGACCTCGCGGTCGTTAATCTTCAAATTGATGAGCTTCGTTTCGGCCATAGGTCCTTACCGCGATCCGACGAGCGATTCAGCGGATTTGTACGCACACCTGCCATGCAAGTGGTCCTCAAATTCACAGCGGAATTTCGTCACGATGCTGATGGTCGGCATAGCCGCGGCATCGCCGAGCGGGCACAACGTGCGCCCGAGCATGTTCTTCGCGAGTTCGCCTACCATGTCAATATCTTCCGTCCTCCCAAATCCCGCGTGGAAACGCTCCAGCATCTTGCGCAACCAGGAGGTACCTTCGCGGCAGGGAATGCACCATCCGCAGGATTCATGCGCGTAGAAGTGCATGATACGCCGCGCCATGTCCACCATGCAGGTGTCTTCATCCATGACCACCATGCCGCCGGAGCCAAGCATCGAGCCGGCCTTGGCCAGCGAGTCGTAGTCCATCGGAATATCGATTTCGTCAGCCTTCAGCAATGGACACGAACTCCCGCCAGGGATCACGGCTTTGATGTTCTTTCCGCCGCGCATGCCGCCGGCCACTTCATAGATGAACTTCTTCATGTTCATTCCCAGCGGAATTTCGTAGATGCCGGGTTTATGGACGTGACCGGAAACGCACAATAAGCGCGTGCCGCCATTTTTCGGCGTGCCGCGATTAGCATAGGCTTCGCCGCCCTCCAGGATGATTGCGGGCACGGAACTGAGCGATTCCACGTTGTTGATGATCGTGGGGCAGCCATAGAGTCCCACGATGGCGGGGAAGGGAGGTTTGATGCGGGGATAGCCACGCTTGCCTTCCAGCGATTCCATCAGCGCTGATTCTTCGCCGCACTCGTAGGCGCCCGCGCCCGTGTGAATCAGCAGATCGAAGTCAAAGCCGGAGCCAAGAATGTCGTTCCCAAGATAGCCACGCGCGTAGGCTTCGGCGATGGCCGCATCCACAATGTCCAAAACGTAGCGGTACTCGCCGCGAATGTAGATGAACCCGCGATGCGCGTCGATGGCACGCCCGGCAATGATGATCCCTTCGATCAGCTGGTGGGGATCCATTTCCATCAGCGGGCGGTCCTTGCAACTGCCCGGCTCGGACTCATCGGCGTTGCAGATCACGTATTTCGGCTTCGGTGAATCCTTTGGCACGAAGGACCACTTCATGCCGGTGGGGAAGCCCGCGCCGCCACGCCCGCGCAAGTTCGATTTCTTGACCTCATCAATGATGGACTCCGGCGTCATCTGCTTCAGCGCTTTTTCGAGCGCCTGGTAGCCGCCGTTCTGCAGATAAACATCAATCTTGTAAGAGTCCTTGATGCCCCAGCGCTTGCTGATGAGCGGGATTTCGAGCGCGTTGCGCTCGCGCAGGGCGCCGGTGATGACCGCGACGGGAGCGGGACGACTGCCGTTGTCTAGCTCCTCAATGATGCGGTCGAATTTCAGCGGCGTAAGGTTTTCGTAGTAATCGTAATTCACCTGTACCGCTGGCGCGCCGGTACAGGCGCCGATGCACTCCACTTCTTCCAGCGAAAAGACGCCGTCCTGGGTGACTTCCTTGTGGCCGATTTCCAGGCGCTTTTTGGCGTGCTGCAGGAGTTGCGCGCCGCCACGCAGCATGCAGGCCACGTTGGTGCAGACCTGCACGTGGTGTTTGCCGACAGGCTTGCGGTGCAGCATCGAATAGTAGGCCAGCGTTTCTTCCACCTCCACGGGCCGCAAATCCAGCCGGCTGGCAATTTCGTTCACCATGTCGTCGCTGATGTAGCCGTATTCATCCTGCGCATACAGCATCATGGGGACAAGCGCGCTGCGTTTCACGGGGTAGCGGTTCTGCAGAAGCTCGAACTTCGCGGCGAGTTTTGGCGAGAGATCCATGATTACCTGTCCACTTCCCCGAGAACGATATCAATGGTGCCAATGCAGGCAACCGTGTCGGCAATCAATTGGCCCTTTACCATCAGCGGAAGGGCCTGCAGATTGATGAAGGACGGAGAGCGGAAATGGACACGCAGGGGTTTTGGCGAGCCGTCGCTGGCGACGAAACAGCCCAGCTCGCCGCGGGGCGACTCGACAGCCACAAATGCTTCGCCGGGGGCCGGCGAAAAACCTTCCGTGAAAATCTTGAAATGGTAAATAAGCGCTTCCATTTCCGTCTTCATCTTCTCGCGTTGCGGCGGCACGATGCCCGGCGCGTCCGCCTTGATGGGGCCCTGATCGGTAATCTTGTCCATCGCCTGCTTGACGATTTTCAGGCTCTCGCGGATCTCCGCCACGCGCACCATGTACCGCGCGTAACAGTCTGATTCCGTACGCGTGGGCACCTTGAAATCGAACTCCTCATAGGAGGAGTAGGGGAAAAGCTTGCGATTGTCGTAGGCCACACCCGCGGCGCGCAGCCCGGGTCCTGTTGTGCTCATGGCGATCAAATCATCCGGTGAAAGGAAACCGACACCCTGCAGGCGGCCTTTCCAGATGCGGTTTTCGGTCAGCAGCGCTTCATACTCATCCACGCGCGCCGGCATCATTTGGAGGAAGCGCTTCACGGGTTCGCGCCAGCCCGCGGGAGGTTCCAGCGCCAGCCCGCCAATGCGAATGTAGCTGGTCATCATGCGCTGACCGGAGAAACGCTCGAAAATCTTCAGAATCTCCTCGCGTTCACGGAAGCAATAGAGCAGCACGGACATTGCCCCCATATCCAGTGCGTGCGTTCCCAGCCAAACCAGGTGCGAAGAGATGCGTTGCAACTCGACCAGCATCACGCGGACATATTGCGCGCGCTTGGGCACTTCCAATCCCAAAAGCTTCTCCACCGCCAGGCAGTACACCAGGTTGTTGCCGAGGGGATTGAGATAATCGATGCGGTCCGTGAGCGTGATGGCCTGGGAGTAGGTCTTGTCCTCGCAGCTTTTCTCGATGCCGGTGTGCAGATAGCCGATGTCTGGCACTGCGCTGACCACGTTTTCGCCATCCAACTCCAGGAGGACGCGCAGTACGCCGTGCGTGGAGGGATGCTGCGGCCCCATGTTGAGGACCATCGTTTTTGTGGCGCCAACTGCTGTTTCAACCGTAGTCATGGGATCCCAGTCCGCTGAGCGGAATCTAGCGTTTGCCCTCCGTCGGAAAATCACGGCGGAGAGGAAAACCTTCAAAGCCATCGGGCAGGAGGATGCGGCGCAGGTCCGTATGGCCGGCAAACTGGATGCCAAAGAGATCAAAAATCTCGCGTTCCAGCCAGTTGGCGCCGGGCCAGACGGGTTCCAGCGAATCCACCACAGGGTGCTGGACACTCACGCTGGTGCGCAAGCAAATACGGCCGCGTCGCGAAATGGAAACCAGGTGATAGTGCAGCTCGAAGCGGGGTTCGACGGGGTAGCGGTCAACGCATGTGGCGTCGCTCAGCAGGTTGAACAACAGAGCGGGGTCCTCTTTACATTTTTGAGCTGTGGCGCGCAGCAACTCTTTCGGGACGACGATGGTCGTTTCCCCGCGGTACTCGATCACCTGCGATACCGCCTGTGCGTTCCAGGAGCGAAGGTGTTCGACTACAAGTTGAGCGCCTGCGTTGGCGAGCTGCGTCACTTGAACAAGGTCCTTAAGGGCTTGCGCTGGCGTTACTTCCGCGATTTATGCCAGTCGAGTGCGCCCTTCTTCCAGAGATAGATGTATCCGACCAACAGAATGGCGACGTAGAACATCATTTCCACAAAGCCGAACCACTTCCAAGCCGCGTCGCGAACCAAGTCCTTGAAAATGTACGCCCAGGGATAGAGAAATATGGCCTCAACGTCGAACAGGATAAAAACCATCGCTACCAGATAGAACTTTACGGAAAAGGGTTCCCGGGCATCCCCTGTGGGCGTCATGCCACATTCATACGGCTGCAGCTTGGCCTTGTTTGGGCGGCGCCATCCGATCAACGTGGAAATGGCCAGCAGGGCCCCCGCGAGTACCATGGCGACAAGCAGGTGTATTAGAAGAGGAACGTATGCATGAAGGCCGGAGGAGGTCATGGTCAAAGCGTTATAATAGCGATTGAGACGCCGCCGGGTCAAATTGTTCTGGTTACCCTCCGGACGACCGCGCGGACGAAGCTGGCGGGCAACCCCCGCGGGAGCCATGGCGGATTATGGTCTTTGGTCACAATACCAACATCAAGTTGGGAAGCGTGACGTACCACGTCCAGACCGAGAACCGGGGCGAAACCCTCGCCCTGATTGACACCACGGTCTACTTCCGCGGGCGTGTGCTGCACCGCCGCACGAATAATTACTACGATTTGCTGCCTCTCAACGAAGATAGCGAACAGGCCCTGAAACTCCGACTGGACGAGCAGCACCGCACCGTCCTGGAAGAAATGCGTAATGGAACTGTGCAGTTGGCACTGCCGCCGACGGCGCTGACTCAAACCGATGCACCGCTTCCTCCGCAAGAACAAGCGCCGGAGCCAAACGCGAATGAGGAGCAACCTTCGGGGGAAGAAGCGCCGGCTGCAGTGGCTGCCGGAACACCCGCTAGAGTGCGCGAGCCGCGGAAGTTCTCACTGGAGCTGCTCAATGCAAAGTCCTGGCTTTCGGGAAAACAGGCTTGTTTGCAAGTGGCCGTGAAAGACGAGGATGGAACACCCGTAGCCGGCGCGCGCGTCATGGTGGAGATCGAAGGTGGCGGCGAGCACGGGCTCCACGACGGCGTGACGGGAGAAGCGGGA
>Ga0209517_10004043_pt1 | contig 19524 bp, 18 predicted proteins | sample PeaSoiMetSII2010_FD_187695 | JGI IMG/M metagenome (GOLD analysis project Ga0209517, IMG submission 187695) | Peat soil microbial communities from Weissenstadt, Germany - SII-2010 (SPAdes) (version 2) | ecosystem: Environmental > Terrestrial > Soil > Wetlands > Peat | place: Germany...
GAAACCCAACGGCAGATCATCGGACGCAACGGCGCCGAAGAAGGCAACGACATCCTGGGCAAGTTCAATCCCGGATTGGGCGCGCAGAGTTTCAATGTAGACGGCTCGGCGAAATTCGTGCCCAAGGGATCCGACCTTGTATTCGAATTGCATTACACGACCATGGGGCAACCCACCCAGGATGTCTCCAAGATCGGGCTGGTGCTGGCGAAGAATCCTCCGCTGACGCGCTACTTCTTCCATGCGGGACCCACGGCGTCGAATCTCGCGATTCCTGCCGGCGACGGAAATGCAGAAGTGGTGAGCGAGTTGACGCTGGCCCAGGAAGCCAAGCTGGTCTACGCCCAGCCTCACATGCATCTGCGCGGCAAGGACTTCGAGCTGCGCCTCATTTTCCCCACGGGCGAAACGCAAACGGTTCTGAAGGCGCAATGGGACTTCGAGTGGCAGATGGGCTACGAATTGGCGAAGCCGATCGACATGCCCAAGGGCACGCGCATGGTGGCGATCTCGCACTTCGATAACTCCGCCAACAATAAATTCAATCCCGATCCGGCCAAGGAGGTCGTGTGGGGTCCGCAGAATTGGGACGAGATGAGCAACTGCTTCATCGGCGTGGTCTTCGACGTCGCGACCAAGCCGGAGAGCGTGTTCATGCGATCGGGTCCGAGCCTGCTGCCGCGCGGCCATTCGGGACCGACCTTGGCGGCTCTCGAAGCCGCAAAGCGAAACGAATAGCCGCAAATAAACGCGAATGAACGCGAATGAACGCGAATCCAGACAGTGATTCGGCCTGTCGCACGATGCGGCCTAAGACTAGTTTTCGGCAAAGCAGCTGTCTCATGTACGCGTGCGTTGTATTTCTCCTGTCGACTTCCGGATCGGGGGCCCAGCAACAGGCGCGAACAACTGGATTCTTCAGTGATATGCACTACATTCAAGAAGCAGGCGACGTGCTGGGGACAGAGGTCTGGATTGTGTATGGGGGCGACCGTTACTATGCCACTGTGCAAATCGCCGAAGGTTCACCGTTTCCCCCGGTAGTTGTGCCTGTGGAGGTATCGGGATCACGAGTCAGATTCACGGTCAGGGAACCACTTGTGGATCAAGACGGGAAGCCGGCTCGAGATTTGGCGATCGCCTTCGACGGAACGATAACACGCGCTGGATTATCCGGTACTATGAATTCTCAGCGCCTTGATCTGAAGCGTCGCAATTCGTACTGGCAATAGTAGTAAGCGTCCCTACCCCAACTGGATGCAAATCAGCATTTGCGTTTATTCGCGTTCATTTGCGGCTAGTCTCTAGCGCTGCCACGCCCGGCAGCTCGATCCCCGCGAGGAACTCAAGCGATGCGCCGCCGCCTGTCGAGATGTGACTGATCTTGTCCGCCACGCCCGCCGACTTGATCGCTTTCTCCGAATCGCCCCCGCCCACTACGCTTACCGCGCCCGATGCGGCGACAGCCTTGGCCAGCGCCACCGTGCCTTTATCGAACGGAGGCGTCTCAAACACTCCCATCGGACCATTCCAGATCACCGTCTTCGCGCCGCTGATAACTTGCTCGTACGCGGCGATTGTCTTGGGGCCGATATCTAGCCCCATCAAACCCATTGGCACCGAATTGGCCACGTGTGACTCGACGCCCGCTTTCAGCTCCGCCGCCACCACGTGATCCACGGGCAGCATCAGTTTGTCGCCGGCCTCGGCCATGAGGTCGCGAGCCAGATCGATCTTGTCTTCCTCTACCAGCGACTTGCCGGTGCCCTCGCCGCGCGCCCGAAGGAAGGTATAAGCCATGGCTCCGCCGATCATCAGCTTGTCGACCACCTTCATCAGGTTCTGGATCACTTCGATTTTGTCCGAAACCTTGGCGCCGCCCAGGATCGCGACACATGGCCGCGCGGGATTCTTCACCGCCTTTGTGAGGTATTCGATTTCCTTGTCCATCAGCAGTCCGGCCGCGGCTTGTTTCACGTAGGCGATCATTCCCACGGTGGAGGCATGCGCCCGATGCGCCGAGCCGAAGGCGTCGTTCACGTACACATCGCAGAGCTTCGCGAGCTGCTTCGAAAACGCAGGATCGTTTTTCTCTTCCTCCGGGTGGAAGCGCAGATTCTCGAGCAGTAGCACCTCACCCGGAGCCGGCAGCATCGCCTCCACCGCCGGTCCGACGCAGTCCGGAGCCATCGCCACGGGCTTGCCCAACAACTCTGCTAGTTTCACGGCAATGGGTTTCAGGCTCATCTCCGGATTGGGCTTGCCCTTGGGCCGGCCGAGATGGCTCGCCAGGATCACGGCTGCACCCTTTTCGAGAGCGTAGCGGATAGTCGGCAGTGAAGCGCGAATACGTTTGTCGCTGGTGATCTCCTGACCGCCTGGGGCCAGAGGAACGTTGAAATCCACGCGGATAAAGACGCGTTTTCCCGTCAAATCCAAATCGCGGATGGACAGTGTGCTCATGAGTGGTTTTTGATCCCCGCTGTTTTGATCCCAAGTGTTTCGTGATATTTTTGCGGCAGCTTGGCCGGTCTGCGGTCGGCGCCGCAGAATACGTGCTTCGTATACCCAGTCGCCAGCTTGCGGCCATCGTCCGCGGCCAGTAATTCATAGTCGAACCGGATCATACGTGGAGTGGCCTCTGCGACCGAGGTTCGGACGATGACTTCTTCATCGTACACGGCGGCGGACAGGTAGCGGCAATTGACCTCCGCCACCACCAGGAGTACACCGTCCTCGCGCTCCATATCTCGATAGCGCAGCCCGGCTGCCCGCCAGTACTCGACGCGTCCCACCTCCATCCAGATCAGGTAATTGGCGTGATACACCACGCCCATCTGGTCGGTTTCGGCGTAGCGGACGCGCAGGCGGGTCTCTACAAAGGGCATAAGTTGTAACCGGGAACGCCGGGATGCGTCTGTTACCATAACATCATAATTGTGCGAATCCGCGTCTTGTTTTTTGGGGTGCTGCGTGACATCGTGGGTCTCCGCGAGGACTCGGTCGAGATCCCCGACGGCGCCCACCTGGACTCTGTCTTCGAGCATTACGCCGGACGTTTTCCCCGTTTGCGGGAAATGTCCAAAAGCCTGGTCCTCGCCCTGAACCAGCGGTTTTCCGAGCCCAGCGCTCCGCTATCGGAAGGCGACGAGGTCGCCTTTCTGCCTCCGGTCAGCGGCGGCTCCGCAGTGTTTACCCAGCAGATCGAGGATACCGCCGGGCATTTCTTTGCCATCACCCGCGATCCGATTGATAGCCTGGGCCTGGCGCATCGCCTGCAACGCGGGGAGGATGGAGCGGTCGTCACATTCGAAGGAATCGCGCGCAACAACACCAAGGGCCGGCCGACCCGCTATCTCGAGTACGAGTGCTACGAGACCATGGCGATCAAGATGATGGCGCAGATCGGCTGCGAAATCGCCCACGCGTTTTCCATCGGGCGGATCGGCATGATCCACCGCCTGGGACGCATCGAGATCGGAGAAGCGAGCGTGGTGGTGGTGGCCGCCGCGCCGCATCGCAAGCCGGCGTTTGAAGCGGCGCTCGAAGGCATCAACCGGCTGAAGCGCCTGGTGCCGATCTGGAAGAAAGAATACTTCGCCGACGGCGAGGTGTGGGTGGACGGTGAATGGGACGATTCCGTTATAAAAGCCCGATCCTAGCCCTCGCCACCGCGCTCGGCGTCGCCGCCATCTTCGCCGTGGTCGCGGCCGCGCAGTCGACGTTCAAAGTGGACGTGAAACTGGTCCGGCTGCTGGTGTCGGTCAAGGATGCTCGTGGCCAGTTGGTCGGGTCGCTCGAGAAGCCCGATTTCGCGGTCTACGACAGCGGCGTAAAGCAGGAAGTCGCCGTATTCGAGCATAACACCGCGCTTCCGCTCTCGGTATCCTTGCTGATCGATACCAGCGGATCGACGGCCTCAAACCTGCGCTACGAGACAACTTCGATCGAAAAATTTCTGCGAGCGCTCCTGCGGGAGGGTAACCCCGGGGACGCCGCTGCGCTTTACGCCTTCAATGACGAAGTCACGCGCATGAACTCGTTTACTCGCCGCGAGCAGCCGCTGATCGAATCGCTTAAGGAACTGAAGGGGAAGGCCGGGACCTCTTTCTACGATGCCGTGTATCTGGCATCGCGCGAGTTGGGCCGCCGCGATGGACGCCATGTGATTGTCGCCGTCACCGACGGCGGAGATACCACCAGCGCTAAGAAATACGCCGACGCGTTCGAATCCGCGCAGAGCGCCGACGCGATTATTTATCCCATTCTAGTGATTCCGATCACCAACGATGCCGGGCGGAACCTGGGAGGCGAGCGCGCCTTGTCCACCCTCGCGAGCGGCACCGGCGGCCGCGTCTTCCTGCCCATGGGAGCGGCGGAACTCGACGCGGCGTTCACGCAAATTCTGCGGGACCTGCGAACGCAGTATCTGGTCGCGTATTATCCACGCAATTTGCCGGCCGACGCGCCGCGCTTCCACCTGGTTCGTGTGGAGCTGACGCGAAAAGATTTGCGGGCCACGACTCGCACCGGCTACTATGGGGATGCGCCCCTTACGGGCAAAGCGTCCCGCTGACTACTCCTTAACGCCGTGCCGGGAACCAGTAAAACCAAAGCACCCGAGCAAACTTTCGAAGAGGTCCGCTATTTGCGGCACTTGTCCGAAAACAAGATTCCCGTGCGAATCCGTCTGACGGACAACTCTGAAGTCGCCGGGGTCGTCGAATTCTACGACGTCGACTTCCTTCGTTTGACGCGTGAAGGCGAGCCCAACCTGTTCCTGTACAAGCACGACATAAAATATCTCTACGAGGTCGGTTGAAGATTTGCCCTCCTACGTGGAGACTGCAACCGAGATTGCTCGCGAAGCCTCGGCGCTGCTGCGCGACTACGCCGGCCGCCATGTGGGATTCGAGCTCAAGGGCGAGCACGATCTGGTCACGGCCGCCGATCGCGCCAGCGAAAAACTCATCGTCCAAAGGTTGACCGCTGAGTATCCGTCGCATTCCATCGTGGCGGAGGAGGGCGGGGGACACGCCGGGTCATCCGACTTCCGCTGGTATGTGGATCCCCTGGACGGCACCACCAACTTCGCGCACGATTTTCCGGTATACAACGTGACGCTGGCGCTGGAGCACGCGGGCGAGTTGATCGCGGGCGTGATCGCCGATCCCACCCGGGATGAGATCTTCACGGCGGAGCGGGGCGCGGGCGCCTTCCTGAATGGCACGAGGATTCATGTTTCCCGGGTGAATCGTGTCGAAGACGCGCTGGTTGCCACCGGCTTCCCCTCACGGCGGCGGCATCAGAACGTCAACGTTCATTTCTTCTATCAGCTTTCGATGCTTTCACACGGCGTGCGGCGTCCTGGCGCGGCGGCGTTGGACCTGGCTTATATCGCCTGCGGGAGGCTCGACCTGTTCTGGGAGTTCAACCTGCATCCCTGGGATATCGCCGCCGGCGTTCTGCTGATCCGCGAGGCCGGAGGCCGGTGCACCGATATGCGCGGGAAGCCGCTCGATCTGCGCGGCCCGCACGTGTTGGGCGATAACGGATTGGTCCACGAGGAGACGGTCGCTCTGTTCGCCGACATCTTCGCGGGCCGCTATCGCCACGCGCTTCCTGAACTTCCATCCATTCAGTAGTCTAAGCTGAAGATCAGCCTCGTTACCGCCCTCTATCGGCCTGACTTGTCCTTGGCATAGTCTATATTAAGTACCATGTAAACAGAGAGATACACAGGCTATTGACAATTTCATCGCTTCAATATCCTATTACTCTATCTATATAATATAGTATAATTCTACTGGAGCGAATTCTTTAAATGTCTACCCGTAAGTTGTGGCTCGGACTGTCTCTAACGCTGGCCGTCCACCCGATTCATCTGAGGGCGCAAGCCCCCGATCCACAAACGCAGGATCAGAAGATTCAGGAACTGGAAAAGAAGGTCGAGGAGCTGGACCAGCGCGTGAAAGTCGCCGACCGGACCAGGGAACTGGAAGCGGAGGCGGCCGCCGACAAAGCGAGAAGCGGCGCGACCGTGGGCGCCGAGCCTACCGGCATCACCATCCGGTCCAACGACCAGAATTTCCTGCTCAAGATCGGCCTCGATATTCAGGTCGACAACCGCACGTTTCCGGGAAGCAGCACTGTTCCCCTCGCGGATCAGATTCTCATCCGGCGAGCGAGGCCGGCGCTCTCGGGCACGGTTTACAAATATATCGACTTCTACCTGCGGCCCGATTTCGGCCAGGGCACCACGGTGCTCTACGAAGCCTACATGCAGCTTAACTACTTCTCTGGCGCGAACCTTCGAGTGGGCAAGTTCAAACCTCCCGTGGGACTCGAGCGGCTGCAATCGGACGACGATACCAGCTTCATTGAGCGCGGTTTTCCGACCCTGCTGGTTCCGAGCCGCGACATCGGCTATCAGCTCTCAGGCGACGTCGTTAAGCAGCGCGTCAGCTACACGCTCGGCGTATTCAACGGGGTGCCGGATAACAGCCTGAGCGACACTTCCCCCAGCGATCACCGCGATTACGCAGCCCGCATCTTCCTGACCCCTTTCCTGCCGGACACCAAGAGCCCGTTAAGCGGCCTGGGTTTCGGTATCGGCGCGTCGAGCGGAAACGACGACGGGATCGCGCTGCCGTCCTACAAAAGCTTCGGCCAGAATACGTTCTTCTCCTTTGCATCCGGTGTAACGGCCATGGGTCACCGGACGCGCCTCGCGCCGCAAGGCTATTACTACAAGGGGCCTTTTGGACTTTTTGCCGAGTACACGCTCGCGGAGGAAGGCTTGCAGAAGGGCACCTTGCGAAGAGATATCGCCTTCCGGGCCTGGCAAGTGCAGGCTTCTTACCTGCTGACTGGAGACAAGAAAGGATTCACGACTCTTTCGCCGCGCAAGAATTTCGATCCCAAGAATCACGGTTGGGGTGCTGTCGAGTTGGCGGTGCGCACGGGAGACTTCAGCGTCGAGCGTGGGTTCTTCGACTACGGCTTCGGCACCGTCGCGACGTCGCCGCGGCACGCGAAGGAGTGGGTAGGAGGCGTGAACTGGTATTTGAACCGGGCCGTCCGGGTATCTCTCGACTACGGGAACACCAACTTTGGCGGCGGAGCGGCAGCCGCGTTGGGCGGGAATCGTCCCACGGAGCGGGCGCTCCTGCAGCGATTCCAAATTAACTTTTAGGAACAAGATCATGAAACGAACACTTCGAATCAGTTGGGCTCTGGCGGCGGCAACGGCGATGTTTGCCGCGGGGCCCAGTTCCATCAAGTTGTTGAACGTATCCTACGATCCCACTCGCGAGCTGTATCAGGACATCAATGCGGCGTACGCCAAGCAATGGAAGGCCAAGACCGGAGTTGATGTGGCGATCAGCCAGTCGCACGGCGGCTCCGGCAAGCAGGCGCGGGCGGTGATCGACGGCCTTCAGGCCGACATCGTGACGCTGGCCCTTTCGTATGACATCGACTCCATCGCAGAGCGATCGCGCGCGCTTCCTGCCAACTGGCAGAGCCGGTTGCCGAACAACTCCACGCCCTATACCTCCACCATCGTTTTCCTGGTGCGCAAAGGGAATCCCAAGCACATCAAGGACTGGGACGATGTCGTCAAGCCGGGCGTTTCCGTGATCACGCCGAATCCGAAGTCTTCGGGTGGCGCGCGCTGGGCCTATCTGGCGGCGTGGGGTTACGCGCTCAAGAAGAGCAACAACGATGAGGCCAAGGCCCAGGACTTCGTCACGCGCCTGTACAAGAACGTTCCGGTGCTGGACTCGGGTGCGCGCGGATCCACCACCACGTTCGCCCAGCGCGGCATCGGCGACGTGCTTCTCTCCTGGGAGAACGAAGCATATCTGGCGCTGAACGAGCTTGGAAAGGACAAGGTCGAGGTGGTGGTTCCCGCGATCAGCATCCTGGCGGAGCCGCCGGTGGCCGTGGTCGATAAGTACGCGAATAAACACGGCACTGCGGAAGTCGCCAAGGCCTATCTTGAGTTCCTGTACACCGAAGGAGGGCAGGAGATCGGAGCGAAGAACTTCTATCGTCCGCGCCTGGAAAAAGTAGCCGCGAAGTATGCGGATCGCTTTCCGAAGCTGCAACTGTTTACCATCGACGAGCTGTTCGGAGGCTGGCAGAAGGCCCAGAAGAAGCACTTCGACGACGGCGGCGTGTTCGACAAGATCTACACGCCGGGCAAGTAGCCCGTTAATGCAGGCTTCCTTCAAACGTCCGAGTATCTTGCCTGGGTTCTGGCCGACGTTCGCGTACACCAGTATTTACCTTGTTCTGATCGTGCTTGTGCCGTTGAGCGCGATCTTTTTCAGGACGGCGACGTCGAGCTGGGACCACATCTGGACGGTAGTAACATCTCCCCAAGTCGTAGCCTCGTATCGCTTGAGTTTCGGCGCCTCGATCGTGGCGGGGCTGATCAGTGTGGCCGTCGGATTCCTCGTCGCCTGGGTGCTGGTGCGATACGAGTTTCCAGGCAAGGCTCTGGTGGACGCTCTGGTCGACTTGCCCTTTGCACTGCCCACAGCGGTCGCGGGAATCGCCCTGACTAGCTTGTATGCCGAGAACGGCTGGATTGGCCGGTATCTCGCGCCGCTCGGCATCAAAGTAGCCTTCACACCGCTGGGAGTGATCGTGGCACTGACGTTTATCGGACTACCGTTCGTCATCCGCAGCGTGCAGCCGGTGCTCGCGGACGCGGATCAGGAACTCGAAGAAGCTGCTTCCAGCCTGGGTGCGACGCGCTGGCAGATCTTCACCAAGGTGATCTTTCCGCTAGTGCGTCCGGCGCTCTTGACGGGATTTGCGCTGGCGTTCGCGCGAGCCTTGGGCGAATACGGGTCGGTGATCTTCATCGCCGGTAATCTGCCGATGAAGACGGAAATCACGCCGCTGCTGATCGTCACCAAGCTGGAGCAGTATGATTACGCCGGCGCCACGGCGATCGCAGCTGTGCTGCTGATCACTTCGTTTATTTTGCTATTGGGGATCAACGTGCTCCAGCGGCGTACGCGCAAGTTCATGGAACCCGCATGAGCACCGCTGTCCTGCCCTTGAGTTCTCCAGTCGTCCGGACCGTTAGACGGGACCCCTTGCCTGTGCAATTAGGTTTAACCGCGCTGGCGCTTCTGGCGATGGGGTTATTCATCGTGCTCCCGTTGGTGGCGGTATTTGTCCAGGCGTTCGCGAAGGGCTGGGAGGCTTACCTTGCCGCGGTGCGTTCACCGGAGACCCTTTCGGCCATCTATCTCTCATTGCTGACCGTAGGAATCGCTGTTCCCCTGAATACGTTGTTCGGAATGGCGGCGGCATGGGCGGTCACCAAGTTTCAGTTCACCGGCAAGAACGTCCTGGTGACTCTGATCGACATTCCGTTTGGCGTCTCCCCGGTGATTGCGGGTTTGATCTACGTGCTGGTGTTCGGAGCGCAGGGCTGGCTTGGCCCATGGCTCTCGGATCATGACATTCAAATCGTTTTCGCGGTGCCGGGCATCATTCTGGCCACGACGTTTGTGACCTTCCCCTTCGTCGCGCGGGAACTGATATCGCTGATGGAATCGCAGGGCACGGATGAAGAAGAGGCGGCGTTGGTCCTGGGCGCGACTGGCTGGCAGATGTTCTGGAAGATCACTCTTCCGAACATCAAGTGGGGGCTGCTCTATGGCGTGGTCCTGTGCACGGCACGAGCCCTGGGAGAGTTCGGCGCGGTTTCCGTCGTCTCCGGGCACATTCGCGGCGAAACCAATACTCTGCCGCTGCATGTCGAGATCCTTTACAACGAGTACAACTATTCCGGCGCCTTCGCGGTTGCATCTCTGTTGAGCGTGGTTGCCGTGATCTCGCTCGCATTGAAGAAGTGTTTGGAATACAAGACCCGTCAGGAGAGCCCGTGAGCATCGAAGTCGACCATATCCGCAAGACCTACGGCGCCTTCGAAGCCTTGCAGGACGTCAGTCTCAAAATCGAGCGCGGCGAGCTGGTCGCTCTTCTGGGGCCGTCCGGCTCCGGGAAGACGACGCTGCTGCGCATCATCGCCGGGCTGGACGTTCCCGACAGCGGGACCATCCGTCTGAACGACGAAGACGCGACCAGTTCGACGGCTCGCGAGCGCCAGGTCGGTTTCGTGTTCCAGCACTACGCATTGTTCCGGCACTTGACCGTTTTCGAGAATGTCGCGTTCGGGTTGCGCTTGCGTCCCAAGCCCACCCGGCCTTCGGAAGAGGACATTCGCGGTCGGGTACGGAAATTGCTCGAACTGATCCAGCTGGACTGGCTGGGTGATCGTTATCCCAACCAGTTGTCAGGAGGCCAACGTCAACGCGTCGCGCTGGCACGCGCGCTAGCAGTGGAGCCCCGGGTACTGCTGCTCGACGAACCGTTCGGAGCACTCGACGCAAAAGTTCGTAAGGAGCTTCGGCGATGGCTGCGGCGATTGCATGACGAGCTCCACGTTGCCAGCGTCTTCGTCACGCACGACCAGGAAGAAGCACTCGAGGTGGCCGACCGCGTCGCCATCATGAACCACGGGCTGATCGAACAGGTGGGAACACCCATCGAAGTCTACGACAACCCCGCGAGCGCATTCGTCTATCAATTTCTCGGGGACGTCAACTTATTCCATGGACGGACTGAAGCGGCGGAATCCGCAGCCGCAATAGGTTACGTGCGCCCGTACGAGCTGGACGTTGCCCGGCATTCAGGAGATGCGGCCGGCGCCGTGGTGGCTTCAATCCGGCATATCGCGTCGGCGGGTCCGGTGGTGCGGCTGGAACTGATGCGTGAAGACAACGGCAACTCCCTGGACGCCGAAATCAGCCGCGACCGGTATCGCGAGCTCGCCTTAAGCGTTGGGGATAAAGTCGAAGTAACGCCGCGCAATCTGCGCACGTTCCCTTCGTGACCTAGATGTCGTAGGCCAGCGTCCCGGGAGGACGTTGCTTCTGGCGGGCCTGATCCACTTTGCGGCAAACCGACGCTAGAGTAGTGCGCTCCAGAATCTCCGCGATGGCATCGCGGACTTCCTTCATCACGATCCTGGTACCGCACGTTTCAATATCGACGCACTCATCGCATTTTCGAAACCGGGTCTCGCTGGCGCAGGGCAGCGGCGCCAGGGGCCCGTCGATCATTCGGATCACCGTCGCGATGGTGATCTGGTCGGGCGGATGCATCAGCATATAGCCGCCGCCTTTGCCCTTCTTGCTCGTCACGAGTCCCAGACCTTTCAGGGCGAGCAGGATCTGCTCCAGGAATTTCTTGGGGATGGCTTCTTCTTCGGCCAGATCGCTGATCAGCGTTGGCCCCTTGCCATAATCGCGCGCCAGGGCGTATAGAGCCCTAAGACTGTACTGGGTGCGCTTGGATAATTGCCGCATACCTGCTGATTCGAGATTAGTCTCGCACAGAACCGTCACACTCCAGCTGATCGAGCGCGGTTTGTGGCGCACGCACTCGTGCGTGCCGTATCGACACTCGTGTCGATACCCACGGCCTGCGTCGCCAGGAGTGGCGACGCGGCACGCTAAGACCGTGCGCCACCATGCCGAACGCAGTGCTACGATGTGCGCATGTCTGCCATCAAGGTTCCGATACTTGCGGCGCTGTTCCTAGGCTCGTTAGGTGCGCAGATCACCGGCGTGGGGAATTTCAGCCACATCGTCGCCAACATGGATCGGTCGATCGAGTTCTACCGCGACGTCATCGGACTCGATCTGTCCGGGCAGCCAGGCGCGTTTAGCGGAAATCCCGCCATCATGAATCTGGGTAACACGCCCGGCGCGCAGTCGCGTGCCGCGATGTTCAGAGTTCCCGGATCGGCGATGGGAGTCGAGATCATCGAGTACAAGGACATCGACCGCAAGCCCGTTCAGCCGCGCTTTCAGGATCCTGGCGCCGCGACGTTGATCCTGAGCGTTCGCGACATTGACGCGATCGTGGCGCGCGTCAAGAAATCGACGGGGCGGATCCAGACGCTCGGAGGTGCGCCCGCGACCATTCAGGCCGGCGCCAAAGCCATCTTCCTGCAGGATCCGGACGGATTCTTCATCGAACTTTCGCAGCGGACACCTGCTCCTGAGACCACCGCCCCCGCTACCGCCAACGTGATCGGCGGGAATTTCGAAATCATGGTGGCGGATACCGACAAGACCATGCGCCTGTACAAAGAAGCTCTGGGCTTCGAGCCGCAGGCGTCGACCGCGTTTGACGGGAACAAGCTTCTGATGGACACCGTAGGCACGCCGGGAGCGCAGTTCAAACGCAGCGTCGCGACGATCCCCGGCACCTCGGTGTTCATGGCGTTCCTCGAGTTCAAGGATATAGACCGCAAGCCGATCCATACCCGCACGCAGGACCCGGGCACTCCGATTCTCCAGCTTCGCGCGCGCGACGTGGACGGTCTCGCCAAAGCGTGGAAAGCCGCAGGTGGCGAGATCGTTTCGGCGAACGGCGAGCCGGTGAACCTGGGCGCCACTAAAATCGTCCTGCTGCGCGATCCCAATGGATTGATGCTGGAGATCCTTCCCGTTCCGCAGCAGCCGGCGCCGAAGAGGCAGTAGAATTGCTCAGAGGGTCCCGCTCATGCGCTTAGCTCGGTTCATGCGGTCATCAGAGATATTCGGAGTCACCGGCGTCGTGCTGCTCGCCGCTCTGCTGGCTCAAGTGGGTCTGACACAGCAAAGCCCTGCGCAGCAAGGCAAAGGTAAACAAGCTAAAGCCGCCGCCAAACAAACCAGCATCCCTGCGGGCGATTGGCCGCTCTATGGCCGTGACCTCATGAGCGACAAGTTCTCGCCGCTCACCCAAATCAACACCACCAACGTCGCGCAGCTCGCGCAGGCCTGGACCTATCGGCCACCCGCTCCTCCGCCACCGCCCGACAACGGAAAAGGTGGCGGCAAAGGGAAGGGTAAGGGCGGCGGTGGAGGTATTGGCGGCGAAGTGACACCGATCGTCGTGAATGGAGTGATGTATGTTCCGGCGGGAACGCGCGTGATCGCGCTCGAAGCCGACAGCGGCAAGGAAATCTGGAGTTACACGGCGCCGGGCGCGGTAGGCAACCGTGCAGTGGGCTATTGGTCCGGCGATGGAACGAATCCATCGCGTGTTATTTTCATGACCGGAACGAAGATGATGGCGCTGAACGCCAGCACGGGCATGATCGATCCGGGCTTCGGGAACGAAGGAACCGTCGAAACCGGCTTGCCCTGGGGCGGCGCTCCCTACATTTACAAGAATCTGGTGATCATGGGAAATAACAACGGCGAGAGCACGGAGGGCCCACCCGGCGATACACGCGTCTACGATGCCCGCAACGGATCGAAACTGTGGGATTTCCATTCGATCGCGCAACCGGGCGATCCGGGCCACGACACCTGGCTGAATGACGGCTGGAAGAAGCGCGCCGGCGTAAACGTATGGGGCTGGTATTTCACCGTGGACGAAGCACGCGACCTGATTTACATGCCGTTCGGCAGTCCGGCAGGGAACTACTGGGGCGGCGATCGTCCCGGAGCGAATCTCTACGGAAACTCCATCGTGGCCGTGGATGCGAACACCGGCAAGTACAAGTGGCATTTCCAGGTGGTCCATCACGATCTGTGGGACACCGATCTTCCCGCCGCGCCCAGCTTGTTCGATGTGGTCAAGGATGGCCGCAGAATTCCCGCCATGGCTGTCATCAGCAAGAACGCGCTGATGTTTATTCTGAATCGCGAAACTGGCGAACCGATTCACGGCGTTGTGGAGCGTCCGGTTCCGAAAGGCGACGTTCCAGGCGAGTGGTATTCACCCACGCAGCCGTTCCCTGTGAAGCCGCCGCCGCTAACTCGCAACAGCTTCGATAAGGCTAAAGACATGGTCACCGCGGCGGATACCACTCCCGAGCACGTCAAGGCCTGCGAAGAGATGTGGGAGAAAGCCGGCGGATATCGCAACGAAGGGCCGTTTACTCCTTTCCTTTATCATGAGGCCGGCACGCCGCCGAAGAGCACTGTCCAGTTCCCCGGCGTTGGCGCGCCCAACTGGGGTGGCACGGCGGCCGATCCCACCACGGGCTACGTGTTCGTCGCGACGAACGACAGCGCACTCACGGGTTGGATCGAAAAGAAAGTGGAAGGCGGCAACTACGGAAGCGGCAACGGATCGCCACAACCCTATGATCGCGGGAGCGTTTCCGGGCCGGGTCCGTACGCCGGTTTCACCGCCGGCGGCTTTCCTTGTAACAAACCACCATGGGGACACCTGTACGCGATCAACGCCAACACCGGCGATATCGCGTGGCAAACGGTCCTGGGCATCAATGACCGACTGCCTGAGGGCAAGCAGAACGTGGGCAGCGTCAATGGCGCCGGACCCGCTGCGACCGCGGGCGGTCTGTTGTTTACGCCTTCTAGTGATTCGCGCTTCCGGGCCTTCGATTCCAAGACCGGGAAGCAGCTCTGGGAGGTCAAGATGGACGGCAGCATGGGTGCTAATCCCATGACCTACCAGGGCAAGAACGGCAAGCAGTACGTGGCCGGCGTCGTCGGCGGCGCGGTGGTCGCTTTCGCGCTACCGTAAACGCATGCGAACCATTTGGATCATCGTTCTGGTCGCAACCGCAGTTCTGACGCTTTCTTCCATTCCCTCCGGTATCGCTCAGCAGAAGGGTACCGCGGAGCAAAAAGGAAAAGCCAAGCAGACGAAAGACAGCGGAGCTGACTGGCCCATGTACCACCGCGATTTCGCGGGCACCGGGTATTCGCCGCTAACGCAGATCACCACGCAGAACGTCGCCGGCTTGACGCCCGCCTGGACCTTTCGCCTCCAGAGCGACGCGCCGCCCGCGGCAGCCGCCAAAGGCAAAGGAAAAGGCGCCGGCGGAGCCAACTCCGAAGCAACGCCCATCGTCGTGAACGGCGTGATGTATTTGCCGGGCGCTGGACGCGTGGTCGCGCTCGATCCGGAAACAGGCAAGGAGATCTGGGATTATCCCGTTACCGGCGGTGCTCCCTCCCGGCGCGCGGTCGCCTATTGGCCCGGCGACAACAACAATCCGCCGCGCATTGTTTTTACGATCGGGCGCCGCCTGGTCGCGCTCAACGCCAACACGGGCAAGATCGATCCCGGATTCGGCAAAGAGGGCGAAGTGGACATGGTGGTTCCCTACAACTCGGTGGCTCTTGTTTACCACAACGTTCTGGTGGTCGGAGCCAACTCGACAAATGGCCCGGTATCGATTGGAAATCCCCGAGCTTTCGATGCGCGCACCGGAGCGAAACTGTGGGAGTTCAGCTCCGTGGCGCAGCCGGGCGAGCCTGGCCACGATACCTGGGAAGGCGATAGCTGGAAGGACCGCTCTGGCGCAAATGCGTGGCCGTTTTATTTCACCGTGGACGAGCAGCGCGGCCTGGTGTATCTGCCGCTCGCCTCGCCCGTTCCCGGGTTCTATGGCGGTGATCGAAAGGGCGCGAATCTGTACGGGAATTCCGTGGTCGCGGTGGACATTCAGACCGGGAAATACAAATGGCATTTCCAGACCATCCATCACGACATATGGGATCACGATCCGCCCGCGCCGCCCGGATTGGTAGACATCGTTCGCAATGGCCGGACTATTCCCGCGCTGGCGCTCACCACCAAATCCGGATACATGTATATCTTGAATCGCGAGACTGGCCAGCCGGTGTTCGGCGTGCTGGAACGGCCCGTGCCGAAGTCCGACGTGCCCGGAGAGCTGGCGTTTCCCACGCAGCCGTTTCCGGTGAAGCCTCCGCCGATCGCGCGGAACAGCTTCACGATGGCGGATCTGGTGACCGCGGCGGACACCACCGAGGAACATGCCAAGGCCTGTCAGGAATTGGTCGCGAAGAATGGCGGCGTCAGCAACGCCGGCCCGTTCACGACGTGGCCGTATCGCGCGGATGGCGCTCCGGTGAAAAGCGCGGTTGTGTTTCCAGGCGGTCTCGGAGGAGCGAACTGGGGAGGAGTCGCCTGGAATCCGAACTCGAAATACGTCTTCGTCGTTTCGCAGGACGACGGCGCGCTGGGATTTGTGGAGAAAACTCGCGATGGTTACGACAAAACCACGCTCGACGGCGCCGGTCCCGGACGCGGCAACTTTGAGGTTCGTATCGGCAACGTGGCGTGGCCCTGTCAGAAACCGCCTTGGGGACGCCTGACCGCCGTCAACACGACCACCGGCGATTTCGCCTGGCAGATCCCGCTCGGCATCACCGAAGGATTGCCCGCGGGCAAGCAGAACACCGGGCGTCCGGCATTGGCCGGTCCCATCGTGACCGCAAGCGGCCTCTTGTTCGTCGGGTCGAGCGACGACAACTACTTCCGGGCGTTCGAAGCCAAGACCGGCAAACAACTGTGGGCGACCAAGCTTGAGCGAAGAGGGAACGCGAACCCGATGACGTATCAGGGTCGCAACGGGAAGCAGTATGTGGCCATCGTAGCCACGGATACGCTGGCGGTCTTCGCGCTACCATAATCCAGGAAACAAGCCATGCGAACTCAATATGTTCTGCTCACGGCCTTGACGGTCCCAATTGTATTTGCGCAATCCCAGGCCGATCGCGATTGGCCGATGTTCAACCGCGACCTGGCCGGCACGCGCTATTCGCCCCTGAAGCAGATCGATGCCGCCAACGTTTCGAAACTCACCAAGGCCTGGCAGTATCGCTTCAACCGGGAAGGGAAGACCATCAGCGGCCAGAGCCCCAGCGAGCTGTATCAGGAAATCACGCCCATCGTGGTGAACGGCGTGATGTACTCGCCCTCGGGCGATCGCGTGGTCGCGCTCGAACCAGAGACCGGCAAGGAACTGTGGACCTATGAAGTGTCGGGCGGTCTCGCGTCGTTTCGCGGAGTGGCCTATTGGCCAGGCGACCGCAACAATCCGCCGCGCATCCTCTTCACCACCAGCCGCAAGATGATGGCGCTGAACGCGCGGACCGGCAAGGTGGATCCGGGTTTCGGCAAGGAAGGCTCGGTCGACCTGGAAGTGCCTTACGCGGGCACGCCCACGGTCTACAAGAACCTGCTGTTCGTCGGAACGAATTTCTACGGACCGGGCGAGCGGCATATCGCTCCGCAGCTCGATCAGGCTGGCGGACAGATTCCCGAACAGCACGCCTATGACGTTCGCACCGGCAAGGAATTGTGGACTTTTCACACGATTCCGCGCGACGGCGAGCCCGGCAACGAAACCTGGGCTAAGGGCACCTGGCAGAATCGCACGGGTAATAATGTCTGGGCCTTCGCGCTTACCGTGGATGAAGAGCGCGGCATTCTCTACATCCCCGTCAGCGGACCCGGCGCGAATATCTACGGCGGCGACCGTCCGGGTGCAAATCTGTTCGGCAACACGCTGGTCGCCCTCGACGCCAACACCGGCAAGATGAAGTGGTATTTCCAGACAGTCCATCACGAGCTGTGGGATTACAACCTGCCTCCCGCGCCCGGCCTGATCGACATCAAGAAAGACGGGAAGACGATTCCGGCGCTGGCGCAGGTGGGGAAGTCCGGCTACATGTTCATCCTGAATCGCGTCACGGGCGAGCCGATATACGGCGTCGAAGAGCGCCCGGTGGCGAAATCGGATGTGCCGGGCGAAGTGTCGTATCCCACGCAGCCGTTTCCGTTGAAGCCACCGGCGATTTCGCGAACCAGCATGACCAAGGCAGACATCGTCACTGCTGAGGACACCACTCCGGATCATGCCAAGGCATGCCAGGAGCTCTGGGAACGGTCCGGACTGCACAACGAAGGTCCATTCACTCCGTTCCCGTATCACGCCGAGGGTTCGAATTCGAAACCCGCGATCATCTTCCCGGGATTCACCGGCGGCGCGAACTGGGGCGGCACGGCCACCGATCCGAAGCTCGGATACATTTTCGTGAACACCAAGGAATCGCCCGCGGTCGGCTGGATGCAGGTGAATCCGAAATACGTTCCTGGCAACAAAGAAGGCATCGAGCCCTATATACGCAGTTCGCCCCAAGGGCTGGGTGGATTCAATGCGCCCGCGCACGATGCGGATGGCAAGCAGATCGGCAACTATCCATGCTTCAAGCCGCCATGGGGACGCTTGATCGCGGTCAACGCCGCCACTGGCGATTTCGCCTGGCAGGTTCCCCTGGGCGTCACCGACTCGCTGCCCGAGGGCAAGCAGAATACCGGCTCAACGAACACTGCCGGTCCAATTGTCACTGCGGGCGGGTTGGTGTTCATCGGCTCCACCTCGGACAACCGCTTCCGCGCGTTCGATTCGAAAACCGGCAAGGAACTCTGGGTCACCAAGCTCGATTACACTGCTACTGCCGTCCCGATGACCTACATGGGGAAGAACGGGAAGCAGTACGTCGCGATCGTCGCGGCGACGGGTGGAGGATTCGGCGGCGGACGCGGCGCTAAGGCAGGCCCCCCAGCGGCCCAAAATCAAGGGATCTTTGTTTTCGCACTACCGTGACCGGTCTTCGCGCGCAGGAATGCGGCTCAAGAGCCCTAAGCGTCGAGAACTATAAGATCCCGTTCCGGATCGTCCGCAAACTCAGCAATCCTGACGGCTTCTCTTCGCAGAACTCGCTCTGCACTGGCTGTGGGGTGTGTCCACCTCCGTAACCAAATGACCTTGGGAGGCGGGCCGTGCATGGTGGCGAGTTCGAAGAAGTCCGAGTCTGCAGTCACGATAGTGAAGCCGCTATTCTTGGCGTATTGCCACACCACGATGTCGGGTGCTTCCAGAAGATCGACATGGCTCAGGTGAATTGAGTCCGGATAAAGGTCCGAAAGCCGCGAAACAAGCCTGCGCGAGAGGTTTTCGTCGAACAGAAGCTTCACAGCGCGACGCGTTTGCCGACACGGGCTGCGTACTCGTAGACCGCACGAAAATCGTCGCGGTTAAGCTCCGGGTAGTCCGCGATAATCTCTTCCTCGGTCATCCCGGATCCCAGCCAATTCAGCACGTCCCACACGGTAATACGAAGTCCCCGGATGCAGGGTTGTCCGGAGCGCTTACCGGGATCGATGGTAATGCGGGAATCCACACTTGAAGAATATCACCGCCAAGCCGCTCCTCGAAACCGGACTGGTATACTAAGTCCGATTTGCGGTTACCTTAGAGTTTCCATGATTCGTTCCAGCTTCGCGATGTTTCTGACGCTACCGCTTTTTGGGCAGTCACCGGCCCCTGGCGATTGGCCGCGCTACAGCCGCGATCTGGCGAGCACACGCTTTTCGCCGCTCAACCAGATCACCACCGGCAACGTCGCGAAGCTCAAAACCGCGTGGACCTATCAGCTCCGCACCGAAGCAGAGCGAAATCGCCCAGGCCGGGGCGGAGGAATCGGCGGCTATTCCCAGGTCACGCCCATCGTCGTGAACGGAGTGATGTACATCACCGCCGGGAATCGCGTCCTGGCGCTCGATCCCGATACGGGAAAGGAAATTTGGAAATACGAAGTCGCTGGCGGGAATCCTTCCGCGCGCGGCGTCACCTATTGGCCCGGCGACGCA
>Ga0209517_10004044_pt1 | contig 19524 bp, 22 predicted proteins | sample PeaSoiMetSII2010_FD_187695 | JGI IMG/M metagenome (GOLD analysis project Ga0209517, IMG submission 187695) | Peat soil microbial communities from Weissenstadt, Germany - SII-2010 (SPAdes) (version 2) | ecosystem: Environmental > Terrestrial > Soil > Wetlands > Peat | place: Germany...
GGACTGACTATATGTAGAGCCGAAGATGTTCCCGGCGTTGTCCATAGTCAGTCCGGCTCCGCTGGTGGCGGCGACCCTGTAAATCACCTGCTTTGTCCAGTTGCCACCGGACGGACTTAGCTCGAAGACGGTTGCGAGGCCCCAGCCGTTGTAGGTGGTGCCGTAAAGATTACCCGCGGGGTCAAAGATCAGACCGCCTATCGGAAATTTGCCATCGTTGCCACCCCTAAAGCTGTGCAGAACTTTCTGCTTCCAACTCGTTCCCATGGGGCTAAGTTCGAACACGACGCCATGTCCATTCGCGCCCCCTCCTGACGCTGTTCCATAAATGTTTCCCGCACTGTCGAATATCAGAGGGCCACTGGGATTGGCCCCGTCCGCCCCTCCGGTGAAACTGTAGAGCACGGTCTGGTTCCACCCTCCGCTGCCGTTCGGCGAAAGCTCAAATACGGTCCCATATCCCAGACCACCGCCCTGAGTCGTCCCGTAGAGGTTGCCAGCACCGTCAAAGGTGAGGTTCCACAGGGGGTAGCCGCCATCGCTGCCGTCTGTGAAGTTGTGGAGTACTGTTTCAGTCTGTGCCTGCGCTGGGCGAGCAGCTACCAGCAGCAGTGCGGAAAGCACTGCTAGTGCCAGAGCGCGGGCAAGTGCGGCTGCCAGTTTCGTCGCGCTGAATCTCGGACCGGCATTGGAAGTGTTCAACCGGCATTTGGTCGCTGCTAAATGCATAGTCCTCTCCGACGACAGCGATAATTGTTCCCCCGCGAGGGGAGGGTGTCAACCTCGGATGTTCAAGGAGTAAAGATCAGACCACCGACCTATCAGGGGTAGCACGACAATCGGTCTGACGCCGGGTACTTTTGTTCCGGTGGACCGCATCGAATTTGCGCCGCCAAAGGCGAGCGGCGATAAATAGACCTTTCCGGCGACAGGGTAATATCTTGCGACGGAATTGACGTGAACATGCCGAGCGAAAAGCCGACCGAACTTGCGCGGAAGGAAGCCAATCTCATCGCTGCTGTCGAAAAGCTGCTCCCAGACTTTGCGCGAGCGTGCCGCGAACCTGACATCCCGGTAGTCATCATGCACCAAGACGCCTTCGCCGCCGACTATCAGGAAGAGGAATATCGGCTCCTTGGGATGGCGATAAAGTTCGCTGGCATCTGCGGCAAGGAAGTCCGCATCATCGGGACGAACAGGGAGACTGTTGATCAAACCACGACTACTCATTGAGGCTGCCCGAGCATCCCCCAGAGCCCAAGCCCGAGAACCGAGTCCATGGTCGCCGGGCCCTTGTTCCTGATATGTGACCATGCTAGGCGTGCGATTCGTCGGTGTCATTGGGTTGAGCAACTTACGTATTCAGGAAAAGTGTCCTCATGGAATTGTTCAGAACGGGGGTAAGCACAGACGTAGGAATAAACACCTCGTATCTTCCCTCTGCATAACTGCCGACTTTGTATTCATCAAAGAAAAAACGCATACCGCCGCGCACAAAAACCACTCTTTCGTAGTTGGACCGTTTCGGGCCTGCCCCAGACAGAATCCAGTCATCCTGTGTCTTGCTAAGCCACTCAGCCCGCTGCTGAGGGTCAGCGAAATGCTGTGGTTGTTGTTTGTGTAGGTCGGCAACGCAGTACTGTGATAGGAGCTTCAAATAATCAGCGGACGGATCAAACATATCTTCCAGTTCTACCTGCACAGGCGGATTAAGCTGAAAATTCAGGGTGTACGTGTTCCGGTTAGGGTGTGCCGCTCCCGCGCCGTAGCTCCAAGCTACGAACTCGATTGATAGCAAGTCAGCGTTAAAGAGCCATATCTTGTGCGAGACGGAAAGACTATCCGAAGCAGTCGCCCGAAATGCGGTCTTCTTCATTTCTTCTTTCTCTGCTGCGGACCGAATCGCGTCTGCACGGAATCGCTGAATGAGGCGCGTTACAAAACCCGCAATGCACAAATTTATCTCGGCGTGCGAAGCGGAGTTGTCAGAGATAAGTTGTGGATACTCCGCGTCCAAAGAATAAGACTTTTCATCACTGATTTCCGCTATCTTAAGAAACCTCAAGATTTCTGTTCCTAGCGCTCCGGCTTGTTTTGACCCGTGCATCCGATCTCGCTTCGAAGCGACCCTGCCTATCCAGTCGTTCCTGTATGCGACAATCTGAGCCGCATCGAGCTTCCGGTCAAAACCACCACGAATCTGAGTTTCGTGATGGCAATCGAAGCAGAGCACCGCCAAGTTGTCGTCGTCATTGTTGGCCGGATTTTCATCTACGTGGTGAATCTGGACGGGCTTTTCAGGTTTGCGGCAAACACAGCAGGTTCGATCAGAGGCGAAAAGCACTTGAGCAGCGGTATCAGCGGGGATTTCGGTTCTCGTTTTTCTTGTCATCCCGTTATCAACCTCATGATGCGAGCAGGCTAACCCTTTGGGTAAATAGCTTGCAAGCCCGCCGTCAATCGTTATGAGCACCCACCTCTCAGAATGCCACGCCATCATCGTCGGGTGAACATGCCAGATCACGGTTTGCCGCTCTGCTACGATGGCGCGGGAGGAAGCCTTTCATGTATGAGCTTGAAGACAAGGATGAAGTTGCAGCCTTCTATGAACGAGGGTCAGACCGCGCTGTGGCAGTGGTGTGCCTTGCCATCGTTGAAAACCGACTGACCGACCTGCTGAAATCCGCAATGAGGAAGGACGAGAAAACGCAGGAAGAGTTGTTCAATCCGAGCGGACCGATTGGGAACTTAGGCACAAAGATCAAACTCGCTTTCATGCTGGGTCTCATTCATGCCGATGTGTACTCGGACCTGCGCTTGGTCACGAAAATCCGCAACGACTTTGCGCACAGCGTCCGCATTACTTCCTTTGATGAGCCGAGCATCAAGAACCGAATATCGAGCCTTCATGCGTTCCGCTTGTGGAAGTCCCTTGAGCAGCAACAGTCTTCTGCGCTGACCGATCCAAAAGCCGCTTCGAATGCGAAGCTTCAGGCGGAGATTCTAAGGGACGGACTCTCTTCTTGGCGTGACACCTTCAAGATGTGCCTGAGATATTACATCTGGAGGCTTGTGATGAGCACCAAAAGCGTCAACCAGTGGAGTGCAGCGCGACCAGAGCCAATTTCTTAGTAGTTCGCGGTTGCGGCGGCTTCCCTTAAAGCGTCAGTCGCACTCGGTATTCCCGTTACCATCCGCTAGACTCAGAAACATGGCACACCTGCGCATCGTGACTTGGAACTGCGGCATGGCTCTTGCCCGGAAAGCACCGAGTTTATTGGCGCTCAATCCAGACATCGCGGTCGTTCAGGAGTGCTCCAATAATTCAGTAGAAGTTCTCCACAGCCACGACTTCTTCGGACTTTGGTTCGGTGCCAAGCCAGCCCGCGCACCGAATACATGATCGCCGCCGCCGTGCTGGGGGTGGAGCGTATCATGGCATCCGGACATCGCGGCACGGAGACTCAACAATGACCTTGGACGATTTTCGTCAATCCCTCACAGCGACCGAACCGCCAGCGGGACTCACCCTTGCGCTTGCCATTCGCCGCGATGTAATCACACGTCGAGGACTGCCCAGAACTACGGGTTTGAGCGCCTCGCTGTGGCGATTCGTGAGCGCGACGGTCTTTAACCCTCGCTGAGCACGTTAGAGAGCGGTTGCCAAGCTCTCCCTTGCCCGTCCAGCTTTTTCAAGCTGTCATTTGCAAACCAGATGGCTGTAATTTGAAGTTCGTTTAGCAGATCGAGGTAGTTCGTCGGCGGCTGCGAAATTGTCAGGACGGCAAGGTCAGTGGCCGCTTGCTTTGGAAGAAAACGGCGGTAGTCGAACAACTGACCGATGGCAATTCGTAAAGACCCTTTGTCTGGATCGGGCTTAACTTCAATCAGCAAGTCTCGCCCATTCGCATCGTAGTTCTTGAGCAAAACGTCATAGCGGCAATCGGCTGCTGTGCCTCTCTTCGGTTTTAGTGATTTGAATAGTTGTCTCAGCTTATTGGTCATTTTGTCGTGCCGCGCACGATACGTGGTTGTTTCGCTTTTCCTGACCGCTTCGCGCTCCGCTTCGTCATAAGGGGGCAAAGGTGACCCTTCGGCAGGCGCAACGGTCTCGCCCTGAAGTTTCGCTAGCATCGGTCCGAGGTCGATGATTTCATCAGCGAGAACGTCGATCATAAATGAGTCCGTTAATCCGAAGTGACCGATCAAGTTAATCATGCTCTTCACTTGCGTTGTCAGATCGGTTCTCGGCACACTCAGAGACCTCAGCAAGCGTTGCACTGCCTCCCTGCCATTAATTACCGGAAAGCGTTTTTGAGGATCGAGACAAGCGAGCAAAGGAGCTAAGAACACCTGCGGACTCACATTGGTTGCACCTGTGGGAGAGTCAACGTGTGGAAGTTGGTCTAGCTCTGCCGCTATTGCCAACCTGCTCTTGTCGGAGTGCGGCTTCTGATCCAGTATTCCTGCGATGATACGGCGTAACACTCTGGCATGATTTCGGCACCAGTTGAGCGATGACTTCTTGCAAGGGCCACGGAATGCAACGAATCCAGTATGCTGGCGTGCAGCGAGTCTAACCTTTTCGGGAAAACCTGCATTGTCGATGGTCGAGATCAGATCGGCATGAATCGTTATATTTTTTCTTAGAACGAGTCTGCCTAAGGCGGGGGCTTTATACCTCTTCCAATGGTCAGTTACTTTCGCGTGGTCGGGGCTTTTCGTGATCCAACAAAGCCGAACCAAGTTCCACACGTCATCACCATTTAGTGCTTTTGCACCACGAGCCTCCAGCGCGGCGGTTATGAGTGCCGCCGTATTCGTCTCGGTTTCGTACCACCGCGCCTTATCCGCATTGTGTTGGAGTACCGCTGATAAGTCCCTCATGAAAATTACCTATCTTCCTTTAAGCCGGGCGCTCTCCATTGAATCGCCGTTCTGATCTCTGCCGACAATTCACACTGGACGAGCCATTTCCAGATACCGACAGAAAGCGTTCGCGAGCTCGATCTGGCGTGGCGTCGTGCACTGCACTTGAAACAAAGCTGGGCTGGCGACAATCACAGCCACGCACCGAGCACGTGAGACGGCGACGTTCAGGCGGTTTAGGCTATACAGGAATTCCATGCCCCTTGGAGCGTCCTCGGGAGTCGATGTTGCCATCGAGTACAAAACAACCGGGGCTTCCTGCCCTTGGAACTTGTCCACAGTTCCCACCCTCGACCCTGCGGGGAGCTTTTCTGCTAGCGCCGAAACCTGCGCGTTGTAAGGAGCCACAATCAGGATGTCCTGAGGTCCGAGCGCACGGGTTTCGCCCTTCTTGTCCGTCCAAGTCGCCCCAGTTCGCAACAGATTATCCACCGTCGCTGCAACCCGTTCGACTTCTTCTTGCGACTCGTTCTGGTTTCCAGAGTGCTCAACCGGGGCAAAGCGCAGACCCGTTCCCCCGAGCGGATTGCCAGCGTTGAGGCATTGTTTGGCGTTCTCTGGGCGTGACGTAAGCCGCCTCTCGTAAAAAAGCTCCGAGGTGAACGCGCAAACATCGGGGTGCAGGCGGCGCGTCTCGGTCAGGAAGACCCCTTGGTCGGCGGCGATTGTCGCACGCCCATTCAACAGGTGACCAAGAGCCGAGACCTCCGCACCCGGTGGCTGAATGCCCCTCTGGGGCTGGTCGAGTTGCTGCGGATCGTCAAGCAGAACAACGCTGGTCGCGGCTTGGGACAGTGCCAGCACGTTTGCCAGAGACATCTGCCCCGCCTCGTCCACGATTAGCACGTCCACCGAGTCAGCCATCTCCTCACGAGCCCACAGCCACGCCGATCCTGCGGCTACCTTGGCGGTTCTGGTGACTAGGGCACTGAGAACGGCTTGGTTGTCCTTCGCGTGCGTCACCGCTGGATGTTGACACTCGTCTCCGTCGCTTGCTTTCTGCACTGCTTTGAGGGGAACGCCAGCTTTAGCGGCAGTGCGGCACACCTCGCAGAGCAGATTGCTGATTACCTTGTGGCTGACAGCGGTGATTCCCACGCGCCGACCCTGCCTCACAAGCTCGACGATCATGCGAGCCCCAGTGAACGTCTTGCCCGACCCCGGCGGTCCTTGAATCGGGAGCACCGAAGCCTGACGAGGAAGCGATTGCACCAAAGCCTTTGCGGCTTCCGTCAATTGCTCATCCTCGCCGATCAATGTCCCTATGGTGCCCCGCAGCACAGACGGGCGTTCGCGACGGAGCAGTTCCCGTTCGGACTGGAATCTCCCCGATCCGGTGATGCCGTGGTCTGCAACCCAAACGGCGATACGGAGGAGGCTGTCGCGCAGCACCGTCGAGTCCACGATGTCGAAGGGGACGAGAGCAGTCGGATGCGGAGCGGACGCGGAAGCGCCCCGCTTGAGGTCAATCGTCCGGTTCCGTTCGTCGATGGCAACAACCGCCCCGGCATTCTTCCCAGTCCTCGGATCACGGACCTCCAGCGCCCGGTCGATGGCGTGGTCTTGGGGTGGAAAGGTGTACCGATAGACTATCGACCGCTTGACGCGTCCGACCTCCCGAACGAATGCGAGCCCGCCAAGCGCAGTCCTGTCCTCTTCGAGTTCATCGTCGGATAGGTCGCAGAGCCGGAAGTACTCCCACCAAGCCGACTTTTCCTCCCGCCGATGCCATTCCAACATCTGCGCGAGGAGCCAACACGCCCGGTGTTCCTTCGTCCATTCGGTCTCGTCAGCCGGGAGCGGGGCGACAAGGCGAGCCATGATTGCCCGCACCTCTTGGAGCCGGGCAGTCAGTTTCTCGCTCGGCTCGCCAGACTGGGGTGTCGGTCGTGGCAAGTCGCGACCAATCTTGGTTTGCAGTTCCTTCCGTCGATCCTCAAGCCAATCCCGCAGCCGCAGCGCCGAAACGCAGTCGTCCCGGTTGTAGCCTTCGATGGCCTTGAGGAGATCGGCGATTTCTCCCTGTCCGTTCCCAAGTGCCATCGCCGCTTCGTAGGACTGGAGGGCGACATTAGCGTCATGCAGCGGCACGGCGCGGGTGAATCCATAGAGGGGTTCGAGTCTCTTGATGGAATAGCTCTCGACCGAGGCTCGAACGCCTTGCCGGACGGCGCGATAGAGATCGACGAAGACTCCCGCCCTTAGCAGTTGGTCTACCTCATCGACGCACGTCCCGTGCCTCCCGACCAGCCGCTTGATGGCGGTCGGTTCGTACGGCGCGTAATGGTAGATGTGCATCTCCGGGTTCCGATGCCAACGCTCCGTCACTTTGGCGATGAAAGTCTCAAACGCCTTTTTCTCTTCCGAGCGGCTAAACGACCAGAGGGTCTCATAGACTGGCTCGTTGCCTGCATTCGCGGGAAGCGTCACGATGCCGATGAGGTACTCCAAGCCTTGGTCGAGCACGTAGGGGTTGGCTTCGAAGTCAAGAAACATGTCAGCAGGTGACGGGAGAGGCAAAGCAGCGAGCCCGTTGCCCTCCACCACGTCGTCGAGCAACTCGTAGACGAGATGCCTTTCTTCGCGACCTTGCACTTGAAGGCGTGCCTGCTCCCGGATGCGCATCAGGGCGGCGTCTCCGATTCGTTCAATCTTTGGCTTTGGAGGAAGAGCCAGTTTCGCGAGTGCCGCTACGGTGCTAATCCCGCGCCCAGCCAGCGCCTTCCGTTGATTCCGCGAGATTCCAGCGACGAGCGACGGGTGGTCGTCCTCCCTGCGGCGGGTGTCGCACAGCGAGAACCACGAACACACCTCGCAGAAGTCCGAGGGCTCGGGGTAGGTATCCGGTTCGAGCTTCCACGCCTTTTCGAACTCATTCCGCACTTTGCGGAAATAGGCGATGTAGCGTGGAACTTGGAATCGCTCGGGGGTTGCCGTGCCCCCCAGCACAACGTGCATCCACTGTGGCTCCACACCTTGAATCCCCGACAGCAAGTCCGAATAGAAGCAAAGCTGAACCAAGGCGGTCGCCTTGGTGGAGCGGGCGAGCTTGGTTTCCACAACCTCGTAAGACCAAGACCCAAGGGCGCTGGGATTGTTGACCCGAACAAGGAAGTCCGCCCGACCACCCCACGGTTCGTCCAGAAACGTGGCTTGATAGATGGCATCGACACCTTTCCGCAGTGCTCGGACTGTCTCGGCAGCAGCATCTTCCCAATTACCGCTCACGTCGATCTGGGCAACCACAAGACCATCCTTCTCAGCCAGTTCACGCAGGCATCGCTGCTCGTGCTCAAGCCCCAGCTTTCGCAGCAGATCGACCGTCGCGTTCTTGAAGAAGGGCTTGACGATCTCATTCTTGGATTCGGCGCGGGCAAGCGTCGCGGTGTGCCGACAGGCAAGAAAGCTCGCTATGTCAGTCGCGAAAAACATGCTGCTGGTGGCTCAATTCGATGACCCTGATTACCGCGTCTAGCTGTCCAGCTTCGTTTGATTAACGACTCGCGATTGAGTGGTTGACGATATTCTAGCGTTTGCGCGTTCCTCGGTTTGAAACAATTCGGCACTTGCTCTGGCGGTTCAATCCGGCATCTGCTGGGATAGAATTACTCGCCTGAAGTCTCAATCTAGCTTGGAAGACGCGTTCCGAAGCAGTGAGAAGTTGATGAGCACCTGCGGGCCTATACCCTTCACGGGCTGCAAAAACTGGTTGATCTCAGGGGTCTTACCTTTTCGGAGAATCCGTTCACACTCTTTGATGCCAGTGGATTTGATGAACGCTCCGAGGGACGCTAGGCGGTTCGCAAAAAGATTTGTCATGAACTCGCCTCGGTTGTATCCGCCGCGCTTAAGCCGAATTCCGATCTCCTCAGAAGTCCATTGCATTAGGTTGTGCGGATAAAATAGCCCTTCTAGACGCAGCGTCTCGACTGCCAAATAGGTTTTTTCCAGTGAATATCGATTCACCGAGAGAATGGCTAAGATGAGGTCTTCCCAAAGAAGGTCAATTTCGTCTGCCATGTTTAAGCAACTCCCAGCCAAACTATCACACGCCTGAATCACGCGACTACCGCCATCGCAAGGAGGGCGATCAGGGCAACGGGGCATACTGGTACAGTCGGGCAGGCAAGCCCGTTTGCCGGGAACCGCCCGATGCGGAATGGCTCGGCATTGTGAAGGATTTGCTGCAATAGTGATTCTGAGGCTGCTGCCCTACATGCCAAAGAGAGAGGTCACGACGAACCACTCCGCTAGGCTAGTCACTTCACCGCCGCGCCGTCCGATTTCCGCCAGATACTTTGCGATAGTTGGATTCACGGCGTCACCTTCCGTTGGGCTTTGACAGCCGCTCGCCGCCTGTCGAGCGCAGCAAGCTGCCGTTTGGCTTTTTGAATCGTGAGCAGGAGTTCTCTGCGAGTCTGCTCGGGTTCGGGTTCGCTGAAGCCGTATGCGTTCTGAAGTTGCGCTTGACGTTCGGCGAGAGCCTCTTCAGCAGATTTCATTGGTGGCACTCCTTTTCTTGAGCAGTTCTGCGTAGCAAATCCGACAACCACCGCTCAGTCGGCAAGTCTTCGATACAGCCCAGCCACGGGCGGCGCAGTTGGGTGGAAGCGTTTCACGTGTGCCTTCACGCAGGCACTCAGCATAGAGCGCTTCGTATTCGGTCTGCTTCGTCATCGTTTCTTCCCCAGTTAAGGCAGCCCGCCGACTTTAGTGGTTAGACTTTCACGATGGTCACTTCTGTTTCGGAGAGCGGAAATATTCGTGCTCTCCCCAGTCGTGGTGTTGTGGCTTGCCTTGCGCCTTCTCAACTATCCGCAACAGACGGTCACGTTTTTCCATTTGTCGTTGCGCTCTGTTTGCTGCTTTTCTTGCTGCCTTCGGTGTCATTGCTTCCTTTCCATCGTCACCGCTTCTTCCCCAGAGTGGGCAGCCCGCCCGAAATGACGTGCGCCGTCACTTCCCGATGCACGTACTTTTTGGTGGGTCTGTCTCGCTCGTCTCGCCACAGCCTGTCGAGTTTTCTCTCTAGCCGTGCAATCTTGGCGACCAGTTCGGCTCTGTTCACCGTGTGCCGCCTTTCTTCCGTGGATGCCCGCCGCGCTTGCCGTTCTCGCGCCGCGCCGCCCTTACCAGCCGTCAAGACAACCAGCCTGCACAAAGAACGCCATCACTTACCACCTTTCACTTTGCAGCCGCCTTTTTTCATGCTGCGCCTATAGTCCGCTTTGTGCACCGCATCGACCAGCGGGTCGTCGAGTCGCGCCTGATACCACGCGCAGTCTTCGGCGCTGCGATGATTTTCTCTCTGCGCTTCGGCTGCACCTTCTTTCATCTGCTCGATGCAGTCGAAAACATTGACGCCCGAACCCATCGCCTTCGCTATCTGACAGGTCTTCGCGTACCCTTCAAGATTCGGGTCAGCGGCTGCGGCTGGCTGCTGCTCGTCTTGATGAACCCGCAGAAACACGAGCGCGACGAACACCAGAACGATGCTGAGAAGACCGTACCCAAGAATGCGTTTCATTAGTTCACCCCCTGAGCCTTGGTCGTGCAGCCGTACTTCTTCAGCATGAACTTGGTATGCTGCGGGCTGTTCTCCAAGTGGTAGCCGTCCACCCACTCGCCTTCTTTCAACTGCTGACGGTACGCGTCGCATTCGGCTCGCGTCGGCACTCGCTTCGCTTCGGCTGCGCCTTGCTCCATCTCCGATACGCATTGCAGAGCGCTAACGGAAGAGTCAGCGGCTGCGAGCGTCTGGCACACTTTGCTGTACAGGCTGGGCGCTGAGTCTGCCGCCGACTGCGGATGATAATGGTCGTTGACTGCTGCGTTGATGATGACGGCGACAATCGCCACGAGAATAAAGCCGAACACGTGTACTCGTTTCATTACTTGCCGCCTTTCTTCGCTGCCGCGAGTGCTTCTTAGGGGAACTCTTCTTCGGTCGTCACGGTCACTTCGCTTTGAAAACGTTGCACGCCAGTGGTATCGAACCGTCACGGCGGCTTAGGTTCGCTTTTATCCCGTCCCAGCAGGGTTTGCGTGCTATACGTGCCCGCTCGTAGCGCTCTTCCGCTTCGGGCTGTTTTTCGGTGCCGAACGCTTTCGTAGTCGCATCTACTACAACCATGTCCGCTTGCATGAACGAAATGATGGCGTCGAAGTTCTTTTGTTCGACGGGCGAAGAGATGAGCGCTTCCAACTCTTTGATTTTGTCTTCGGTCGCTTCGCTGGGCGTGATGATGATTCGCCGTGCTTGCACGGCGTACGCGTCGCTGATTTTGTTGGCTGGCTTCGTTTGTGCGTGCGACAGTCCGACGAACATCAGAACCGCCGCCGCGATTGCCGTGTATTTCTTCATAGTGTTTTCCCCACCTTCAGATTCCTACCAGAACCTGTCGATTTCTTTGGGCGAGTCTCCGCGTTTGCCGTTCTCGCGGGCAGCCGCTTTCTTCGCTGGGCTGGTTGTCGCGCCGCCCTTCGCCGCTTCAAAAGTTGAAAAGTTCTCGAAGTACTCTCTGCCGCATTATGCGAAGACGTGCAGCAGAACTTTTCAGAATATCCGCAGCCGCTGGGGTCATGTAGATAACGGGGGTCACCGCTGGCGGAGGTTGCGCGGGCGTGCTACATTCGGCTGGCGCGAGTGGTTCAAACTGGGTGTGTGTGAAAGTTTGTGAAAGCTGGCGTGGGTAAGATTACCGTTTGTCCCTTTAGTTATCGCTATAGAATCAATAAGTTGCGTGTTTTCAACGGTGGCAGGTTATCCGCTGCTCCACCCAATATCAAGTACAACACCGACTTTTTCCGCAAGCTGCTAAGGACAAATCTACGATGAGCGGCACGTGGTCGCTCACGGGTCTCCACTTCTGATACGCGCCAACCGTGACCTTTTTTACCGATGGAACCCACTTGCGAGGCAAGAAAACGTAATCGATAGGAAGGGTGCCGTCCTCTGATACCGGAAATAGTGTGTTGGTCTCGTCTCCCCACCTTGTTCTTCAGAAAAGAATGAATGGCAGGCACTCAAAAGATTCCTCTGCTCCAGCAACCCGACGACCGCCGCATGATTTCTTATTTTCCTAGGACGGAAACTTGCGTTGCTATTGAAGTCCCCACAGATGACCGTTGGTAGTTTGGTATTGAACCAAATCTTGTGTCTCTTGATGGCCTCGAAAACCTATCCGATATAGTTAAATTCCCTAATCTCGCCTACCCAGCACGCCCAAACCGCAAGAAGCAGAAAGCGGACCGGGCCATGCGCGGCCCGGGCCAATCACTCGGACTGGGGCGATCCACTTTTGAGTTGGTCATCTTCCAACCTCCAGCGTCCACGGCTTGGCCGCAAGCATTGCCAGCCCCTTATGCTTCTTTCCGCCCCACCAACACGTGGAGTATCCATCCTCATTGCACAGCCTAGCTGCATCCTGAGAGCACTCGGGAATGACAGCGAGGTCGGGCTTTGGCGCGTATAGCACGTCGCGCTTCTTGCTGAATCCCATCCTGCAATTCCAGACGACAATCCTCACGTAGTCCCCCGTGGATTCGCGCCCATCATTCCGGTCTATTTCTTCGCCGCTCTGAACTTCGCCCACCTCGCCCTTTGTGCCGCCGCGATCCTCCTTCTGCCTGCCGCTGATATTGTGCGCGTGGGTTTCGGCGCTCGACCTTTCGCCTTTGCCCATCGCGCTTTCTGCGCGAGGCTCATCCGCCTGCGAACCAACGCTGACACCCCCCGCTTCGGTCTGGTGGAATTACGCCCGCCTCCCAACCTGCCAAGCACCGAAAGAGCCGCATCAACATGACGAAGCTCATTCACCATAGTCGTTCTCACCGCCCTCAACTTCGACACAAAAGACGACAGTCCCGCTAGATTTGCCATGAACTCCCCCTCGGCAAGGGATTGTAATTGATCGGCTCTGTTTCCTGAGTGGCTGGATGCCGCCTTCACGTATTGCTCAGTGACGAGATTGCTGCTCGGGGGCGTTGGGGGTTGGGCGGAATGCCAAGGGCGGAAGTGTCGTTGGCGACGACACTTTTGTCGGCTGTACTCATTCGGAAGGCGTTCTCCTCATCGTGGCGAGCATGTTTGCTGCTCGGCGTCTTGCGGACTGGCACACGCGGGTCTCTCCCGTTGACTCATTGTCTTTGTGAGAGGATTATGATTCGTCTATCAATAATCACGTTCTTAACGGCTGGCGAGGGAAGCGATGCCCGAATCGAATGTTGTGCGGAGCCTGATAACTCCTCACGATTTGACTCTGCGTGATGTGTTTAACGCCCAAAAGTCGTACTACATCGACATTTATCAACGTGAGTACAAGTGGACTGCCGAACAGGTCTGGACGCTGCTCAACGATGTCGAGGTACGATTCCTTCAGCATGATTTCAAGAAGACTCGTCCGAAAGACATTCAGGAGGACGTGCTGGATCGCTTCGAGCCGTATTTCCTAAACACATTTCTCACGCACACGACCGCAGCCAACGCATCGCTCGTAGACGGCCAGCAGCGCCTCACAACACTGCTTCTTGTATTCATCAAGCTTTATAGCATTCTCACGAAGCTGGAAGAAGACCCTACAAACAAGGGTAAGACGTTCGTAAGCACCGTGTTGCGTCAACTCATATTTGAGACCGACGACTTCGGTGCGCCGGGCCGCTTCAAAATTCACAATGACAATCGTGAAAATGCCTTCCGCGCCCTGATCGAGGGCCGAGTGGTACAGAGCGACGACGAAACCTCCAAACGCATAGATCAGAACTTTCGTCTCGTCGCCGATTATCTGGATCAGTTCTTCAAGGGCTCTGACGGAGCTTGCGACCTCGTAAAACTGACCTATTACATCGCATACCTCCTTGACCGAATTTCGATAGTAGAGATTCACATTGAGCGGCAGGACAATGTAGCAATGATTTTCGAGGTGGTTAATGACCGTGGTCTAGGCCTCAAGCCATATGAAATTCTGAAAGGCAAGTTGATCGGCAACCTGCCGGTAAAGCAAAAAGAGGACGCGAACCGAATCTGGACAGACTTGCAAAAACGATACTTCGCTGTCGAGTTGAAGAATTCAACCGAGAAGACCATTGACCTCGATTCCTTTTTCCGAACGTTCTTGCGTGCGAAATTCGCGGATACTGAAAAGGAGTACGAGAGTTTCGAAGCTGAATACCACTACGAGATATACCGAAATCCAAAGATTCGGGAGTTCTTCGGACAGTACCAAGATCGCGATCTGCTCTTTCGACGAATAGCCGAGGACTTCCAATACTATGCCGACCTGTATCTTCGGCTCCGAACCAGCTACGACGAAGAATATCTGGTTTTTAATAAGCTTCTTGATCAGAACCAGCAGTATCTGCTTTTGCTCTCGAATCTCGGGCTTCAGGACACGGAAGAAAAGAGCAAGGTGACTCAGATCGCAAAGAAATTTGACCAGATGCACGTAGTGCTGCGCCTGCTCAATGCTTATGACAGCAATGAGTTTCAGCGCCTTATTTATCCGCTCAGCGCGGCAATACGGGGCAAGAGTATAGATGCTGCTCTTACTGAGTTTGATAAGGTCTTAATTGCTGCACTTGAAGCCGAGGGCGTCATTTCCGCTGGCCGACACAAGGCAGCGAAGGAATTATTTGAATACGAACGGTTCAAGAATGTCACCAACAGGTGGTTGAACTTCAGCAAATACGTTCTCATGCGGGTGGACCGATATCTGGCAACTCTGCTGGGTCGGGCCTCATTCGCGAATACGGGTCTGAAGGAATTGGAAGAGCGTTTTAACCGCTTTGGTATGAAGGTTTATGCGATGCACCTTGAGCACATCTACACCCAGCACCCGGAGAACAAGGCGTTATTCATGAAGGATGGCATGTTTGAGGAGACCGTGTTCCAACAGACACGTAATTTGTTGGGAATGGTGCTGCTGCTCAAGGACAAGCACAATCTCAGCAGTAATGACGAAATCTACCGCGACAAATGCGACACGTACAAGAAAAGTAATCTTGTTTGGAATGAATTACTAGTCGGACACCTGCCCGACATTGATGCTCGCAATCTTCCACGAGAACTCCAAATTAAAGCGGTTGAACCAACCCCGACGGGCGTTTTTCCGTTGGACAAGGTCGAAGAGCGGCAGAAGGCTATTTTCGCAGCCATCAAGCTGATATGGGGTTCCTTCTAAGGTTACGCCTCCTCGTCCGGCGCTCGGATTTTCACTGCCCTTACGTAATGCTGGGTGGTGGGAATCGGCTGCGCGAAGGCGTTGGGGTTTGGGCGAAATGCCGAGTCGCGGAAGTGTCGCTGACGACGACACATATTTTCGAGGGTACCCGACGACTTGTCCGACCCGAAGCCGAGCCCGAGGATGAAATTCATGGTCGCCGCCCCTGTGCGGTCGGCGGAGCGGGATCATGCGGAAGATTGATAATGTGTCTGGGAAAGACTGAGGAATGCTGCGTCCCGCCATTGCGTCACGGGACGCCAAAATGACCTTGGACGATTTCCGCCAATCGCTCACCGCGACCGAGCCGCCAGCCGGACTCACGCTCGCCCTCGCCGGATTGTGGAGGGACGCCAAGGGCGATTGGACACGAGCACACGAATCCGCTCAACGGGACGAAGGCAAGGATGGCTCGTGGGTTCACGCCTAGGCGCAGAGTGCCAACGGAGTCTCCCCTGCCCCGCCAAAGGTGACGTGCAGCATCAAGACCTTAATCATTTCCCGAAATCATCCAAGAACTCTGAGGCTGGAGCCACACTCGTCACCAGTAGGTGATCTCGGGCACGGGTGCAGGCAACGTAGAGAAGCTGCCTTTCCGTGTTGTAGACCTCTTCCAAATCCGAGTCATCCGCTACAGTCTCAATCCGCTGTTGCAGCGGAATAATTTCATCGTCACAAGCCATCACAGCCACGGCACGAAATTCGAGCCCCTTGGCGAGGTGCATGGTGGCTATCGAAGCCTTACCGTGCACGGTCTCAACCCTGTTGTCGAGAATCTTGAATGGAACCGCAGCTAATTCGGCAGCCGCTCGGGCTCGATCCAGTTCCGAAGGTGAACGGACAAAGATGGCGATTTCGTGCGGTAGAAAGCCTTCTTGCGCTCTTGCCTTAATCCACTCGCTTACGATCTTCGACTCAGCTTCAATGGAATCAAGAGTCTGAATTGTCGGCGGTGGTCCGTTGAAGACAGAAATCGTGGACTTTCGCTGCTCGACGATTCCGTCCACGTCCGCCATCTCCGGTCCCAAGAGCCTGTCGGCTTTCATCCTGATCTGGTGGGAGGTTCGGTAGTTAATCCTCAGCGTCGTGGCTCGTCCACGCACATCAACGCCTAGCGCCTTCCACGAGAATGGCTGTTGGAAAATCCGCTGCCCCAAGTCACCAGCGAAGAAGAGACTGTTGGGGCTATCCTTTCCCACAGCAGCCAAGAATCGGAGTTGAGCAATGCTCACGTCCTGAGCTTCATCCACGATAAGGAACTCAAAGGGTCTTGAAACATGCGTGGAATAGAAGGTCGCCAACTCGCTGAACATTTCAGACAGCGTAATCAGTTGCTTTGCCTTCAGAGCGACTTTCACTTTCTCAAATATCGACCACGCGATTGCACGTTGAGGTTCTTTGAGGCGAGTCTTTCGACCTAGCCGCACAACGTCCCGATAGGATTCCCACGATGCAAGCTGCCACGCATCCACAACTTGTTCCCACTCGGAGAGCAGAAATTGCAAGGAGAAACGGCTGTCGGGGGTCTCTTGGGCGGCGTTCGAGAGCAGTTCCCGCACTGTATCCGTGGTCGCAAAACGAGGCTTGCCGATATTCGTTTCATACAGCCGCTTGCCAATCGCGTTTAGCGAATGGACCTCGATCCGTTCCCCAAGCCGGGGCTGATTCCCAATCAGATAGCGTAGCTTTGTGCCCAAAGCGTTTGAAAGCGGCTCGGAAAAGGTCGTCAGCAACAATCGGGAGTCAGGATACTTTCGAGCCAGATAGACCGCACGATGGACTGCCACTATCGTCTTGCCCGTTCCTGCTGATCCCGCAACCCGTGCTGGACCGCTGTAGTTCCGTTCCACCAATTCTCGCTGAGCGGGATGGAGAAAGACTGTCCATTTCTCCCATGGGTATTCCAAAGCACCTTCCAGTTCCTCCGCGCTGCCGATCAGACGAAATCGTCGCTGAGCGTCTGGATGTTGGAAGGATTTGGCTGTGGGAACCGCCAACTCCGGCAGCGACGGAATCGTTTCCGGTTTGGGGAGGTAGACCATAGCTTCAAGCGGCGCTGCACTAATCGAAACGGGCTGCGGAATCGCTCCGGTCGCAAGGTCCAGCAAAGCTTCCGCCGCCTCTTTTGGAAGATGATCCGCCAGTTCCAGCAAACTTTCCTCGGTTGCATTACGCACGTCAGGCAGCCATTCGGAAGGTACGCCGTAGCTCAAAAGTTCGCTGTCCGTTTGTGTCGAGAATAAAGGAGGCTTCGGAACTGGCGTGGCTTCGACATACTTGGGAATCGTGATTTCCTCGACTCGCTCTCGAATCTCCACCAACTGCGCCGCGCCCGTTTTAGGATGTGTTTCCATCCTTCGCCGCTCCGCCCATTGATAGGAGTCGTCGTGATGGCCGGCATAACAGAGCAAGAGGCTGGTTCCGGTGCGATGTACGATGATCCGGACATCTTTGCTGACCCTGATCGACCAGAAATTCGGGTCTTTCGCTCGTGCCAGTTTGTGAAACTGCAAGCCCGGATGGGCGGGGTTCAGTTGGAGATCGAATGCGGTTGTTTTGACGGCTTTCTGCTCATCGCCCGTCAGTCGGGCTAGGCTGTCCGTGAACGTGTCTGCAATTCGAAACTCCATCGCTTCTCCACAACTAAAGTCAGGCTACCGCTGCCACCTCTGCGTCCGTAACAAATGGGCAATCTGCCCAACCGACACCGAGGCGAAATCCCCCCGCAGTCACAACCTGCATCTGCCCGCGCACCGCGTTCACGTTCACTGCCTGACAAAGCCGAGAAAACGCCTCAAAGCTCTCGTCTGGTGCCTTGAACGATTGAACGACTAGCGCAGCGTTTGGCACTCGGAATCGTTTGGCTTCTATCACGGCAGCCGCGCACCTGTGCAACAACTGATACGGCACCTTCTTATAGGCGTCGTGACCGACCGGCGGGAGATTCTCGCTGATGTGCTTCCATCGGGCGCTTCGGTTGTTTTCTGATCTGGCAGACCCACCCGCTGCGAGCCAATGCTCAAGCGACTCGTTCCCTTTGCCGAAGGGTTCATCCACCTTGGCTTCAACGGAAAGGGAGACCCCACCTGAAGCCGTATTCAGGAGAGCCCAAACGTCGCACTGGGAATCCGCCAGTCCGCCAATGAGCGGAACCTTGTGCTCGGCGACGGCAAGCAAGAGCGTAGCTTCGCCAAAGGCGCTTCCTCGGAATAACTCAGCGATTGTTTCCGGCAGTCCCGCACGGTGGCAAGATGCCTTCTCCCATGACACGGCAGTCTCAAACGCGGAAAAGCCCCGCCGCCATTGGCTGTCTGGTTTCGCCAGACGCTCGCGCCAATTGCAGACGCCGCGAGTCTCGACACAGAGTCGGTTCATACCTTGAAGACCTTCATCACTTCGTCGCCGAGATGATTGATGACCTTGACCGCAATGCGCCCTGACTTTGGCTTATCGAATGGTCGAGAAGTATCGCTGTGCAGCGTCGCCCACGCCTCTTCGTTGATTTCCGCCTTGAGGGTTGTCTTTAGAGCTTTGTAAGGGTCGTTCGCGCCAAGGAAGTAGGCTTGGCGCACAAAGAAACTCTCTTCGTTGTAGTCGGTGTCCACGAACCAGCAAGCAATTCCCTCGGCTCCGTCGCTGCGAACTTCGCCCGTATTGGGGTGAAAGACATCCACGCCGATGATCTTTACCTGAATCTGGTCGTCTTTCGCTTTCAGGATTTGAATGTCGGGTTCGCCGAAGATAACGAATAGGTTTCCCTTGCCTGTGTTCTTGAGTTCGTCGGACATGTGCAGATCAGCATTCATCCGTGCCTTCAAGACAGGCACTTTCCCCAACTTGTTGAACTCAGAAGAGTGGGCATCGTAGTTGAAGGCGCAGGTGACAAGGACATCGAATCCGGCATCGCCTGCTTCCCGAGCGGCGGAAACGAGGTCTGGGCGCGAAACGGTACCGAACTCCGGTCCAATGAAGATCGCTGCTCGTTTTTCGGCTCCAGCATTCCCGTTTCCCTCCGTATATTTGCCCTCTGCACAAATAAAGTAGCCCGGCCACGGAGCAATCGAGGAGAAGGTGACTTTGTCTTCCTTGTGCGCTTGCTGGACTCCGGCGGTTTTTAGGTTCTCCAATATCATCTCGACAAACTCGGCTTCATCGTCTTTGTCGCCGCTAAATGTCCCAGATTTCTTGAGCAGTTCATCGTCATCGCCGACACCAAGCACGCGGTGAGGAGATAGACTCTCGACCGTGAACTGGACTTGCCCCCAAAAATGAGACAAATGGTTAAGACTCAAAATCCAAGGAATGGAGAATTGAGTCATGGGAATGTCTCGCAGGCAGTTCACCAAGGAGTTCAAGCTGGCCGCGGTACGGCGGCTGG